>JAEEGL012689836.1_pt1 | contig 15943 bp, 13 predicted proteins | sample 9134231 | NCBI WGS metagenome assembly JAEEGL01 (sample SAMN16246548, study PRJNA631951) | gut metagenome | biome: gut microbiome; feature: rumen; material: fiber-attached | host: Bos | place: Iran: Karaj | collected 2018-10 | reverse complement strand
TAATAGGCGCCGCTACATTCTTGTGTATCGGCGTCTTTCATCCGTTAGTCATCAAAGCCGAGTACCACTTCGGCACAGGGTGCTGGTGGGCTTTCCTGCTGCTGGGGCTGATCTGCATCGCGGGTTCGCTTGCGGTTGCCGATGCCATAGCCTCTACCCTGCTGGGCGTGGTGGCATTCTCGAGCCTTTGGTCAATACTTGAGCTGTTCAAGCAAGAGAAGCGCGTGGAGAAAGGCTGGTTCCCCGCCAACCCCAAGCGCCAAAAACATCAATAAAACCTAACCGTTGCCCTATGCCACACAACGTCAACCGAAAGCCCGTATATCCAGACCGGAGCAAGCAGTCGAAGAGAAAGCCTCGAGTCGATTTCAAGAAAATCGGCAAAGGTATTCTGAGGTGGACTCCCTTATGGATACCTATGGCGATTGGGCTGTGTTTCTTAATTCCAGACATTGTTGACGACTACCGCTTGAAACATAACTATGTTGAGACAACAGCGCGAGTGGAACGTAAATATAAAGGTGGGCTGAGATACAATCTCAAAATGGTCAAATACTACTTCTATGTCGGCGACTCGCTCTACTATGGCTACAAGTCGCCCCCAGATTCAGTGTGGGACCAGTTGCAACCACACGCCCCAATCGACATTGTGTACGAAAAAGGCAATCCCAACAACAGCGGTTGGGCGGGATACTATAAAGACAAATAATAAAAAACAATATAAACACTTATGACAAAACTCAGCGTGAATATCAACAAGGTGGCTACCATCCGCAACGCGCGCGGCGGCAACACCCCTAATGTCAAACAATTTGCAATAGATTGCGAGCGCTTCGGTGCACAAGGCATCACGGTCCATCCGCGTCCCGACGAGCGGCATATCCGCTACGCCGACGTGTACGACATCAAGCCCATCGTGACCACGGAGTTCAATATCGAGGGCAATCCCAAGGGAGTGCGGAAAACGGAAAACGGCAAGCCGAAAGCGGACAACTGTCCGGATGGTTTCATCGACCTTGTCAAGGAAATACGCCCCACACAGGTGACACTGGTGCCCGACGCCGAAGGCGTGCTGACCAGCAACGCCGGATGGGACACCGTGAAGAACCAAGAGTATCTCTGCGATGTCGTCAAGGAATTCAAGGCCTGCGGCATCAGAGTGAGCATCTTTATCGACGCCAACCCGCGGATGATAGAGATGGCCGCCAAGACCGGCACCGACCGCGTGGAACTCTACACCGAGAGCTATGCCAGCCGCTATGCCACCGGCCGCGAAGAGGCCATAAAGCCGTTTGTCGAAGCTGCACGCGTAGCCCGCGAATGCGGACTGGGCCTGAACGCCGGCCACGACCTGTCGCTGCAGAACCTGGCATATTTCCGTCAGCAGATACCCTGGTGCGACGAAGTCTCGATAGGTCACGCCCTCATCAGCGACGCATTGTACTTAGGCATCGAAGAGACCATCCATCAGTACCTGAACTGTCTGAAATAAAGTCGGTTCAACTATAGTTGTGGTCGAGGACGATGCTGAAATTGTAGTCAGGGAAACTGCGTGCCAGCAAGTCGCTGATGCTCTGCTCAAAAGCCTTTTCGTCCTTAACGCTGTCGTCGGGCACCACATCGATTGTGACGAGATTGCGGTCCGCGTAGTAGTAAAAGGCGTGGGTTTGCAGAACGCCCTTTTGGCTGTTGGCCGTGCGTATCACATCGTTCTGCAGATGCGCCATAGGCGTGTCGCCTGTATATAGGGCATAGATGCCGATGGTCATAATGACACCGAATTCCTTGTACAGTTCGGCAGCCATCGTCCTCGAAAGCAGATGGATCTGTCGCGCCGTCATCGTTTCCGGCACGCTGACGTGCATCGAGCCGATAAGCACGTTGGGACCGTAGTTGTTGACAATGATATCGTAAACACCGTTTACTTCTTCGAACGACATAGCCTTCTCTTTCAATGCACTGACAAATTCGGGCGATATGCGACGACCCAGCAGCTCCCCTATCGGCGAAGCCAGCATTTCCAAGCCTGCTTTGATAATGACCAGCGATATTATTGTTCCGATGATGCCATCGAGGTTCACACCCCACAGCAGCATAATGCCGGCCGAAACGAGAGTGGACAGCGTCACGATGGCATCGAACAGCGCGTCGGCGCCGCTGGCAATCAGGGCATCACTTTTAAGCTTCTCGCCCTGACTTTTCACATAGCGTCCCAAAACGAGTTTTACTGCTATGGCCACAATGATGACAACAAGCGTAACTGTCGAATAAAACGGCACACCAGGATTGAACAGTTTCTGCACCGACTCCACCAGCGAGGTAACGCCTGCCGCCGAGACGATAAGGGCTATAACTATGGCCGTCAGGTATTCCACACGCCCGTATCCGAACGGGTGCTCACGGTCGGCCAAACGTGCCGAAAGTCTTGTGCCTACAATGGTGATTACCGATGACAGCGCGTCGCTCAGGTTGTTGACGGCATCCATCACAATGGCAATGGAGCCTGCCACCAAGCCGACTGCAGCCTTAAAAGCCGCCAAAAGCACGTTGGCAGCAATACCAACGATGCTGACTCTGATTATTTTCTGGTTTCTTTCCATAACTTGTTTTTAACGACAACATCCGCCACAAATTGTATCATATCGCAAAAACATTCCGCCAGATGAAAAAAAAATCGTACTTTTGCAGTTTGTTTCACGAATCAAGTTCTAAGAATATGAAGCGAATACTATTGGTTATGCTGCTGGCTATGTGCGGGTCGGCAATGGCACAGAAAGCCGTCAACATCGGCGTGATACCCACACCGCAGCGGGTAGAAATGCACAACGGCGTATGCGCCATTGGCAGCAAGCAGTACTATTACGAAATCTATGATTCGGCCTATGTTGCCCAAAATCCGAAAGCGCATATACAATCTGTTGCCAACGGCGGAATAAGCGATGTTATAAAATATTATCGCACTGTCGATAAAATCGAAGGCGCGGAAAACCAGCGCGAAGCCTACCGGATTGAAGTCCTTCCCGACCGGATTATCATCACGTCGACCACCGACGAAGGACGCCGCTGGGCAAACCAGACCCTCTTCCAGATGCGCGGCCACTACCGCGACAGCATACCCTGTATGACCGTGACCGACTGGCCAGCCTACCAGTGGCGCGGATGGATGGACGACATCAGCCGCGGGCCTATCACTAATTCCTATTTTGCGGGTGAACAAAAATCACTTCTTTCGCGCGTCAAGATGAACTACTACACCTACTACACCGAACATACGCTCTACAATAGCGAATACCCCGACCTGGTGCCGCCCGACTTTCCGCGGTTCGCTGCCAATCGTAGCCTGATGGCCAATCTCCAATGCTTTGGCCATTTTGAGGAAACGCTGAAAATACCTTTCTACGACGACATCAAAGATAGCCCCTTCAACGTCGACCCATCGAAAGAAAAGAGCTACGACTTCCTGCGCAGCCAGATAGCCAACACATTGAGAGTGTATCATAATGCGCTTTTCTTCAACATCAACTGCGACGAAACCGAAAGCCTCGGCAGCGGCCACGCCAAGGATTATGTCGAGCAGCGCGGCGCCGACCAAGTCTACTGCCAGCATATCAACCGCGTATACGACATTGTTCAGGATGAATACCGCAAGCAGTATCCCCACGGCGATGGACTCGAAGTGCTGATGTGGGGCGACATAGTGGCCAAAAATCCAGTGATGCTCAAGAGGCTGCCCCGCGAGATGAACTATATCGTCTGGGCCTACACCGCGCAGGAGAGCTACGACAATATGATAGCGCCATTCCGCAAACTCTACGAGGAGCAGGGGTCGCCCTTCTGGGTCGCGCCGGGCGTGAGCCATTGGAGCAGCACACCACAGGTGCACAACTACATACGCAACATCGCCCATCTGGCACGCGACGGCCATCGTGCCGGGGCACGCGGCCTGATGAACACCGCCTGGGACGACAGTGGCGAGAGCCTCTTCGGCGACAGCTGGCACGCTATGTTCTGGGCCGCCGAGATGGCCTGGCATCCTCTCACCGAAACCGACCCAAAGAAGGCGGAAGCCGAACTGGCAGAGCGCGAACGGATATTCAACGAGATTTACAACGAGCAGTTTGTCGACAACTTCATCTATGGCTGGGAATGCGGCACCGAGCGGGCATTCCCCGACCGCAACCCAAAGCGTTACACTGATATGATTTATGCCGTCGGCGACCTGAACCACGATGCCGACGTAGGCGACTGGTTCAACACCTCTGCACTGATGCTGTCGATTTTCGACTTCTATCCCACATACGTCGACAGCGCCACCCTCGGGCGTTGCAACCGCGTTGACGACAAGGTGCGGCGCGTCCTCGCCACCATCGACAGCAGCGCTTTGCCCCATTTTGCCTACGCCTGCCACCGCATACTGACCGTCAGCGAAAAGAGCCGACTCCGCGTACTGCTCTACCGCATTCTGCAAGAATCAGACGTCAGTGTCATTCCCGTAGCTCGGCAACTAGCCGACCAGTACTTCCGCGACCTGCACAACCTGAAACGCGAATACCTGCGCCTTTGGGACCGCGAGGCCGGCTCCTACTGCCGCGATGTGGTTTGCGACCGCTACGACCACCTTGGGCGCGAAGCGATGGAGGCCTTCGACCATATCGTAATCGATGTCCGCAAATTCAACGACGGCTCGCTAAAACTGATGCTCAGCAAGATAAACCCCGACAACGAGATTCACTACACCCTCGACGGCGAGAAACCCAACGAAGGCTCGCCTGTCTATAAGGAGCCCATCAACATAGGACAGTCGGGGCTGGTGCGAGCTTTGACCTTCAACCGCTGGGGCGACCGCATCGAGAGCCAGCGCTACGTAACGATGCACAAAGGTGTGGGAAACCTCAAGAAGCTCAACAGCCACTACAGCGACTATAACGCAGCCTACAGCGGTGGCGGCGATCAGGCTCTGGCCGACGCCACACTTGCCGACGACCTCAACTACAAGGATGGCCACTGGCAGGGATACTGGGGGCAGGACATTGACGTCGAATACGATTTCGGCAAGAAACAGCCCGTCGAGCGCATCTCGATGCGGTTCCTACAAAACAGCACAGACTGGATTCTGGCGCCACAGCGCATAGAAGTTTATTCGTCGAAAGACGGCAAAACGTGGCAACTGATGTTCATTTTCGAATCCAACCCCGATTTCCGCGAAAGCGGCAACATCGTCCGCACCGACGCCATTCCAACGCCCGGATTGAAAACACGCTACCTCCGCATCGTCGCCAAGAACCCCGGCCCCCTACCCTCTTGGCATATGTCGGCCGGCCAACCCAGCTACCTCTTCATCGACGAAATCGTCATAAAGTAGTGAATAGTGAATTGTGAATTATGAAACGAGCGTATACGTGTCACTATTCACTATTCTTTGGACCCCATCAGTCTGTGATAGTGGCAGAAAAGCAGTTCCTCGTTGTCGTCGTATAGGTGCATTCCGCTGCCCTCGCAGTATTTCCACAGGTCGCAGTCCGAGCATTGCCCCTTCTTCATCCAACTATGATCTCGGTACTTCTGGAAGCGGTTCTGCCACACGTCCCAAAGGTTGTCCTTGTAGATATTGCCCTGATGGAAGTTGGAACGGATTGAAGTACATCCAGATATGGAGCCGTCGCACAGCACCGAGGCCACCTCGACGCCGGCACGGCAATGGAAATAGTAGTCGCGCACCTCGCCCTCGTAGGGACCCAGAAAGCCCTCGCAGCCGTAACTGGCGTGGATGCGACCCTCGGCACGAGTACGCTTGATGAAATCAAACAAACCGCGGAACTGCTCGTCGCTGAGCTGCAGTTCGGGGTTGTCGGCGGCGCGACCCATCGGGAAGATGGAAAAGAGGCGCCAGTTGCGGACACCTATTGATACAAGGTACTCCTTAAACTCTTCCAAACGGCTGTAGTTGCGCGGATTGACGCAGGTGACGATGTCCCACACGATGTCGGGCGTCCGCACAAGCATCTTGATGGCGTGGTCGGCACGCTCGAAGCTGCGCTCGTTGCGACGTATCCAATTGTGATCCTCCTCAAAACCGTCGAAAGAGATTGTGATAGAATGCATTCCGGCGCGCAACAAGCTGTCAAGGCGCCGCTCGTCGAGCAACAAGCCATTGGTCACCATTCCCCACGGGAATCCTCGACGATAAAGTTCCAGACCCACTTCCTCTATGTCGTTGCGCACCAAGGCCTCGCCGCCGGTAAATGTAATGAACATCTTGTGAGGATCCACATAAGGCGTGATATCATCAATGGCTTTCAGGAAATCTGCAGCTGGCATATCCTCTACTGCCGGAGCCTGTTTGCAATCGCTGCCACAGTGACGGCAGTTCATATTGCACCGCAACGTGCACTCCCAAAAAAGGTTGCGCAGCTCGTGCATTTCTGCTTTATTGTGGCGTATACCGCGATGCAGAGTCAGTGCCAAGCGCTGGCGGCGGGTCAACGAGCGATGTCCAGACATTGTTCCCACCTACTTTTTACGTTCAACCCTGACGGTCACCTCAGCCTTCTTCTCGCCCAGTTTCCACGACGAAACAGGACCGCCCGTCGGCTCGGGTTCGCCGAAATCGACGTCGACAATCTTTTTATCAATGTTTCCGTTCTCGTCGCCATCGATGTCGCTAACCATCACGCGAACCTTCTCCCAAGGGCGGTCGGTGGTACGCACAGCAAAAGCACCTTCGGCATCAGTAGTGTCCGAAATGCGCTTCAACTGTTCTTTCCAATAAGGTGAATCGGGCAGGTTATCAGTATCTATCTCACTGTTTACCAGCATTACCTGCAGACCCTTAACTGGTTTACCTTTATCATCTACAACACGTCCTTTGACGGCAAAATCAACCGTCGGAACACCATATACAGTCACCTGCGGTTCGCGAGGAGGTTCCTGTTCAACGACTTTGGGTTCAAAAGGCTGTCCGTTCTGCAGGCGATAGTCGGTAGTCGGCACACCATACATCGGCTTTACAAGGTTTTCACGAGAGTCTCTTCCTTCCATATGCTTGTTGCCATCGTCAGAGGTCGAAACCTGCTTATTGCAGTGACAGGCCGAAAGGCCGAACAGGCTCATCACACTTACAAGCAGCCAATTTTTCAGTTTTAGATACTTAATCTTCATTATTCAAAACCGTTTGTACTTCCGCCGGTGCAGTCATTGCCTCGTCTTCATTGCCTGTCATTTCGCAATACTCAGTAGGAATAACTCCATAGCAAGGCGTTATTTGTACTGTGTCTGGACCTGATGGTTCCTTCTTGCACGCCGAGAGTCCCAACAACGTCATAACGCCAACTAGCAACAGATTACTCATTCTTAAAAATTTCACTTTCATTGTTCTTCATTTTTAGAGATCCTCTGTTTATATAACGAACGCGGGGACAAATTGTCACACCAACCGGATTTTTTTCAACAACAATTAACGTCAAAAAATGTTCTTTATTGTAAAAACAGCATTCTTTTTACCTTCGAACAGGCATTTCCGGAAAAAGTCGTATTTTTGCTGTCAAAATACAAAAGCACAACAATGCCTAAACTGTTTGCAATCAGCGACAAACCAACAATAATTGCAGGTCCCTGCAGTGCCGAAAGCCCCCAACAGCTGCTGTCTGTGGCTGAAAGCATTACACGCGATTCCCGTGTGACAATGATGCGTTTCGGCGTATGGAAACCGCGCACCCGTCCCGGTGGATTCGAAGGTCTCGGCGAGCCAGCCTTGCAGTGGGCCGACGATATACATCGCATTCATCCCACACTACGACTCTGCTGCGAGGTTGCCCGTCCCGAACACATTGAACTATGCCAACAGTACAGAATCGACGCCGTGTGGATTGGAGCCCGCACCAGCGTCAATCCATTCCTTGTCGGCGAACTGGCCGAAGCCCTGCGCGGCAGTGGCATTGCCGTGATGGTCAAAAACCCAATAACACCCGACATAGCCCTTTGGCTAGGTGCCATAGAACGCATCCAACAAGCCGGCATCCAAGATATAGCAGCAATACATCGTGGTTTTTCGACCTACAACAACTTTGGCTACCGTAACAATCCGCTTTGGGAGATCCCTATCGAATTAAAACGGCGAATGCCCGAATTGCCCATACTCTGCGACCCAAGTCATATCGGAGGCCGTCGCGAGCTGGTGGCGTCACTCTCGCAGATGGCTCTCGATCTACACTACGATGGACTTATGATAGAATGCCATCCCGACCCCGACAATGCCCTGACCGACAGCCAGCAGCAGATAACGCCTGCCGAACTCGCCACAATACTTGACAGCCTAAAACTTCGCAGCCTCAACGAGACAGGCCCAAGCGACCTGCAGCGTATGCGCGAGCAACTTGATGTCATCGATGCCGAGATGCTGCGACTTTTAGCCCAGCGAATGAAGATTTCGCGCGACATAGGCACCATAAAACACGCCCACAATATGCCGATATTCCAGCCCCATAGGTGGAAGCAAGTCCTTGAGCAACAAATGCAGGCGGCGCGTGAATTAGGGCTGGACGAAGAGTTTGTGCGCGAGCTTACCGAGAAAATCCACGGCGAAAGCCTGCGTCTACAAAAGAAATAAAAAAAAGGCGACCTGATTGGTCGCCTAATTATTTGTTTTAACTAATAGTTTATTCTGCGTTCGGAACAACAGAAACAAACGAACGGTCCTCGCGGCCCTTGTGAAACTTCACAACGCCGTCGCAAAGAGCGAACAGAGTGTGGTCCTTACCCATTCCGACATTGCGACCAGGGTTGTGGACGGTACCACGCTGACGAACAATAATGTTGCCAGCAATGCAGGACTGACCGCCAAAAATCTTGACACCTAAACGTTTGCTTTCGGATTCACGACCGTTGCTGGAACTACCGACACCTTTTTTGTGAGCCATAATATATACGTTTTAAAAGGTTAGTTACGAAAATTAATTAATGCTGTTGATTTGAATCTGGGTCAGATAGTCACGATGACCGTTCATCTTCTGATATCCTTTGCGACGGATTTTCTTGAAGACGAGAACTTTCTTACCCTTCAAATGTTTCACCACGGTGGCTTTTACGCTGGCGCCACTGATGTAGGGCTGGCCAACGGTAATGTTACCATCATTGTCTTTGAGCATCACGGTGTCAAAAGAAATCTCGCTACCCTCTTCATTCTGAAGGCGGTTGACGAAGATCTTCTGATCTTGGGCTACCTTGAATTGCTTTCCTGCGATTTCAACTATTGCGTACATTTTTAATTATTTATTGTTTATTATTTTTCCACAAAATGGAGTGCAAAAGTACTACATTTTTTTGATATGACAAAAATATTTTTTAAATATTTCTTATCAAACGCTGTATTTCAAAAGATTACATCGTTAAAAATATTCCTTTACCACACCATTGTCGGTGCATTCATCAAGTAGTTGACGTATTGTTTTTCCGTTTTTCGGATGCTTTTTTTCAGGCATTATCTGCACCAGCGGCTCAAGCACAAAACGACGCTGCTGCATCCGGGGATGAGGCAACTGCAGTTCAGGCAGGTCGATAGTCTCATCGTTGTAGAATATCAAGTCTATGTCTATAGGACGTGAGGAGTATTTTTTTGCGGAGAGTTTGGTTTGATCGCTGTCAGGACGAACGCGGCCCAGGTCTTTTTCTATGGCAAGTGCTCTTTTCAAAACCTCCACTGCCGGCAAATCGGTATCGACAACAACAGCTTGGTTTATAAAGTTTTGTTCTGCCTCAAACCCCCACGGCTCGGTTTCGTAAAGCGACGAAGCCGCCGATACAGTTCCAATGCGGTTGGCAATCTCTATGATGGCTTGCATCAGCAGGCTCACCCTGTCGCCCTGGTTGCCGCCGATAAGCAGCGTCACAGTGTTGTTGTGCCACCGTCCCCTGTAGCTTTTCGTGATGTCGTTATGTTCCAGCAAAGCAAGGAAATCCTCACGCGGTATCGGTTTGGCACCAAGCGTACCGAGGTGATTGGTGGGTTGCTGTGCATCGATGAAACGGAAACCGTGTGTAGCAGCAAAGTCAACCATACGAGCAAAGGCCACCTTTGAAGCATCACGCACCGTATGGAACATCGACTCGCCGCTGAACCAGTCGCACAGGCTGACGCCGTAAAGCCCACCAACAAGGCGACCATCCTGGAACGTCTCAAACGAATGTGCAAAACCCTCTTCGTGGAGTCTGCAATAGGAATCCACAAAGTTTCGGCTTATCCACGAGTCACCTTTCTGACCCGGACGCGGCACCGAAGCGCACTGCTCCACAACTTCGCGGAAACAGGTGTCGACACGCACCTCGAAACGACCCGACCGGATTGTACGCTCGAGGCTCTTCGAAAGATTGAAATCTTTCGGCACAAGCACCATACGAGGATCCAGCGAATACCAGTACGGGTCACCATCCTCGTCGTCATACCAAGGGAAAATGCCCATATAATAGGCATTCAGCAGCCACAATGGCTCCAGCGAACCTCCAACGGCAAGGAAACCATCTTTCTCCGAAAGCCTTGGGTCAGGAAAACCGACTTGTTCATCATCAAGCAGATACGCCATACGACATAACTATATTTTTTTGACTGCCAGTGCATAGACAGCAATACTGCAAAACAAAAAGAAGCCTCGGCAGTATGTCGAGGCTATTCTTATGTCAAAAATGCCGTTGCATCACTTTTTGTTGAATTTCAACTCTTGGTCGCCTTCATACATAGTAAGTATGTCACCGTCAATGGTGAATCGGGAGGTCACTTCTGTTCCATTATTCTGGTCCTTAGTGGTAATGGTTCCTTCGCCCTTACCGTCATAAGTGTAGGTGAAGCCACTTGTCTGGTTCAGAGGAAGAGTCATATCGTCCATCGATACCGTACCGACAGTCTTTATTGTTCCAGCCTCCTCGGTTGTAAATGTAAGAGTAGCGTCGGCATTTACAGCATATACTATTGTTTCTCCATACATCGACATCGTAGTACTGTACGAAAGGCGGCCTTCCCAGGTAGTTCCTGAAAGATCCTTGTCTTTCGAGCAGGAGCTGAAACCAATCATCACAAAAGCCATCAAGGCAACATAAAAAAATTTCTTCATAGTAGAATTGTTTAATTGTTTAATTATTTGATTTTCCCGAATAACGTTTTCAAGAATGTATTATTGCACTCAAGACAAAAAAAAGTTCCAAAGTCCAGTTACAAGCACAACACCAAACAGGATTCAGGGAACACATCGCCCCAAGAGCCTCTGTCCATCGTCACAATGCCCGAAAGTTGTTTTTCGGAGACATATCTCCCAAAATCGAACCCTCGCCAGAACAGACTGAAAACAAATCCTTTGCAACGATTTATATTCCACATTTATTCATAAGTTTCATCAAGGCACAAAAACGTTGTTTCCAATACACATTCCCTGTCATATGTACAGTATATGTACAGTACTTGTACAGTATATGTACGCTTTAGAAGCGTACATATACTGTACATATACTGTACAAGTACTGTACAAATGCCTTTGATGGTATATGCTGTGCACCTTTTTTGTACCTTATATGACACTGTGAAACACCAATATCCGCAACGTGTTGGTTTTTAGCCCAAAGCCCCAAAAAGTTGCCTTGCCAGTGCGACACACCCCCCGCTTCGCGTACCCCTCTCCGAGAGGGGATGGCGCGGGGCGATACACTTTAGCCACTATTAAATGTCAACTTAATACTTATTTGCCAATGCAATATTGATTGTCAACGTAATGCGGTAGTCTATCCCTTCTCGGAGATGTGAAGAGACTGCCGGTGGCCGTCCCGATAGCGAAGCGGAGAACAAAGACGAAGGCCGGGGTGTGTCGCGCCGCGCAGCCAAAACCACAATTCACGTAGCCCAAAGTAGTCTAAAGTCCAGCCACAAATGAAACAACAAAAACAAAAAAAAGCCTTGACAAATGTCAAGGCTTTTTTTGTGAATGAAGCTACTTCTTACTTCTGTTTCTTGAAAACAAGGGTACCAAATTCTTCATCAAAATCTTTTATGGTCAACTCGTCGCCGTCAACAGAGAACGGAACGGTCATCAACTCGCCGGTGTCTTCGTCGGGGGTGACACCTGTCAAAGTACCATTTTCACCGTCGAAAGTGTAGGTAAACTTCTCGGATTCTGTGAATCCCATACCTGAAACAGACAGTGTACCCTCCTTGTCAGTGGTGAAAGCAAGAGTAAAGTCAATAGAAAAAGGCATACCTTCGACTGTTTCCGAGAAAGAGGCCTTCCAAGTGGTACCTTCGAGTTTGTCCTTTGAGCAGGAGCTGAAGCCAATCATAACAAAAGTCATAATGGCAACATAAAATAATTTCTTCATAAATTTAATTGTTTTAAATTGGTTATACTATAATTCGCTTTTAATAACTACGTCCGCAAAAAAATATTGTGCAGACATATAACATTTTTATCCGCAGTGCATAAAACGCTTCACCAGTTCGAGAGTCTTCTCGGGGTCGTTGCCTATCTCGGCACGCAGGTTGCGGTCGTTATATGAGCGCAAATCCTTGATTATTCCATCAATAAGCTGCGGAGCAAAGACACCTTGTGCCTCATATACGGCACGGTCACGCTCAAGGATGTCGGCGCTGGCGGCACAGCTATCGGGCAGCACGTCGAGGCGTTTCAGCACATCCTCGTGTTCAAAAATGTTCACACTGACGTAGCGGTCCTTGGCATACTGGACAGCATTCTCCATCTCGAAGCCGTGGCGAGCAGCAACAGTCATACCGGCCAGCAGCAGATATACGTTGGCGCTGCCGTCAGGAGTGCGCAGCTCAATGGTCTGTTTGTGACTGAAATCCACATCTTCCTTGGATTCCAACGGGTTGCAATGAGCCATCATATTGCCGCTACCTTTGGTCCAACCAAGCGGTACGCGGACCATAGCACTGCGGTTGCGATCGCCCCAGCAGATGTTGGTCGGAGCCTCCTGATGAGGCACCAGGCGGAAGTAGCTGGTGGGGTTGGTGTCGCCGAAAGCGGTCAACGAACCGGCCAGGCTCAAGATGCCAGCGATGGTCTTGTGGGCCACCTCGCTAAGGCCATTCTCGCCCACGTACATATTCTTGCCATTCTTGCTGACACGGGTGTGGATGTGCATACCGCTGCCGGCCTTACCGACAGTGATTTTCGGGGCAAAGGTAACGGTGATGCCATAGCGATAGCCAAGTGAGCGCATAATCCATTTGGCAATTACCAGCTGGTCAGCGGCATCTTCAAGAGTTGTTGGCAGGAACTCTATCTCATTCTGTTCGTACATTGTATCGCCTACAGTGAAGTTGCCAACTTCGCTGTGGCCGTATTTGATAAGGCCGCCGCATTCAGCGATGAGCTTCATTGCCTCTGTACGGAAGTCCTCGAACTTGCAGAAGGGGCGCGATGCGTGGTATCCTCGCTGATCGGCAGGCAGATAGTCCTCTTCCTTAGGAGCAACGACGTAGTATTCAAGCTCGCCCATAACCTCGAATTCCATACCGTCCGTGGCCTTGCGGAAAGCTTCGCCAGCCTTGTGCAGCGTATACTCAGGAGCCATTTCGAAAGGCTCGCCGTCCTTAGTGTAGAAGTTACACAGTATGTCTAATGTCGGAATCTCGGCAAAGGGATTAATGAACGCCGTGCGGAAACGCGGAATGACGTAAAGATCCGAGCTGCCAGCCTCGAGAAATGGAAACAGGCTCGAACCGTCGACACGCTCGCCGGATGCAAGTACTTCGCGGATATGGTCATAACTGTTGATGACGAAATTGAGCGTCTTCAAACGACCGTCGTTGGCCATATAGCGGAAGTTGACCATCTCGATTCCCATCTCTTCGATGACACGCATAATGTCGTCGCGGGTGAACTCGCTTGCGGGTTTCTGCAGAAACGCCACAAGTCTGTTAGGGTTTAGTTTATAGCTATTTGTACTCATTTTTAATTCTGTTTTGATTTTTTTGGGGTTGCAAAGATACGAACAAAAAGACAAATAGAGGCAAAAACGCTGAAAAATATTTTTTTAGCATTTTTAAACCCTGTTTTTTCCTCTCTCCCATACACAGTCTTTTCTCCCACCTTTCAGTTCAAGAAAAAAGTCTCCATTCAAGCTATCCTGTCTGTATTACTTGCTCGACATCAACAACTAACATTGTTGCATCAGAGGAATTCTTTTTTTCATTAACAGGCGGGCAATAAAACAGCGCTACATTCGTTAAAAATATCAAAAAACAAACAAAAAACATCTATACATTATGTTCAAAAAAGAGACCTATATTGCTCGCCGCGAACAACTGCGCAAGGACGTAGGACACGGCATTATCATCATTCAGGGCAACCACGAGGCTTCCTGCAACTATCCTGACAACACTTACTGGTTCCGCCAGGACAGCACATTCCTCTATTTCTTTGGACTTCAGCGCGAAGACCTTGTTGGCGTGCTCGACTGCGACAACGGCAAGGATTATGTTTTCGCCAACGACTACGACATCGACGACATAATCTGGACAGGTCCACTGCCCAGTGTCAAGGAGCTGGCCGCCAGCGTGGGCGTCGCAAACAGCGGCGACCTCAAGGCCCTGCAAACACTTTGCACCAAGACTGTGGGCGAGGCTCGCAAAATTCACTACCTCCCCCCCTATCGTGCGGACAACACACACCAAATCAGCGAACTGCTTGGCATCAATTACAACGCAGTGACTCGCTATGCCTCTATGGACCTTATCAAAGCCTGTGTAAAGCAGCGCAGCATCAAGAGTAACGAAGAAATCGAGGAAATTGAGAAGGCTATCGCCACGGCCTACAATATGCACGTTGGAGCTATGAAGATGGCAATGCCTGGCCGCTATGAGTATGAACTCGCCGGCTTTATGCAGGGCGAGGCTTGGAAAGGCAACGGCCCTGTCAGTTTCCCAGTCATTATGACCATCCACGGTGAGACGCTGCACAATCACGGCCACAACAACAAACTGGTCGAAGGACGTATGCTGGTGATGGATGCCGGCTGCGAAACGGCGATGAACTATTGCAGCGACATCACACGCTCGGTGCCGGTAGGAGGACACTTCAACGAACGCCAAAAAGCTATTTATGAGATTGTCCTCAACGCCAACCTTGAAGCCATCCGAGTCACCCGTCCCGGCATCACCTATCAAGAGGTTCACACCGCAGCAAGCCGCATTTTGGCACAGGGTTACAAGGATCTCGGCATACTGAAAGGCAACATCGACGACATCGTCGCCAACGGCGCACACAGCCTGCTGATGCCCCACGGTTTGGGACATATGATGGGACTCGACGTACACGATATGGAAAACTACGGCCAAATCAACGTAGGCTATGACGACGAGACGCGTCCTAGCGACCAGTTCGGTCTTGGCAGCCTCCGTTGCGGACGTCGCCTGCAGCCAGGCTTTGTCATCACCGACGAGCCAGGATGTTACTTCATCCCTGCCCTCATCGACAAATGGCACGCAGAAGGCACCAACAAGGACTACATAAACTTCGACGAGCTTGAGAAATGGAAAGACTTTGGTGGCATTCGAATCGAAGACGATGTCCTAGTAACTGAGACAGGTTGCCGCGTCCTCGGCAAACCGATACCAAAGACTGTTGCTGAAATCGAAGCCACAATGGCCAACTAATCACCAACAATATAATAAAAAAAAGAACGCCCCATTTAGGGCGTTCTTTTTTTTAAATGCCAAGTTGAAACTTATTTCACAACAAGTTTCTTCACCATATTCACATTTTCACCGCTGATGCGGACGAAGTAGGCACCCTGGGCAAGGCCGGAGACCTCCATCGTCTTCACGCAGTCGCCTTCGCAACTCATCGAGTCGCTCATAACGACGCGGCCGTTCATATCAACGATGCTTACCGACACAGTGCCGTTGACACCGCTCAGGGCGATGGTCGTCGTGCTGCTGGTCGGGTTC
>JAEEGL011444680.1_pt1 | contig 15943 bp, 11 predicted proteins | sample 9134231 | NCBI WGS metagenome assembly JAEEGL01 (sample SAMN16246548, study PRJNA631951) | gut metagenome | biome: gut microbiome; feature: rumen; material: fiber-attached | host: Bos | place: Iran: Karaj | collected 2018-10 | reverse complement strand
GCATTATCCAGGGCAGCCCGTGTAGCCCAGCGTTTAGCATACGGCGGGCATAGTGCAAGCCAGCCAAGTCCTTTTCAATGAGATGTTTCCGGGAGAGGATGACATCGTCCTGCTCGGTTTGAAACGTGTGAAATTCCGCTCTCCCGTCATGCCCGGCATGATGCTGTCCGTCGAATGCGAACTCAAAGGTGAGAACGAAGACGGCACGGTGGAATTCATGGTGAAGAATACGTGCGACGACGGTAAGTTGGCCTCCAGCGGCTCCGTCATATTGGGCCGCCGTTCTGGTTGGTATGAGCCGTATGATACGACGGGATCGAATCCACTGAGTGAATCCGTCGCCACGGTGTCGTCGTTTTTGGATTCCGCGGCGATAATGAAAGTTCTGCCGCACCGCTATCCGTTCTTGTTCATCGATCGAGCATATGGTCTGGACGATATCACCCATGTGATTGGTTTCAAGAATGTGGCGGGTTCGGAAATGTTCGTTGCCGCGACGGAGCAAGCGGAATTCGCGGGATTCTTGCAAATCGAAGCGGGAGCGCAGCTTGGTTGCGCGGCGTTGCTGAACCAGCCTGCGATGAAAGGGAAGCTTGGCTTCTTCATGTCGATAGATGATGCCGTGTTCCATCGTCCTGTGCTGTCTGGTTCACGGATTTGGATGGAAGCCTCATGCGAACAGAAAGGGACTTTCGGCATCGCCACAGGCAAGTTCTACGTGGGCTCGGAGCTCGTGACGGAGGCGCAGATAAAATTCGCCATCGTCGAAAAGACGAATTGACAATTACATTTAGCATAGAAGAAATATCTCTTATTGACATCTTTGAGGATGATGAAAAATATTATGGATTATAATAAAGTAAATACTTTTGAAGATGTTTTTGAGATTGCAGATGGTTCCTTGAGGAAGGCTTATGATCAATTCGAACTTTATGTGAATTCAGGACGTCCGTTGATTTATATTCAACATTTTGATTTTGCTGTTGTTGATGCCATGGTGACACGGATTGAGAATAGATATCCAGCTAAAATAGAAGTTTTGGAATATGTGTGTGGTATAGGAGCTGTTTTATTCAATAAATCAAAAGAATTTGATGAAAGTACCCCAAAAACAATAAAAGATTTTTTATTTAAATATGTAAAAACAATATCATTGTGGGATGATGAATATGAATGTAATAAGATATTAGTTTTAAAGAATGTACATAATGAGCTAGAAGATTATGATGTACAATCTCTTTTAAGGCAAATAGCATCTGCTAGTATGCATGAATTTAATGAAGGGAAACGCAGTATTTTTGTTATTATTGTATCCTCTGACTTGTTTGTCCCTTCATCTCTGGAGCGTTTAATAGCTTTCATAAAACTTGAACCACCTAAAGAGAAAGAAATAAAAAAACATCTTGAAAATTTTTTTGAACACTTAAGTACGAAAGCTCATGAAATATCTAGATATGATAGCAAAGAAGCTTATGAAAAAATTGCTTCGAAATTACGCGGTTTAAGCATGGTTGAAATTGATCAGGTTTTGGCTTTAGTATTAACAGATAATTTAGACTTGTGGAGTAAAGAAGCGGAGGATGCAATCCAAAGAGAGAGACGGCAGATTATTCAGAAATCTGGATTATTGAGGCTTGTTGATTCTGAACTTGAAACTCATGAAGTTGGGGGATTAAAAAAACTTCAAGAATATTTGGAAAACAAAGCGAAAATTTATGAACATATATTAGATGCAAAAAATAATAAAATTGATATTCCAAAAGGTGTGCTAATTGTGGGAATGCCAGGGTGTGGAAAAACATTAACAGCCAAGGTAGCTTCAAGCAAATTTAGGGCTCCCTTGATCTGTTTGGATATTGGACGCCTCATGGGGAAATATGTAGGAGAGAGTGAAAATAATATGCGGCATGCATTGGCGTTGGTGGAGTCAGTCGCTCCTTGTGTCTTGTGGATTGATGAGTTGGAGAAAGCTTTTTCAGGAGTTACTTTCAAAAGTAGTGCTGGAGGTTCTGAAGTAAGTACACGGTTGTTTGGATATTTTTTGACATGGATGCAGGAAAAAACAGATGCTGTTTATGTTATTGCTACTGCGAATCGTATTAGTCAATTACCGCCTGAACTCCTTAGACGAGGACGTTTTGATGAAATTTTCTGTGTTAATTTACCAACCAAAAAAGAACGTAAAGAAATATTCAAAGTCCATTTGAAACGACACGGGGAAAAATATCTAACATTTACAAAGGAGGAAAATGAGGAAGCATTTTGGGAAGATATATTACGTAAAGAATTTTGTGGAGCAGATATAGCTGCGGTTGTTGGAAATTCCTTTCAAGAAGAGTTTCTAAAGGATTTTAGTATTTCAAACAATTTATCTGTTTCAAGTGAAAATGAAAATGTTGAAGTTGATATTGGCCAAAAAGAACTTCATGAAGAACTCAAAAAACAAGCATCATCTATGACTCCATTGCAAGATTCTCTAAAGGATGTAATAGAAGAAAACATAAGACTATTGAAGCAATATAAATTCCGTAGCGCATCTGATGATGATATATCAAAAATATAAGTTGAAAAAACAAAGGCATACAATGAATTAGATAGTAAAATTGGTGCTTCTTAAGGAAAGTGAGAGAAAAAAATTGATATTATATAGAATCCTGAATTATTGGTAATGTAAAAAAATATATGAAAAATGTAGGGGATTAAATAATGAACAGAAAATGGAATTTGAAAACTAAAGCTGAAGAATTAAAGTACTTTATAACTCTTTTGACTAGTAATATTCAGGAAAAAGATGAAGCAAAAGAGAAGATAAAAAAGGCGGAAATTGTAGCTAATGAAATTTATGAAACTATAAGAGAAATAGATAAAGAGCATAAAAAAAGTTTATCTGAACAAAATTCTTATTGTCAGATGGACATAAATGATATATTTGAATCAATTGCAAAAAAATATCATTTAAATAAAGATCGTTTTTTTGAAATATTAGAAGTTGCGACGAGCAATTCTAATGCGAATTTGCAAACAATTTCCAATCAACAACATTTTGAAGAAGGAAAACGATCTAGAATTTTGGAGAAAATTTCTAGATATTTTTATTCTCTTTCCAATAATGATAATCAAGCATCTTTTGATAGTATTAAAGATGATAATAGAAATATTGAACCTACAGAAACTGAAGGTGTACTAAACCTTGTAGATGTGGATTCTGACTATGAAAAAAAATTAATCAGACAAGCATTTGCGACTGATTTGTTATCACCAGAGGAAACTGCGTTAAAAAGGTTAATAGCTGTTTATATTTACATAGATTTATGTAATGATAAAAATTGCAAAAATATACCATTAGTTTCTGCAATTTATTTAGCTATTTCTAGTGTAATAAGGATAAAATTTCTATCTAAATATAAAGAGCATAAAATTACTACTGAAAGATTGAATAGATATATACAGAAAGCTCCCGTTGCGACCGTTATTACACTAATTAGGCGAGCTGCTAAATGGTTTGGTATTAACGAAGAAAGCAAGTCAAAAACTAGTGATTATAAAGAACAATATATAAATGGTGTTCGTAATCTAATTTGTGGTACTTTTTTTGATTTGATATGTAAGAATATAATAAATGATAAATTGGAAACAATATTAGATGGTATATCATTTGAGAATTTTATAGAGTCAATAATTATTTCTATGTTATCATCATTAGGAATCAAATTTTCATTTTTTATAGGAAAGGTATCATTTTCCTTGATAAAGAAAATATATAAACATTATGAGAAAATAAAAAAACAGGAAAAGTTTAATGATAAACCGTTGACTGATGAAAACTCTATTTCTAAAACATCAATCGATAATACACCGACTAAGACAGAAATAAATACATCACAAGACAAAAATACATCACAAGACAAAAATACATCACAAGACAAAAATAAATCACAAAACAAAAATAAATCACAAAACGAAGAATCAGAAACGGAAAATTCATAGTGATTTTTTTTGATATTACATAAATATCTTGAAAATAAATTATGAATTTGAAAAAATGTTAAAAATGTAAAATGAGTATAACTGTACAAGTATTATAATCAAAATGGTTAGCTTTGCCACTCTGAATAATTTCTTTAGATTTTTTTGTATTATTACTTTTTGAGAAAATTTTTTGTATGTAAATTAATATTTTTATTAAACTACTATGATAATTCAATTTAATCCAATATTGACTTTCAAACATTCGCATTGCAGATTTTTGAAATTATCTTGTTTATGTGATTTTCTGTATGAAAAATGTTATGTTGAAATCCAAAAAACTAAATGTTTGGATGAAACCAGTAATAAGTATAAAGAATTGGATATATGGGGCGATATGCTTAATGTATTATATAGTCGTGCATTGCTGAATTGGATAGATACAAAAAGATATTGTAATAACGATTCAGATGAAATAGCGGAATTAAATAGAACGAGTAAAGAATTTATAAAATTATTAAAAAAACCATATTTATTTAAATTTGAATTGCTAAAAGAAACTGTAAATATATTGTTAAATGGAAAAGTATCAAAAGATATTACAGAATATTTTGACGAAAAAATTAAAGAAGAAAAGATTGGCAATTATCAAAAAGGTATAATTGGTACAACTGAAATATTTGATAAATGTAAAAATTTTCTTTTAAATATAAATAAAAAAGTATCTATCCCAATGATATTTGTGAAGGGGGGAGAATTTGAGATGGGAAATAATGACGATAACTTTTTAGATGAAAAACCAGTTCATCGCGTTAATCTGAATGATTTTTGGATAGGAAAGTATCCATTAACTCAAGAACAATGGGATGCTGTGATTTCAGATAGTAATGAAAATAGTAAACAATATAAATTTGAGGTTAATAAATTTAAAGGTATTTATTACCCAGTCGAAAATATTAGTTGGGAAGAAGCAGATTTTTTCTGTAAAACATTGATGAATAAATATGCCCCTGAAGGGTATCGTTTTGATTTACCAACTGAAGCACAATGGGAGTTTGCTGCAAAAGGAGGAATTAATGATAAAAGATATAAATATAGTGGAAGTAATATACTTCAAGAAGTAGCATGGTATTATGAGAATTCTGGTGATGAATATTTTGATGATACGAAATGGGATTTATTAAAACTATATAAGGATAAAAATAAAGAAGTAGTAATAAATGGTTATTCGACTCACCCAGTAGGAACGAAGAAGCCAAACATACTTGGAATTCATGATATGTCAGGTAATGTTAGCGAATGGTGTCGTGACCACGCCATTTGGAACAATGATAAAAAAACAGTAATAACTAATACTTATGAGTATAAGAATGTTATGAATATTTTATATGAACCATATTGTGCTATAGGGACGCAACGTATTCGTCGTGGCGGTTCATGGGCTAATAGTTCTAAATTTGGTTGTAGTACTACTAATCGCCAATGTCGTCCTCCATCGTTTAAAGCTGCGAATATAGGTTTCCGCCTTGCGCTTGTCGCTAAATGATTAATTCAACAATTTGTTCCCTGACTCAGTGAGATGGTTATTTGCCTTCTTTTGCTAGTTTTATGGCTTGATTATATTCATCACGAAAGAAAAATATCCATTGGCGTGTCGTTTCAATTTGCGACTCCGTGCCTAACAACATTTTCGCCATCTCTGAAGCATCTGAAAAGTTAAAAGGGAGACGACAGAAAGTGTTATAGGCTTGAGGAACGGCTTGTGGACCACCCGCGTCAAGAATGGCTTTCCATGATGACTGGAGTTCGTCGCGACAATCTAATACCATAACACGGATTAATATGCGAATCAAATCATAATACTGTGCAGTCCAAGCGGCTTTGTATGTAAACGAGCTAGCTAGACCAAATGGGTCCGCATCAGGCGCGCTCATGAGCGCGCGATGTTCTGGGGTATAGCAGTCTCTACGTACAGGTAGACGATGCAACGTGTATTTAAGTGGACCGCCTTTTGTACCAGCACGCTGATTCCATAGCAGTTGGCCTTCTTTTGTCAGTAGATAGCGAATAAACAAACGTGCACATTCTGGATGTGGTGCTCCACGAAACATGCCAATAGGATCAGCTCCTACAGTCGAAGCTGCATCTGGGGTATAATATGTCATCGTCTTGCGTCCTACATGGTTCTCTTCCCATTCCGCCTGCGAACGGCCATAAAAGTCAATACACATGCCTGCTGCTATCTGTCCACTTGCCGTGTCCATAGGGACTTTGCTTGCGTACAATGTCAGATACAGCGCATTACCGCCCACTTGCTTGACTAGAGTCAATGCTTCAAGCCAGGATTGGTTAAGGGCTTCTGTTTCAGTCATCTTTCCAGCTGCCACATCTGTAGCCAAGCGCTTGTATGTATCCTGCATTTGGCGTTGAATGATCATTTCGAAGCATTTGTTGATGGATCCGCTCTTCGACGGATCGGCTAGACCAATTTGCTTGAATAGCCGTGGAGCCGCTAAATCACGCCATGTGCGAAGAGGATAACCACTAGAAATATCATATCCTAAATTTGACAAGCGATCAAGATTCATGCAGATGCCAAAGGATGAGAAACATATTCCATAATATTTATCGTTTTTGTCATACCATGTCTCTCCTCCCATAGACTGGACAAGATTGGGGGTAGCACCGCCGAACAATTCATTGTATAATGCAGGATGCTCTCCAGCATTAGGTTGGGCATAAATCCGTTCACGTGCCTCATTTGTAAGTTTTTCATACAGTTCACCATTAGGGTCTCCTTTGTAGAAAATGCTGTTTGGATTAGCGACACCAATTTCAATCAAGGTTCCCGTCTGGGCTTGCTTCGACAAATCGTATTGCCCCCCACCAAATAATAAATCTATACCGATACTTAAATTGGATTTTAAAAACTTCTCTCGAGTAGCGTAGTTGGGATTATCAGGTTTCAGTTTGTGGTTCATGAAGGAAATAGCAACTTGAGTATTCCATGGTAGTTTCAACTCATTGACCCAATAATCATGGAATACCGCTTCATAGGCACTGGAGATAAACATTGAAACACTAGCAACACCAGTAGAGCGCCAGTCTATACTGACTTTTCGTCCAGTTATTTTTTCATAATAGGCACGGAAACCCTGTTCGAATTCATAACGAATAGCTTCAGAATGCGAAGAGAGTATAACTAACTGATCAGCAGATAAATCAATTTTTTCACTGTTTTTGCGAAAAAATAAAGGTAGAGCTATGACCACAATCAATGGAATTGATGATAGCAACAGGCGTTTCAACATGCTTTGTTAGTCTTGAGAAGTATTATGGAAAGATAGGAAAATAAAATACACTAGATAAAAAAAGAATGATATAATGGATATGTAGATTCTCGCATATCATTTATCCATTTCCTTGCTAAATCAATCTTTCCTTGTTTACGTAGTTCTTCAATTTGGTAAAACATTCTGTTCAAATGATGTCCTCTACTATTATATGGGCAATTATTCTGAAAACAATGAGTAGCATTTATTTGAGATAAAACTATTTTCCGTTTTTTAGATTTTAATATCTCATTTAAAGTAGATTCATAAATATTTCCTATTGTATAATTCGGATTCCCATAACTATCAGAGCAAAGTTGAACATCTCCATTATATCGAATTTCTCCACACATGCCATACGCTAGACATTCTTTCTTATCTGAATAATAATCTTCTGGAGGTGGAGTAAAAAATGAATCTTTGATTGGTATTATAGGAAGTTTGTATTTTTTTAGTAAATTATAAATAAGCGATCCAGGTTGCATCGCATTATAAATATTACCTTTTGTATTTTTGTTGATATGGACCACTTCAGATGGTACATCGTGATATTTCATAACTGGGCGAATGATAATGTAATCAATGCCTTTTCCGTAGGTTTCAATTAAATTACAAATATGACTTATGGTATTTGTGAAATCAGTTATATTTCTTTCATCAACAATCAATGAAATACCAAATAACATTTCAATTTCGTTATTGACTTTACGTATGTTTATTTCTTTTATTTTATCCCAGACCATATCATAATAATGCCATTCTTTTCTTATGCCATGGAATTCAGCATATTTCTCTGAATCACAACAATTCAGTGAAATCCTTACTAAAGTCGGTTGAGCAATAAATAATTTCTCAACATCAATAAAGACACCATTTGTAATAAATGATGAAACAACTCCCTTTCCTCTGGCATATTTTATACATTCATATGTCGCAGGGTTCATTGTAGGATCTCCTCCACCCCAAACAATGCCCATCTGATTATCAATCCTTAATTCCGCCAATTGGTCAATGACTCGTTTGATCATATTTTCAGGAAGTGTATTCAATGCTGAAATACGATTATTACCAATGGTTGCAGGAAAAAAAGCATTCGACAACTGTCTGTCCTTCCCCCTTGTACAGTGAGGACACACCATATTACATAATAATGTGAAAATTCCTTCATAATGTACAGGAATTATATTAAAATAATCACCCTCTAAAATTTTTCCACATCTTTCCTTCCAATGAACCCAACTTGATGGCCATTTGGGAAGCGATAAAAAATCTTCCTTACTACAATATTCTCCAACTTGTGTTGGGTTAGGCAATAAATCTTTATTTATCACTGGAACATATTGGCCCGGAAACACTTGTCGGTGCAAATTCATTGCTTCATATAATTCAATAGAATGTTCTTCATAAATCATAGTCATTGTTATTCACCAACATGTTTGTTTTCGTTATCACTGTCGCATATAACATCAAGGGAATAATATAAATTATATTAAATAAAGTTTGAGTATTTTTTGAAGATATGCTTCGTAATGCGAAGTTTTTTTAAGCCTTTTTGTGATAATGTATGGAACCGTAGAGGAAGCATGAAATCATCTAATACTGCACGTAATGATCGTGCACCTGTTCCAAAGTTAAAAGCAATGTTAGCTATGGAATGTAGAACATCAGGGTCAAAATGTAATTCAATGCCGTCAAGCATAAATAGATTTTTGTATAATGAAATGATGGAATCAATTGGTTGAATTAAAATATTATAATAATCATTAATTGATAGCTTGTCAAGCTGAACAATGACTGGGAGACGTCCCATTAACTCTGGAATCATGCCAAATTGAATGCATTCATCGGGAAAAACATTTTTTGCCGAATCTCCATATTTGTCGCCTATGATTTTTTCTATCCCGACAAATGTTCCGCAGCAAATAAACCAAATATTTTTTGTGTTTAAAAGATAATGCTGATGAGTTTGTTCATTGTGCAATTCGACAGTTGTACCTTCAATGATCTTTAATAGAGATTGTTGGACACCTTCTCCAGAGATATCACGTCCAGCAAAGCGGTTTTCCGGAGACCGGCAGATCTTATCAATTTCATCTATGATAATGATACCACGGCTTGCCGTCTGAGTGTTATTATTGCATTTCTCCAATAACATCAGCAACATGTGTTCTACATCTTCGCCAACATAGCCAGCTTCTGTCAAACTAGTGGCATTGGCAATGACATAGGGAATATTAAGAATTTCCGCTAATTTAGTGGCAAGAAGAGTCTTTCCAACTCCAGTTGGACCAATAAGCAAAAAATTATTTTTGTTTATGAAATTATCATCGTTGTATGAATTAAATCTTCTAAAGTGTGTATAGGCTTCGGAACATAAAAATATTTTTGCTTTGTCTTGCCTGACAACATATTTGTCAAGTTCATTTTTTAATTCATGTGGATATTTAACATCAACAATTTTATTTTTTGTAGAGTCTTGGATTAACGAATAATTGGTCAGTAGTTCATGAAGGTCTCTTATACAATTATCACATATAAAAGAATCATTTTTATACTTGAGTAAAAGGGAAACTTCATTTTGTTCTTTATGACAGAAAATACAATTCATATTACCCCCTATATGAAAAATGAATGGCCGTAATCTGGAATACATTTTTGTAAAGAATCAATCCATGCAGATAGAATTGAAGAATTTCCAGATTTTATCATTTCTCTTGCTTGATTGATTATGGAATTAAAATAAAAACCTCGGGAATGATGAGGACATTTTCCACATCTAAAACAATCAGTATTTTGTCTGATTGTATTTTTACGTTGTTGAGAATTCCATATTTCTTCAAAATCAGATTTGAAAATATTCCCAATACAGTAATCTTTGTTACCATATTGGTCGGAACACAGAAAAAGGTCCCCATTAGGAGAAATTTCCTGGAATAATGAACAACCGAATGAAATATCTCCTTCTATATAAGGTATTTTATTCTCATCAGGAAAAGCTATTTCAATTCCCAATTCTATTAATTTTTTGATGATTATATGATTTTTGATGTCATTATATTGTTTAGCAAAAGATTGATCTTTAATAAACAAAGTTCCTTTGAAATCATCATTGATTGCACGAATAACAATAAAATCTAGTCCTCTGGGATAATCTTTGACTAAGGAATATATATAATTCAATGTTGATTCAAAATCATTTATATTTCTACTATCCAATACGATTGATATGCCTACCTTGGGACTATTTAAATGGCGGGAATGAGATAAACATAGATTCTTTATTCCCGCCAATGCTTTGTATGAAAGATCAATAGACTTTAATCCATGAAATAATTGATGGACAGACGGCGAAGATGCATTCAGGCTTATGCGAATAAACTTTAAGTTACTTTGCATTAGTTTATTCGCAATCTCAGAAGAAATCAAACTTCCATTAGTAAATAAGCAATGAGACAATTTTGTCGTTATAGGATCAGCAAAGATTGATATAAAATCCTGATTAATCAATGGCTCTCCACCAGTCCATTGAATTCCAATTTGATGATCGACACATTTTTTGATTATTAGTGTAAGCTCATTTTTATTTATTGTATCATGCAATAAATCATATTTCCTTCTCGATAGAGCACAATTGCACCATGAACAGTTGAAATTGCATTTATATGTAACACATACTTCAATATGCAATGGTGGTATGAAAGACGGATTCCCGCCAGATAATATGGCTTGCCTTACATGAGGATAATGAACCCAACCGGCAGCAGAAAGTCTTTGAGCAGAAAAATCTTTCGCACTCACAAATTTCCCTACATTATATACAGATGGGTACATATAGTCACTTATTAATTGATATAGCCTTTTTCCTTAAGAATACGGCAAACATCACAAACATCTTCATTTGATGGAGAATAGTCCTGCTGCAAGATGTAAGAACCACAATTATTGCATTTGGTAAAGTTTAATGGGGTACTGCGTTTTAATTGCCACTTATGCGAGTCAAAAACATAATTCTCAATTCCTGGAAAAAGTATTTGTAATTGATCTGCCAAATAATAATAATAATTTCTATCTTTTGGATTTAATTCCCATGCATTGGGGTATGAATGTACCGCATATTTTTTCATGTGGGCATAATAATATAAATGCAATTCCTTTTTGGGAATAAAAGCAAGAGGATATATATAGGTGCAATCTCCTACTTCTCTCTTGAACATATCACCAATAGAATACCCTGTAGCAAGACCATTCAGCATTCCTGCCAATAAATCTGTTGTATGTAGTCCTAAGACAATTTTATCAGCGGAAATCTCTTTAGAAAAAACTTCCAATGCTCTTCTCGTCGTATGATGATCGACATACATGGCAAAATGACTTTTGTCGGTGTTCATTAATTCTGGCAGTATCTGCCGGATTGGTTTGTTAAGGTGGAATATTTGTTCAACAGTCTGGGCTGGAATCAAATGATGTTCGACTTTCTGGGCTTGGGCTAATTTGGCTGCATTTGCGAATGCAGGAGAGGCAATACTGTCGAAATCTTCAAATGTTGCTGCCACAACAGAAAATCCCATTTTTATAGACAATTTATTAAGTGCTATTAATAGTGATGAACTGTCAACTCCGCCAGACAATCCAATCAAAACTCTTTCACCTTTTGAAATCATGTTATAATTTTGAATGGCAAATTGAATGTTTTCTTCTACCATACTCACTACGTCATCCACTGACATAGGAATATGTTCGGTAAGCAAACTGCCGTCCAAATTAAAGGTTATTCTGTTTTTTATATAATTGGCTTGTATTTGTTCGCGCGTATACACATTTTTCAAAATTGAATCAATATCATATCCTTCAATCAAAGCAGAAATATATTCTTCATTATCTTCAATTAAAGCATTTTCAGAGATGGGAATATTATTATGTGTAGTAAGAACAGAAGATATTGGAATATGATTCCTCGTTAAGACATCAGCTATTGATTCGCCTTTATAATAATCAAGTGATGTTTCTTCATTTAATCTATTTACAAAAACAAGTCCCATTTTCCCTCCAAGTCAGATTAAATCGACTATAAACGATGGATTGGATTTTCTGATTAAACAGTTATTGATTGTTATGTCATTATTGAATATGTCTATGCCACAAGTTCTTTTCGGACTTTATAAACTTAGCTTCTCTGTTTTTTCTGACAAAAACAGCTTTTAAAGATCTTTGTCATGTTGGTGATTAACCATAATATAACAGCAATTTCTATTACTGTATACTCCTATAGTATACGGTGAAAATAGAAAAGGAATTTATACTATATCGAGATATTTTTATGGGGTAATGGTTAAATGTCCATTTGCTGGATTACATTTGATGATCCCATTACCCCATATAGCTTTTATCTGTATACAAAGATAAAGCAGTAGATGTTTATTTAATTACATCGCAATGCATGAATGGACGCAGAACTTCTGGTACGATTATCGAACCGTCTGCTTGTTGGTATGTTTCAATAATTGAGGCCCAAACTCGAGGAGTGGCAAGGCCGGAACCATTGAGTGTATACGCAATGTGTTTTTTGCCATCGGATGATTTATAACGAATACCAGCACGACGTGCCTGATAATCAGAAAAATGTCCAACAGAGGATACTTCCAACCATCTTTTAACCCCAGGAGCAAACACTTCTATGTCATAGCATCTTCCGTATTTGTCTCCCATGTCTCCAGCGCAGAGATCTACAATTCGATATTGCAATTTCAATGCTTTAATAGCCTGTAGACAATCAGAAAGCAAATCTGCCAGTTCTTTATCTTTCATCTGAGGTTCGACAATTTTCACAAGTTCTACCTTGTGGAATTCATGGACACGCTGCAAACCTCTTGTGTCTTTTCCGGCACTTCCTGCCTCGCGTCTAAAGCAAACTGTATAACCCATTCTGTATTGGGGCAACTCACCAGGTTCAAAAGTGGTTTCTGCAAAACAACCAGTCAGTGGAACTTCAGCTGTCGGAATTAACCATGAGTCATCATTAACCGTTTTATATTGTTCCATTGCGAATTTGGGAAGATGACCTGTATAGGTCATCGTCTTGGAGGTGACCATATGCGGGGGAGTGATTTCAAGATATTTATCACAATGGAGTGACAAGCCATATGAAACCAAAGCGCGAAGAAGCTGAGACCCTTTCCCTTTGTATAAAGCAAACATTGAACCGGAAATCTTGCTTGCCAATTCCATATCCAAAATGTTTAATTTTTTTCCGAGCTCCCAATGAGGCAAGGGATCAGCGACTTGGCAGTGATAGTAGTCCTTACATTCATCAATTACCACATTTTCTTTTTCAGATAAACCATCGGGAGCATCATCATCAGGAAAATTTGGGATGTCCAGCAAAAGCGATTTTACTTTTTCGTCAGCGGCAGCCAATTTCTCTTCCAGATTCGCGATATCATCTCTTAATTTGCGTTTTTCATCATTTGAAATTTGAGCATCGTTTTTCCAGATATTCCTTTTGCCTCTGAGTTCTTCAAGATTAGCTTGAAGAGTTTTCTTCTCAATGGCAAAATTGGCCAAATCATCGATTTTAGATACATCGTATCCTTTGCGTGCAATCGACTTCTTGACTGCTTCCTTATTTTCGAGAACCAATTTAATGTCAATCATGCTTGTAAGACTCCTATGTTAGTTGTTGCGCAAAAAATTTAAAAACCTTATATTTATTTTAATATAATGTAAGGTTTGTGTTTTACAAGCCATCTTTCCCAGATTTTACATGAAATAATGTCTGAAGTAAAAATAACTATAATTATAGGAATAATAAATAAAAATTAATAAATTAAGTATTACTAAACCAACTATGATGTTGCATGGACATGGCATGAAAATATTGCTAATTGCATTTTGTTTCAATAAAAGAATGCAAGGGAAGCGATGGGGCAGTGGTGACTTGAATTTTTCCAATGATATTTTAGCTATATGGATATTTAGAAGATAAATAAAATATGTTCCAATACAAAATACCGTATGAGGATTGACTGTATATTTCAATACTTGGAGAGTATCCTTTCAATGCTTTATTATTTAGTTAATGTCTCAATATTATTAATTAAAGTTTCTTAAAAGCATGGCCAAAAGAGCAAAAAAAATCTTGGGGGATTCCTTTTAAGAATCCCTCAAGTTCGTTTTCCGGATATTATGTATTTACATTATTTACTTGCGCGCGGATCAGCACAACAAGTCCGGAATCGAAACAAATCTTCATTCCTTTTTGCAATAATCATTGAATGAATATTCGCGATTTTCTGAAGACATGCTTTTTTCTTTGGATCTGTTTTTGTTGTATTCATTTTTTCCCCTCTCTCCCTGTTTCGTGCCTGGGTTCTACTTTTTCCTGCTAAATCGCAGAGACGGATTTATTAAAATACACTCTCATTGGTGGATGTCAAATGATTTGATCGGCCGTTTGTGTTTTTTTTCATAGTACCTCCCTTTTTAGGAATATATTATATACTGCCTTAATTATGTTTATGCGTTTTTGTGCGATCCTATTTAACTAGCGTTGTTCTTGGATGTAGTTGATGAGTGTCCCCATATTTGCACTTGCATCAATGGGAAGGATCTCATACAGACAGAACAACATTGTTTTCTGGGAGTTAGACACGAATAGCGAACAATTGTTGCTTGACCGGGGCAAATAATATCTACGGTACTGTCTATGAAAGCTTCGTATTGCAATGCTATGAACTATATGTGCGGAAAAAAGAAATAGTATTCTTCAGAAAAACATTCGGCAAAAGAAAGCAATAAAGGTCATAATAGTGTAGGAAAAGTCCCCTCGCAGTGCTGGTTAGGAAAAACATTTGTAATGGTGCAAAGGTAAATTAGTTCCAACCTTATTTTAGTGGAGAAAATTACCTGCAAAAACTTCTTGGTGGTAGGTGTTGATTGTAGTTGTTGATTTCGCTGTCTTCTAAATACTTTGTTGATTTTTTTTGTTTTTATTCCTTGAAAAGGGATTACTAGAGTATAAATTGATTCTTATTCCTAAAAAATAAGTGAAGCGTTTATCCCTTAAGGCATAAGAGAAAATCATTAAATGATTGTTTTTGATAAAATCAAGTTTTCATTTCTTATTTCTGCTGGAGGTGTTTTTTATCCTTTTGAGTGAATGAATTCGCTAAATAACAATGAATACATGATTAAAATCATCATGCCAATAGAAGATGCCCTAAGAGCATCGATTTAAGTGGAGATCTCAGTTGTCGGATGGAACCTGACGGAATAAATAAACTGATATAATTAATAAAGGTAAAAAGAAAGCATGTTTACAATCAAATTCCTACAGGAAATACAAGATATATTGGAGGCGTCATGAAGTTTGCGATGTGCAACGAATTCTGCGACGGATGGCCGCTGGAGGATGCGCTGAAATTGGCGCGTGACACAGGCTATCACGGCGTGGAAGTCGCACCATACACATTGGCGGACGACGTGCGGGACATTCCGATGTCCCGCCGTGACGCGTTGCGTTCCGCCGCAGAAGCGGCTGGCGTGCAAATCATTGGCCTGCATTGGCTTCTCGTGAAGCCTGCAGGCCTTTATGTCAATGGGCCAGATGCCGCTCTGCGGAAAAAGACGCGGGATTATTTTTCCGCGTT
>JAEEGL010653368.1_pt1 | contig 15943 bp, 15 predicted proteins | sample 9134231 | NCBI WGS metagenome assembly JAEEGL01 (sample SAMN16246548, study PRJNA631951) | gut metagenome | biome: gut microbiome; feature: rumen; material: fiber-attached | host: Bos | place: Iran: Karaj | collected 2018-10 | reverse complement strand
TGCCAAAGCAGGTAATTGGATATTCTCTGCTCATTGCAGGTCCTGATAAGAAGATCGGGATCGGGCAGGTAATTAGTATCAAGATTATCAGCTATATCTTTTTCAGTGATGTCTGAAGCAGATATTTCTCCGGCTTCAACCCTGGCCGCAACCTTGCGGACAGCTCTTGTGATCTCGTCCCTGCTTCCGTAGTTGATGGCAATCGTAAAGGTAAGGCCTGTATTGCCGGCTGTTGCCGTTTCAAGCTCCTCTATGGCTGCACGTATATCCTCGGATAGTGCTGAGCGCTCACCGATTACACGGCATCTCACATTGTTCTTCATGGACTTCTTGATACTGGTCTTTAAGTAGTTACGCAGTATCGTCATAAGTGCAGAAACCTCCGTCTCCGGACGGGACCAGTTTTCAGTTGAAAAAGCGTAGACCGTCAGATATTTGATGCCGATATCTCTGGCATCCACAAGGATATCCTCCACAGCCTTGGCACCCTGCATGTGACCATAGTTTCTGGGCATTCCCTTTGCCTTCGCCCATCTGCCGTTGCCGTCAAGTATGATGGCTACGTGCTGGGGTATGTTTAGATTCTGCTCCATCTTATCACCTTTAAACCGTCATGATTTCCTTGTTCTTATCTTCTACAGCCTTGTCGATATCCTTGATAAACTTGTCGGTTATCTTCTGAAGCTCATCGTTAAGATCCTCGATCTCGTCCTCAGAAACCTCAGTTCCCTTGAGCTTTTTGAACGCGTCGTTGCCGTCTCTTCTGATATTTCTAACAGCAACCTTAGCCTCTTCGCCCTTCTTACGGATATCCTTGGTGAGCTGTTTTCTGCGCTCCTCAGTAAGTTCAGGGAATACCAGTCTTATCACTGCTCCGTCATTGCTGGGATTTATGCCAAGGTCAGAAGTCATGATCGCCTTTTCGATAGCCTTGATCATCGTCTTATCCCATGGTGCGATCTGAATGATCCTAGCCTCAGGGATTGATACATTGCCCACCTGCTGGATCGGAGTTGGCGTTCCGTAGTAATCAACCTTGATCTTGTCGAGCACGTGTGGATTGGCTCTTCCGGCACGGATAGATGCAAGATCTTCTGTCAGATAATCATATGACTTCTGCATTTTGTCATTAAATGTCTTAACTCTCTCGTTCATACACTTTTCCTCCTAGATCAATCTACGGTAACAGTCGTACCGTTAAATTCTCCACCTGCTGCCTTTACTATACTGTTCTCCTCCTGAAGGGCAAATACCCTCATGGGCATCTTGTTATCCCTTGCAAGAATGGATGCTGTCATATCAACAACCTGAAGATTCTCTTTGATGACATCATCTATTGTGATAGTATCATATCTCTTTGCGTCAGGGTTCTTGGCCGGGTCGCTGTCATATACGCCGTCAATAGCCTTGGCAAGAAGGATGTAATCAGCTTCTACCTCAACTGCCCTCAGCACAACCCCTGTATCTGTTGAGAAATACGGGTGCCCCGTGCCTCCTGCAAAGAACACTACCATATTCCTTGCAAAATACTTGTTTGCCCTGTCCTTGGAAAAGAGCTTTGTAAAAGATCCACATTCAAAAGGTGTGAGTATGTTGGTCATCATACCCTCGCTTCTGAATATCTCAGAGACATATATACAGTTCATGATCGTTGCAAGCATACCGATCTGGTCTGCCTTTACGCGATCGATGCTATCGCTGCTGCGACCTCTCCAGAAATTACCGCCGCCGATAACTATTCCAACCTGCGTTCCGTTATCAACGAGCTGCTTTACCTGAAGGGCTACCTTTTTGACAGTATCCTCATCAAATCCCGTCTTCTTTTCGCCTGCAAGTGCCTCTCCACTGAGCTTTAACAGTATTCTCATATAGCCTCCATATTCAGATTATTTATTTTTAAGACCCTCGAAGAATTCAGAAGGATTAACATCAGCGTATGCCTGTGAGCACATACCCTCTATAACAGCACCATTGTTGATCTGTACAGACTGGGACTTGATGTTGCCCATTACTATAGCTGTTGTGTCAAGGACTACAGGTCCGTGAACGTCTATATCGCCCTTTACGGCACCGGCTATAACCGCGCTGGATCCAAAAATGTTGCCGATTATTACAGTGCTCTGTCCAACCTTAACGCTGCCCTTACTCTTTACCTCTCCGGTAATCCTTGCCGACTCGGCGTAGATCTCAGATGCATCAGAATCGCCGTTGATCTCTCCTGTCACATTGAGCTTGCCAAGGCACTTGATATTGCCGCTGATCTTGCCGATCACGTCGATTGATCCTGTTGTAGCAAGGTCTCCCTTAATTATCATGCCCTCGGTAATGGTAGCAACTTCATCTGTAGGTGTCTGCTGATCAAAATCCATAGTTATAAATCCCCCGTTTCTGGTTGTAGTTTCTCTCTCGGCATTAACATCAGCCACATACTGGTCAATATGCGCACTGTTCAATGCTTCAAGAGCATTCTTTGGCTCCTCCGCTGCTATCTCTGAGAGTGTCTCTTCCTCGATCATCTCCTCAAGATCATCATTGTCCGGAAGTCTCTCGTCAAGCTCATTCTCAAGCTCTTTAACTTCATTGTACTTATCACGAGCTGTTTCGCTTTCAAAGGTCTCCTCTTTCTGAACGTCTTCCTGTACCGCTTCCCCAACTTCCTGTACAGGTTCGTCAAAAGACTCTTCAACCGGTTCCTCTGCTCTTTCCAAAGCATCTTCTGTCTGAGGCTGAATGTCATCGAGTTTAAGGTCATCAAGTCTGTTCAGCATGCTGCTGATGTCTGCAGGCTTAATATCCTCTTTTTCCTTGTCCCGCAAAGCTTCAGCTTCCGGCTTGTCATCAGGCATAAGGGTATTTACTGCCTGTGAGAGGTCGCTCCTTAGCTCAGAAAAAAATCCCATCTTGCTTTCCTCCGTTTGGTTTACTTTTTGATATGTTGAACCGGTAACGTATCGTCAGTTATCGGAACTATCACTGTATCATCCATAGCCTGGATTGCTTCTATTATATCCGGCAGAGCCTCTACCGTGCTTTTCTTGTCGGCTGCGTCATGCATAAGGATAACGCAGTGCTTGAACATCGAAATATTGTCGACTATGTTGGAATAGATGATATCTTTGTTGGCGCCCGCTCTGTCATCCCCGGCAGATACATTCCAGTCAAAAAAAGTCACCTCAGCGCCATCGAGATAATCTATAAGCTCGTTTATATCGACCTTGCTGACACTGTTGGAACTTCCTCCCGGAAATCTGTAAAATTTCGACCAGACTCCTGTAGTTTCGTACAAAAAGATCCTGAGCTTGTCGGTATCAGCCTTAAAAGCATCAAGCGACGAGTAAATATCGCTGTACTTGTGGCTGTAGGAATGCATCCCAAGTGTGTGACCGTCAGTCACGATCCTCTTGTAAACTTCAGTATATTTGGAATAAGGTTTGCCGCACACAAAAAATGTTGCCTTGACATCATACCTGTTCAGGATATCAAGAATATCATTGGTATATGTGCTGGGTCCGTCATCAAAGGTAAGATAGACGTATCTCGTACCTTCTATGTCCTCCGGATTCTGTGCCCCGCTGATCTCCATCGTTGCATAATCAGTATCAGCCTCTTCCACATCTATGCTCTCAAAGCTCAGACTCTTATCATCCGGTTCCTGTATATTTTTGCTCAGATCGCCGGTCTCTATGCTCCGGTCATCTGACACCATCGCCTCACTGTCAGCCGCCAATATCTCCATCTCGCTGCCGTACTGACCACGATACCACTCAAGATCAGCTCTGGTCTGCTCGTACTCTGTCTGCAGCCTGTCGAACCTGATCGCCATGATAATGCAGATACAGGTCGGAATAAGACATGCCGCGGCAACTGTCCCCAGAATGAGCCTTCGCAGATACCTTATCCTTCTGCTGTACTGTCGTCGCCCATTCTTTACTGCTCTATCCGACTCCATTACTAAAACTTTTCTCTTTCATTACATTAAATTATCAACCAAACTATAGTATAACATAGTTTTCCCGCCGCAAAAAGGTGCTTTTGCGGGGCTTTGTCATTGCGCTTCTCCCTCAGAAGGCTCTTCCTGCGGCGAATCGTCTTCAGACGATTCCGTCTGTACAGTTTCCTCCGGATCCTGCTCGACGGGTGCTTCCGGCTCAGATGCCTCGGGCTGCTCCGGCTGGGGCGTTATACCCATGGACTGCGCCACACTGACCGGTATATTTTTCTTGGTGACTTCTCCCGTGACGGGATCAACGATCTCCTGCGTGATAACAGCTTCCGGGGTCGTCTTGCCGCCGTAGACAAACACTGCTTCGCCCTTCTCAACAAGATCAAAAATGCTTGCCGCCTTGCTCACAGGCAGATTTATACATCCGTGCGAGCCGTTGGTAATGTACAGCCATCCGCCAAACTCAGATCTCCAGCTCGCGTCATGCATTCCCACATTCCCGTTAAAAGGCATCCAGTATTTGACCGGCGAGGAGTAGTTCTCACCTACAAGAGTTGCGTCCCTTTGTTTGTAGGTTATGGCATAGCTGCCTGTGGGAGTAGGATTCTTCCTGTTGACGCATCCCGATACAAAATCCGATTCCTCCACTACCTGACCGTTTTTATGAACCCACAGATGCTGACTTGTAAGGTCTATTTCCACATACGAATCGCCCCAATCATTATCGCCATACTGTGCTGCGGTCGCAAAGTAGACTGGAGTCCTTGATGTTTTTTCCCCCTTCTTCACAGCATCAATAAGCTCGGACGTCTCACTAGCCCTGTCCATCCACCAGCCGTAGTCGCCACCGGTAACATTCACCTCACCGCCCTTGGCGCTGGCTATGTTTCTGCTCTTTCCAAAAGTGTCGTACTCTCTTGCCATGCTGTTGACAAAGTCCCTGACCTTCTCCTCGTCAAGTGTCACGGAAGTGCCCTCGATATCGCACCACTCTTTTATCCTGGTACCGTCAACCACAACGCTCTCAGGTCCAAACTCGTAAGTGATCACTGCTCTGCAGTACTTGTTGAGATTATCGCACAGAGCCGACAGCTCTTCATTGTCCGAATAGACAGAAGGTGTCTCATAACATTCATCGCTAAGCTCGATCCTTGAATCAAGAACATCGAGTGCGCTGCATATCTCATCAGTCACCTTGTCTCTGATCGGCGTGCGCCCCGGGTCCTCGGGCACAACAAAGAAGCCATCATCTCCTGACTCTTCGGATACATGGGCATCCACCGGCGGGAGCATGTTTTCCTTTTTAAAGATGGCCATTTTGCCGGTCTTGTCCTCAACCGACTCCCTGGAATATTTAGTGATATCCTCTGTAACAATATGAGTTTCGCCGAAAAGATACTTCGGCCAGATAAACGGACTCTGATTTTTTAACGCATCTTTAAACTGATCATCCACTGACATCTCAAGTCCGATCTCATCAGCGGTAATAAACTCTTTGATATCTCCCCTTCCAACGACAAACAGGGTGTAGTCCCTGAGATCCTTGGCAGCTTCCGCTTCTATCTCTGAAGGCGTCTTGTTAAAGGCATATATATCATTGACATAGGTATTGAATAAAAAATGCCCTGTAAAATAAAGTGCTATGCCAATATATGTCACAGCAAGGACTGCCCCGAAAATAATCGCTATAGTCTTTAATGGGGAATTGTTTCTTCTGTTTTTTTTCATAATTACACTACTCTATAAATCCAATAATCGATAAAGCTCATCCGCAATGAGATCAGCCACACACAGCTTGTATTCATGCCTTGTCTTCTGAGGTTCTATGTTTAATCTTCGTGTTGTAAGACTCCCCCTGTAATCAATGGCAAAAAAGACTTCTCCGGGCTGGCTGTCTGCATTGGCAGGATCAACATTACCCATCGTTCCCGTGACGCCGATTGAAATATCAGCATCATAAGCTTCTCCGGCTGCATGCGCCATCGCGGTTGCTGTCTTAAGTGAGTATACACCATATTCATCAATAATCACAGACGGAACCCCCTGTTTTTTTTTTGCCTCATTGCTATAGGTCACAAAGGCCCCTTTGAAAATTTCCGATGCTCCTTCCGTATCAGTCAGGTAAGACGCTATAAGACCCGAAGTACAGCTCTCCATGGTTGTAATGGTAATATGTCTTTTTATCAGTGCCTTTGTTATCCCTGCGTACTTATCTTCTATTTCAATTTCTTTTCCCATATCTGTTGCCTTTCTATAATAATTTCAGATTAAGCATTCATCCAAAGTGTTCCAATAATATGTTATCATTTATTATGAGGTAAAAACCATGGCAGATAAAAAAGGTACATCCAATCATCTAATCGGCGATGAAGGCATATATGTCGATTCTAAGCCCAGACATGTCACTGCCTTTATAATAATGTGCAGGATAATGACAGTCATCCTGATCATTCTTGGCGCCGCCGCGCTTATTTCCGGAAATATGTGATGGCAGTGTAATGGAAACCATTAAACTGTAACCTCCCCAGGGAATCTGCCTCAAAAGATGCTCCGGGATCAGAGTCAGAGGATATATTATGGATGATAAGAAAAGAAGAATTTTCGAAGTAATAGAAGTCTCCAACATTGGTGATGAGTCAAGCCGTGCCTATGATGTGGTGATAACTACTGCAGTCATCGTAGGTCTTCTTCCCATGACTCTGAAAAGTGATAATCTGTATACAAAGATAATTGAGATTCTCACCGGTCTAATCTTTCTCTCAGATTACTGCGTCAGGGTATATACCGCAGATTACAAGATGGGCTACAAGAGCATAAAGGCATATATTGCCTATGTGACGACTCCCCTCGCCATCTTTGACCTGCTGGCGATTCTGCCTGTAATATCTCTTTTTATCCCGGTATCAGGCTTCATAAGGCTTCTCAAGCTCTTCAGGTTTTTCAGAGTCTTTAAACTCATACGCTACTCAAAGACCATGATCGTCATAACTAACGTTATCAGAAAAGTCAAAGAACAGCTCCTGGCGGTTCTTATACTTATAATTGTCTATATCTTCGTATCCGCAATGCTTGTTTTCCAGTTAGAGCCGGATCTTTTCAACACCTTTTTTGATGCTCTTTACTGGGCAACAATCTCCATCACTACCATAGGGTATGGAGATATCTCTCCGGTCACTTCCATAGGACGCATGATCACAATGATATCCGCACTTATGGGAATGGCGGTGATAGCCCTTCCTACAGGCATCATCACCGCCGCATACATGAACGAGATCACAAGAAAAAAATCCAAATACGAATTGTAATCCTATCTCATGGATCTGTATAAAGTACTTATTATTCGTTGTATCAGTCTTTAAATCTCAGTCTCAGCATCTTTTAAGAGTTTCTCTACAGCAACCATACGCACGCATACCGTAAATATCTCCATCGCAAGCTTAAGGTCGGACAGCGACGGGAATGTTGGAGCGATACGTATGTTGGAGTCGTGAGGATCTCTGCCATAAGGGTAGGTTGCTCCGGCATTTGTCATGGTAACACCCGCCTTCTTGGCTCTGTCAACTATAGTCCTGGCACATCCGTCAGGAGCATCAAAGCTGATGAAATATCCTCCCTTGGGGTTTGTCCAGCTCCCAATTCCGTAAGGAGCGAGGTTCTTCTCAAGCGCATCTATAACCGCTTCAAATTTTGGTCTTATTATAGCAGCATGCTTCTTCATATGCTCCTTGAGCTTCTTGATGTCGCCCTCAAAGAAGCGCACGTGTCTAAGCTGATTAACCTTGTCATGACCGATCGTCTGATATGTGAGCTGCGCCTTGATCTCCTCAAGGTTGTTGAGAGAAGTCGCTATTGCTGCGATTCCGCTGCCCGGGAAGGTTATCTTGGAGGTCGATGAGAACTTGTACACAAGGTCAGGACTTCCGGCCTTTTTGCACTCCTCAAGAATCTCGATCAGGTAATCCTGCTGCCCATCATAGAGATGATGAACTCCGTATGCGTTGTCCCAGAATATCCTGAAATCCCTGGCTGCGGGACGAAGTCTTGCAAATCGCCTTACTGTCTCATCCGAATAAGAGTAACCCTGTGGATTGGAGTACTTGGGTGTACACCAGATTCCCTTGATTGATTCGTCGTTGGCTACCAGTCTCTCAACCTCATCCATGTCAGGACCTGTAGGTGTCATCTGAACCGGAATCATCTCGATACCAAAATACTCAGTTATGGCAAAGTGTCTGTCATATCCCGGTACAGGGCAGAGGAACTTTACCTTGTCAAGCTTGCACCAGGGTGTATTGCCCATAATGCCGTGAGTGTAGGCTCTTGAAACCGTGTCATACATAACGTTCAGCGAAGAATTCCCATAGATAATGATATTCTCCGGTTTGTTCTCCATCATGGCTCCGATCAGCACCTTAGCCTCATGGATTCCGTCGAGAACTCCGTAATTACGGCAGTCTGTTCCATCCTCACATGACAGATCAGCCTCTGAATTAAGGGCATCCATCATCCCCATGGACAGATCGAGCTGTTCCCTGCAGGGCTTGCCTCTCGACATATTGAGACTAAGTTCCATTCCCTGATACTTCTTGTACTCTGCCTTGAGAAGAGCCAGCTCCTGTTCCAGTTCCTGCCGGTTCATCTCAGCATACTTCTTTACCACATTTGATTCCTGGGACATCTTAATACTCCTTATCAATTTTATAGTCAAAAAAATTGTATACATGTATTATGTCTTACTATATAACATAAGGATTTTTTCTTCAAGATATAATAAGCAATTCGCTACAATATTGCGAATAAAAACTGATGCGTCATAAAACCGTCTCACTGTAATTTTTAAGTGTACCCGGATGATGATTCTATACTATCTGTTCAGAATTTTCTTTATTATCTTCTCGTTTATAGGAAGGAAAAAACCTGCGACAGGACCTACAAGAACTATACACACAATAGTCCCCACTCCGACTATACCTCCCAGAACGAATCCCGCCAGAGTAAACAATGCATCGACAAGCAGCCTTACTATACTGAATCTATGTCCCGTCTTATCAGACAAAACAACTGCGACAAGGTCGTTCGGTCCGGTTCCCGCTTCGGATTTTACGGCAAAGCAAAACTACCGTTTCTATCCCTCTTGTAAACGGGAACATGTCAACAGGAACAGCCTTTTTGGCGCTATAACCCTTCTTTTCAAATATGGCAAGATCTCTTGCCAGCGAGTCAGGACTGCAGGATATGTAGACCACCTTGCCGGGAGAAAGAGTCTCAACTGCGTCTATGAACTCCAGAGTAGCGCCCGATCTTGGAGGATCCATGAAAACCACATCGACTTTATCTCCCGAAGAAGCCATCTGCTGCATAAATACTGTTGCGTCGTTCTGATAGAAGGTGATGTTCTTTACCTCATTGATCTTTGCATTCAATATCGCATCCTTCACCGCGTCCTTGTTGAGTTCAACACTGATGACCTCTTTTACATGGGGCGAAGCTATGATGCCGATAGTGCCAACGCCGCTGTAGCAGTCGAGCGCCACTTCATCGCCCGCAAGCTCTGCCATGTCAATTGCCGTCCGATAGAGCTTTTCTGTCTGGACAGGATTGACCTGATAAAATGATTTGGGGCTTATCTTGAATTTCATCCCGCAGCAGTAATCATAGATGAAGCCGGGACCATAGATTGCCTTCTCCTTGTCCCCAAGTATCATGCTGGTCTGCTTGTCATTGACATTGAGCACTATCGTGGTGATCTCCGGATGCTCTTTTAAAAGAGCTTTGACAAAGTTGTTCTTGGATGGAAATACCGGAGACACCGTCACCAGTACGACCATTATCTCGCCGGAGTTCTTGCCTATCCTGACAAGCACATGCCTGAGAAGCCCAAAGCCGTTGTCCTCATCATAGGTCTTGATCTTGAAGGACCTAAGCATTCCTCTTATTGAAGATATGATCGCATCTGCCTTCTCGTCCTCTAAAAGACAGTTCTCAACAGGTACCACCTCATGGCTCCCCTCCCTGTAGATACCAGACAGCGGATTGCCCTTCCTGTCGTGGGTAAAGACTGCATGAACCTTGCACCTGTAATGCTCAGGCTTCTCCATTCCCACAAAGGACTCAACCTTGCAGAACGGTGAGAGAAGCTCCGCAAGATGTGCATGCTTTTTGCGAAGCTGCTTGTCATAGGCTATATCGATCATCTGACATGCGCCGCACTTTCCGGAAACCGGGCAGCGGCTCTTTTTAGCGTTCTCCTTTTTTTCAGGATTCTTGTCGCTCCTTTTTGGCGCCGGCGCACCTGTCTTTTCTCTTCTTTTAAATTCGCTGCTCTGTCTCCGTTCTGTACTATTTGCTCTTTTCCTGTTATTTTCAGTCATTTCACATCCTCAATTATTTCCGTAATATATTGAATCCCTATCATGGTATAAGCGATATTAAGATGATGTAAGGGTCAAAAGTAAATTTTGCCCCTGTCATCATTAAGATAAAAAAGCAGAGGAATAAATCCCCTGCCATTATCTGCGTCACTCACCCCTATTGGTTCCCGGTTTGTTCTCAAACTTAAGTTCAGGCATCTCAAGTCCTGTGCCCTGTTCCTTGACAGCTTCGCTTCGTCTGCGGATGCGCTCCGTGTTCTTAAGCTCCCCGTAGTCCTTGTACTTGATGCCCTCAATACCATGTGAGAGCTCCTTGGCTTTTATGAGATCCCCTTTGTTGATCTTGAAGGTGCACACGATCTTCTTGCCGTCTCTGTCAAAAAGCCTCTGGAGGATCGACTTGTCCTGCCACTCAATGAAATATGAGATTCTGTGTGCGAGAAGCCTCTCTTCAAGCTGCTTCTTGCTCTCCATACTGTAGACCTTGCAGAAGGGCACCTCGTTATTAAATACCTGGTTGTTCTGGATAATAGATGACATAAAAACTCCTCACATAAAAATAATTACTGGTAATAAATTATACCTTACAAAAGAGCTACTTTCAAGCAATCATCCCATCAGAGTTCCATAAAGATGGCCATCAAATTCCCTGAAGTATGTCTCCTCGATCTTGCGCATAAACACTGTGATATCATCGTCGCCAAAAAATAGCTGGAAGTGAACAGACCCCACGTTCTCACCAACGAGATGTACCCTGATATATAAGACATTTTCTCTGGACCAGATGCCGCCCGCGGTGTAAGCGGTGCCATAGATTGGAAACTCTCCTTCGCACATGCTCCCAATGCCAAAGACAACTTCGCACAGAGACTCTTTTTGCTCAAAGGCGATGCTGCAGTGCGAAGGATCAGTCAGGTCAACAAAAAACTCTTCAAAGCCCTGCGGATTGTCTGTCAGTCTGTAGCGGAGCCTGCCAAGGTTCTTCTGGTTAAAAGAGTCGCAGCCTGAAGCCCCATATCCCTTTGGAAGCCTTGGCGGACCTATCACAAGAGTATCTGCTCCGCTGCAAAGCTCTCTATAAACATCAACAGAATCTCCCCTTGCATCTTGCCGGCATCCAGCCGCGCCTTCATCAGATTCCTTCAGGAGATTATGGTAAATCGCGTCGTAGATTATCTGATTGCCGCCCTGCATTCCCTGCGTATCCGCCGTAGTCACGATCAGAAGATCCTGCTGCGGCAGGCTGATCCCAAGCTGTCCTCCCATTCCGTAGAGAAGAAATCCGCCCTTCGCATTCTGCCATATCTGCATTCCGTACCCCTGGGCTTCGCCGGAAATCGGTGCGGTTACAAAGGTATCCGTAAGGTTCGAGGTCGCCTCCTCGATAAACTTTGTCGGAGCGATCGTTCGCACCTGTCCGTCCGCGCACTTCACAGTCCCTTTGTTTTTCAGAATAAAGAGAAATTTCATAACGTCCATGGGCGTCGCCATAAGACCGCTTCCTCCCATCGACACCCCGAAAGGATCCTTCACCATATATGAATCTTCAGAAAAAGATACGTGCCGCAGCATCCTATCTTTCATATAGTCAAGCATCGGTATGCTGGAAATTTTCTCGACCAGCGCGCACAGAACATGTGCAGCAGAAGTGTCATAGTGAAAAACGGTTCCGCTTCTGTGGGTCGGCGCCACCTTAAAGAAACTCTCCACCCAGTCGCTCTTCATATCAACCTTGTAAGTGGTGGAGGCATGGCAGGTTCTCATCATCAGCATATTCCTGATGGTCATCTCCCTTATCCATGGATGGGTGCTCTCATCTACATATTCCGGAAAGTAGTCGCTCACGGGATCGTCAATATCAAGTTTCCCCTCATCCTGCAAAAGACCTATAGCCACACCTGTGAAGCTTTTGCTTATGGAAAACATCCTGTGAAGGGTATCCTGTTTATAAGGATAGTAATACTTCTCAAATACCAGCGCATCACCCTTCATCAAAAGAAAAGAGTGCATTGGCACATTCTTATCATCAAGTTCCAAAAGTGTGTTCATTATATCAGCTGATGATATTCCCACGTCTTCGGGAACAGCTCTTTTAAATTCAAACATTTTTCTTCCTTCTCTTGTCAGCAAGATGGTGCTCTCGCTTCTGGATATACATCAGTTCGTCAATTGCCATCTGAAACTCTTTTGCCGACATCTTTGTGTCTATGTCATAGATCATGTATCCCATGCTCACCTCAAGATCATAAGGCTTTTCTCTCCTGTAATTGATCCTGTCGAGCTCATCTTCAACAACTTCAATCTTCTCTTCAAGTTCCAAAGGATCGCTTATCTCAGTGACTATGCTGAACTCATCTCCCCCGAACCGCCCTATGTATGACCTGGAGGAAAAGACATTAAACAGTACATCAGCTACTGTCTTAAGCGCATGGTCTCCCTCAAGGTGTCCAAACTTATCGTTTATTGCCTTGAATCTGTCGAGGTCAAGCATAATGGCAGCGAACGGTTTCCTATTTGCATTGGCATTTTTGACTGCTTCCTCAAGTCTTATATCCAGCCCTCTTCTGTTCAGGGCTCCCGTCAGATAGTCCACATCCAGGTTCTTGGCCTGCAAATAGAAAAACAGTATAAGCAGACCAATTGAAATCGATGCATAGGTCATGTTCATGCCCGAAAAAACTATCTGAAGAAGTGCTCCTATCATAGCAAGTGTCGGCAGTGAAAATATGGCAAGTCTGTATTTCTCGAAAATACTATTTCTGTATATAAGAGTATAAACAGACAAAAGCAGGCAGAATATCATTAGGAGCACTCCTCTTATCAGAAAGAGCGGGCCTCTTAAATACTGCATTCCCTCAAAATAGTAGAACCATCCAAACCTAAACAGTTCGGAAATCGTCACCATCACAAAATTGATCAGAACAAACACCCTGTACGCACCGATTATATTCTTCCTCCCCCTGGTCTGCCCGGAGTCGTCCATCCAGCAGTTTATGTACAGAATGGCAAAGAGATAATCTGCGGGGTCCAGGGCAAATATTATATAATATCCGATCCTTGCCATTATAAGGAGTCTGTCCGGGTACATCTCACCGATGTGTCCTAGTGTCTCTGCCACAAGTAAAACCAGCGTCATCGCCACCAGCTGGTTAAACCTTTTGCCTGCGTCCGTGTGCATGGTCCTTCGCTCAAAAACAAGCAGCAGGATAAGCAATAAAGCTGTATAAAAATTTAAAATGATCCATCCGGAAATTTCCATTTGGCAGTTCTCCTGATAGTACAATCTTTTTTTATCATAAGTATATAATAAAAGAAGCGCCATGCAATAAAAATCGCATGGCGCGCAAAATTTAAGCTTATTATCTCTGTATACGTCCTGATCCGTCTCCACCTGCAAGCTTGTTGACCTCATCAACTGTTACAAGGTTGAAGTCGCCTTCGATAGAATGCTTAAGAGCTGATGCGGCAACCGCAAATTCAATCGTCTCCTGAGGAGTGAAATTGTTTACGCAGCTGTAGATAAGTCCGCCGCCAAAGGAATCTCCGCCACCTACGCGGTCAACGATCCTAAGCGCATACTTCTTGGAGAAGTAAGCCTCTCCTTCTGTATAGAGCATTGCACTCCAGTTGTTGTCATTTGCTGAGAGAGACTCACGAAGTGTAATTGCAACCTTCTTAAATCCGAATTTCTCTGTGAGTTTCTGTGCAACCTCGATATAGCCCTCTCTGTTGAGCTTGCCGGTTGTGACATCTGTTGAAGAAGCCTTGATTCCAAATACGTCTCCTGCATCTTCCTCATTGGCAATGCAGACATCAACATACTTGCACAGCTCGCCCATAACCCTGCCGGCCTTCTCCTTGCTCCAGAGCTTTCCTCTGTAGTTGAGGTCGCAGGATACTGTAAGTCCGTGCTCCTTGGCCTTTTTGCAGGCCTCAAGTGTTATAGCTGCAAGGCTGTCACTTACTGCAGGAGTGATACCTGTGAAGTGGAACCATTCAGCACCATCAAAAATCTCATCCCAGTCGAAGTCAGAAGGAACAGCCTCTGCGATTGCAGAATGTGCTCTGTCGTAGATACACTTGGAGCCTCTCTGTGAAGCACCCTTCTCATTGAAGTAGATACCTACCCTGTCGCCGCCTCTTGTGATCTTGGAGGTGTCAACGCCGTACTTGCGAAGAGAATTAACTGCTGCCTGACCAATCTCATGTGTCGGGAGCTTGGTAACATATACAGAGTCAAGACCGTAGTTAGCAAGAGAAACAGATACGTTTGCTTCTCCGCCGCCAAATGTAGCTTCAAGGTGGTCAACCTGTACAAATCTCAAATAGTTATCGGGCTGCAGACGCAGCATGATCTCACCAAATGTAACAACTTTTTTAGCCATTGTTTTTCCCTTTCTATAAATCAGTTTTTATATGTTCAATCAGTTTCTTGTAAGATGAACTGCAAATCCGCCAAAGTCATCAGCAAGATATGCAACCTTAAGATGATTGTCTGCATCATAGGAGAAAGATGTCTCATCAAACTTAACTCCCTGTTTGCCGAGGTGATAAACAGCCCTGTCGACATTGTTGGTTCCGATGGCGATATGTCCGCAAGTTCCGCGTCCCTTCGACTTCATTACTTCTACTACAGAGCCTGCAAATACAGATGAGTTTCCAACCTTCTTGGTAAATCCAAAGAGTGAATCAAACTTTCCGGCAAGAGCCTCAGCTGATGCAGCATCGTCCTGGTTAATTCCGATGTGCTTCATTGTGAAACCGAGCATCGCATTTACTGCGTCCCTTGTCATAGCCTCAATCTCATCAAACTTTCCGGCAGCGATCAGATCCTTCTTGACCATCCAGCTTCCGCCGCAGCAGAAAACTTTATTGAAGCCAAGATAATCATTTAAGTTGTTCTTGTTGATGCCGCCTGTAGGCATGAAGTGCATCTTGGTGTATGGAGCTGCCATTGCCTTGATCTTGGCAATACCGCCGTTCTGCTCTGCAGGGAAGAACTTAACGCAGTCAAGACCAAGTTCTATAGCCTGCTCAACTTCTCCGGGAGTTGCAGTTCCGGGAACAACCGGCACACCGATTGACTGTATGTACTCAACATTTGATCTGTTAAAGCCGGGGCTTACGATAAACTTTGCGCCTGCAGCCTTTGCTCTGTCAGCCTGCTCAGCATTGAGGACTGTTCCTGCGCCAACGATCATCTCAGGGAATTTGTCGGAAATGATCCTGATAGCTTCCTCTGCAGCTGCTGTTCTGAAAGTTACCTCTGCTGCAGGAAGGCCACCCTTTATAAGTGCCTCAGCAAGCGGCTCTGCGTCTTTGGCATCATCAATAGCGATTACAGGTACAATACCGATCTTGTAAAGTTCTTCACAAATCTTATCCATCTTTTAATATTACCTTTCTTAAAAAACTGTTACTGTGCTTCGTTCTCATCTATATCTGTGAACTTGGAAGGATCGAGGTTGTTGGGATCCTGTCCGATGTAAGCTGAGATACCACCGTCAATGTAGACTACCTGACCGTTGATGAAATCAGATGCAGGTGAAGCAAGGAAAACTGCAAGTCCCATAAGGTCCTCTGTCTTGCCCCATCTCTGAGCAGGTGTCTTTGAACGGATGAATCTGTC
>JAEEGL017178377.1_pt1 | contig 15944 bp, 13 predicted proteins | sample 9134231 | NCBI WGS metagenome assembly JAEEGL01 (sample SAMN16246548, study PRJNA631951) | gut metagenome | biome: gut microbiome; feature: rumen; material: fiber-attached | host: Bos | place: Iran: Karaj | collected 2018-10 | reverse complement strand
TTCTTGCTCTTGATTTCGTAGCGGCGACCGTTTACTGGAGAAACAAAGTAATCTTCGCTGAGGAGATTGACGAACATACCGAGATCTTTCTCGTCCATGATAATAATCTTGCCCTGATCGTCGGTCATTAATTCGAGTTGCATTTGGTCGGCGTAATCAAGCAGTTCATCCTGCTTCATCTCGCCAACTTCGATACTCTGAAGTTTCTTGATAAGCGGTTTCTTGTCCTCAAGGAGCGCATTCAAAGTGAGGCCTTCCGGGAAGCTGAGACTATAGGCCTCTTCGAGCTCTTTGGCCTTTTGCTCAGAAATAACCTGAGATTTGTAATCATACTGGAAGAGTTTTTCAAACTTGGATTGATTAAAGATAACGATTTGACCATCGACGATAGCAGTCTCATTGCCTTCTGGGACCTTAATCGCAACATCGGCCGTAAGCGGCTCGAAGCTTTCTCCGTTTAATTCCCAACCGAGCTTACCCTTCAAAGCAGAGCTGGCGGCGAGGTTCTTGGCGATATAGAAAGTCTCTTGGCCATTATCGCCAGGATAAGTGAACTTCGCCACGATACCCTTGATGCGCTTAAATTCGTACTCGTCATCGGTAAAGAAAGCGATATCCTTATACTCGTTCTCAATGAGATGAATCAAAGTCTCAGCGCGACCAACTTTCTCAAGCTCAATACGATAAATAACCTTATCTTCGCCGTCAGACAGCTCATACTCGCGACATTCAAGGCCCTTATCGGCTTCTTTGATGATATATTCGACAGCTTCGAGCATGAAGGTGTTCTTGATTGCCTGCATCAAAGCATCGCTATAGCGCACCTTGTATGGGGTGTAGTTTTTGTTGAATAGAAATAGCTCAACCGAGACGTTGTTTTTAACTTCATCAACGTTATTAGCCCACTGAAATACGTCGAATTCAGGTTTTCCGGTCTCTGGGGCGGTATTTTCTTCCATGTTTCTCCTCCTATTGTTCTCTGTTATTATAACAGACTATTCTGCTAGCGCCGCATCGAGTTGCGGGTCTACTTCTTTATTGATTTGATCAAAGGTGCGTTCAACTTCTTTATCTGGAGTAATACCTTCCTTATTAATATTTACGCCCTTCGGTGTGTACCACTTTGCAATCGTAACGCGAAGTACTTCGCCGCCAGATAGGGTTTCAAGCGTCTGTACACTACCTTTTCCATAGGTCTTCTCGCCAATCAAAGTAGCCTTGCCGTAATCTTTCAGAGCGCCCGCCACAATCTCGGAAGCCGAAGCAGTCGAGCCATTAACTAATACAACAGTCTTAATATTTGCGAGCAAAGCCTTATCGCGATCGGCGTAATACTTCTGATTATAGAAGCCACTAGAGGATTTTTGCTCCATGATGACATCGCCGCTAACCCAAAGCGAGGTCACTTCTTTAGCAGAGCTGACATAGCCGCCGCCATTACCGCGAAGGTCGAGAATTACTTTCCTAGAACCTTTATCGACAATCTCTTGCGCTTTCTCGCGTGCGAGTTGGCCAGTGTTCTCATCGAAGCGCGTAATCGTAAGAACGGCAGTATCGCCTTTGTATTCGACATATACGCTAACGTTATTAATCGTTTCGCGTGTGAGAGTGAATTCTTTTTCTTCATTATTGCGCACAACGGTTAATACAACTTTCGAGCCAGCCTGACCGCGCAATTTCTTTGCTACTTCCTCGACGCTTAATCCAGAAATATCTTCCCCATCGGCTTTATAGATGATATCGCCGGCAAGAATTCCAGCGCGACGAGCAGGATTATCCGGCGTCGTGCGCAAAACTTTTACTAAGCCATCACGTTGGCCGATCTCAACACCAATACCAGCACCAACGTCGCCGTTTAAATCTTTATTAAACTCTTCAGCCTCAGAAGCGGTCATGTAATAGGTATACGGATCGCCAGCCGCATTTACCATACCGCGTTTGGCCTCTTGAATGGCTTTTTCTGGCGAAATTGAGCCATCATATTTGCTAATTAACTGATTATATAAGTCCGTCAAAGAACTGAAATCTACTGTCGTAGGACGTTTGCCACCGAGATATGGGCCAAATACGCTCGAAAGAGTACTAAAATTAAGGCCAATCAGCAAACCGAACGCTAGCGTAATAGAACTAACGATAATAGTCGTGGTAAGATTTACTTTTTTCTCTGACGCTGGGCTTCTAAAATAAAGGTCACGCGTCTCATTGTTGGATTTGTTTTCTTCGCGTTGCTTAGTCATAGACTAATTTTAACACGAAGCTTGTGCTTATACCTGAAAAGATGTGCTTTTATCCACCAAAGTAGATGTAATAATCAAACATATTCTTGCTCGAAGTCATGACGGAGAATTGACCGCGCGTCCAGTTATACTGAGAGACTTTTACGCTAACGCCATCAGTCCATTCTACCCATGCGGCGTGACCATAAGTACCACTCATACGAATTGCAACAGCGCCATATTTAGGCACGGTAGAAACCGTATAACCCGCGGCACGAGCGTTGGCCGGCCATTGCTTAGCATGACCACGGCCACCCCAACGAAGCGTGATGCCATAGTTCTGCTCGACTTTCCAAGCAGCGTAGCTCACGCATTCGCAAACATACATACCCCAACGGTCGACGAAGGAATCGATACCGCCTGGGCAATACTTAGCATAAGGATAACCGCCCTTATTTGGGTCACCAGAGGTAATATGCGCATTTAATAGCTTAGTGGCTTCTTGGTTGACGCGATATTGTTCATTTAGTAAAGCTTTCTTTTGTGCATCGACGGCATTCTTGCGTGAGACATAGTCAGCCTGACTGCTTCTGGTCTGCGCGAGTAATTCGGCCTGTTGCTTCTCAGTGGCGGCTAGTTCAGCCTTCTGCTCTTTCAAATCTTCAAGGATCATCTCAGCATTCTTTTTCTTAATTTCGAGCTCCTTCTTGAGGTTCTTATTCTCCTCAACAATTGCGGCGAGAGTGTCGGAAACACTAGACAGACGAACCTCCTCATCGACGAAGGTGGAGAAGTTTTCGGATGAGGCTAAGCGCTCAATCGTCGAAACACTATCATTGTAGTAATACTGCGCAATGACGTACCCAATCGTGTCGGAGTTTTCATTAATACGCTTCTGAACAGCCTCAATATCTTGCAAGATTTGCTCATATTCGGCCTGCTCAAGCTCAATTTCAGCTTTCAATTTGGCTTGCTGGTTTTGCAAAACGGCAATTTGGTTTTCGATAGTCGCAACTTGGGCGGCTAATTCGGCAGCCTTAGCGTTAAGGTCATTGACTTGGCCTTGAAGTTCATTAATCTTGTTACCTAATTCGCGACTCTTGGCGTTCAACTCGTCGAGTTTCTTTTGCTCAGCTGCCGTCAAAGCGGAAGCAGGCATACTCAAGCAAGAAGAAAAAAGAGTAACACAGGCGAGAGCGATAATACTAATTGGACGCCATAGTTTCATAGCTAAACAATAGCATAAGCAAAAAGATTTGGCAAGTAGCCAAATCTTTCAGTTTCCTCTGTTAGCTCTTCGCGTTGAGGTATTTACGCGCAGCAAGTAATGATGAAATAATACCAATCAACATGCCGACTATCAAGAGTGCGCCGACGGCAAAGTACCAATAGTGTTGCATAAAGAAGATAGTTTCGTCTAGGACCGAACCGATACTATTATGAAGTGCGAAGACGGCGATATAGACGATAGCACCAGCTACCGCAGCGGCGGCAACGCCATAAAGCGCAGCTTCTACGATAAATGGCCCGATAATAAACCAGCGGCTCGCACCGACAAGGCGCATCATATAAATCTCTTCCTTGCGGTTGAAGATAGCCATACGAATAGTATTAAACACTACGAGAATCGCGATTAAGGCAAAGACGCCTGCGGCTGCTAGGCCAATAATTTCAATACGATTCATAATACTTGCAATACGATCAATCGTTTCGCGGTGGCTAGAGGAATAGCTCGGCGGACGGGCATCAAGCATATTCGCCATGATTTCATTATTGTTCACAAAATCTTCCAGTTCACCGGTATCGTTCAAGTTCTTCAACTTAACGTTAATAGTCCACGGAATTTTATTTGGCGCTTCGTATAAGCTTTCAATGTAAGCTTCGTCGGTAATGTGGCTTTCTTCGATTAATTTCTTGATGGAAGCGTTGTTGGCATCTTCTGGCGAGGTAGCCTTAACTTCCACGACAGAATCGAGATTCTGCATAGCTTCAGTAATCTTGCGAACCTGCTCAGCGCTGGCGGTCTGCTTAATATAAACCGACATGTCCACCTGCGATTCAACTACCTTGATAGCCGAACCCATCGCGCTAGTGGCAATAATCGTTGCCGACAAAACAATCAAAGTCACCGCCATAATGGCAATAGCAGCCATACTAAGCCAAGCGTTGCGCACGAAGCTCTTGGTGCCATATTTCATCACGCGAGCGGAGGTGCGCAAACGATGCTTACGCGTCTTAGTAATGCGATTCAAACGCTCTTTGCTGACACGAGCGGTTTCTTTTAGCTCGGCCTTCTGCTCTTTCGTGATCTTTGTTTTCTTCTTACTTGACATTTTCGCTTATGTGTGATATAATTATATTATTAGTTGATAAAACGGCGCTTATGGACGCGCTTTGGCTGAGGGGTGGCCACTGGCGCGCTTTTTTGTACTGGTTTTACTTCAGGTTGAGAAGTAGTAGCGCGACGAATCTGCTCGGCGGTCGGAGCTGTACGAATAGTAGTTGCAAGGGGGCGTTTTACGATCTTAGTATGCGAGGCGTCGAGATCGTAATGACCATCATTCTTCTGGTCGCCAATCACTTTACCATCGCGAATCGTAATTACGCGTTTCTTGAGTTGGTTAACTATCTTCTCATCATGCGTCGTGACCAAAATTGTAGTACCGAAATTATTAATCTCTTCAAGCAAGCTAACGATACCCCATGAAGTCTCAGGGTCGAGGTTGCCAGTAGGCTCATCGGCAATCAAGATTTTTGGCTGGCGCGCCATCGAACGCGCAATTGCCACACGCTGGCGCTCACCGCCAGAAAGCTCGGCTGGAAATTTATGACCTTTATCAGCAAGACCAACTAGTTCTAGAACCTTTGGCACCGTACGGCGAATCTCGGCATTCGAAACGCCAACTATCTCAAGCGCAAAGGCGACATTTTCGTAAACGGTGCGGTTCGGCAATAACTTAAAATCCTGGAAGACCACACCGAGACGGCGACGAAGATGCGGCACATGACGGCGCTTCATATAATCATAGTCAATGCCGCCCACCATAATTTTGCCAGAAGTCGGTTTCTCCTCGCGGGTGAGCATCTTAATTAAAGTAGATTTGCCGGCGCCAGATTTACCGACCAAGAAGACGAATTCCTTTGGCTGGATATGCAAAGAAATATTGTCGAGGGCCGGCAATTTATCGCCAGGATAATATTTAGACACATTATCGAGCAATATCATGCTCTTAGCATAGCATAAGCGGAATTAATTGTCCAAATAAGCGGTAATAAAATTGTCAATCGCGCCGTCGAGCACCGCATCTGCGTCGGTTTCCTCGTATTTCGTACGCGTGTCTTTTACGAGTTTGTATGGATGTAAAACATAATTGCGGATTTGCTGGCCCCAGCTAGCCGATTCGCCGGCGCGTAATTTATCAACCGATTCCGCATTCTGCTCTTGCATCATCCGCTGCAATTTACCGCGCAAAATTTCCATGGCTTTTTCCTTATTTTGTAGCTGACTGCGTTCGTTCTGGATTGCCACTACGGTATTTGTCGGCAAGTGCGTGATGCGGACGGCGGAGTTTGTAGTATTTACTGACTGGCCACCATGACCGCCAGAATGATAAACATCAATGCGTAGATCCTTCGGGTCAATTTGAACTTCAGAATCGTCGCGAATAATTGGCAATACTTCGACTAGAGAAAAAGAAGTCTGACGCAAATGATCCGCATTAAACGGACTTAGGCGAACTAAGCGATGCGTACCATGCTCAGAGCGCAACTGCCCGTAAACGTCACGACCAGTCATCTCCATTACGACGGTTTTAATGCCAGCTTCCTCACCTGCAACGCGATCAAGGATTTGCACTTTTACTTTATGACGCTCAGCCCAGCGTAAATACATCCGTTCAAGCATGCCGGACCAGTCCATTGCTTCCGTACCGCCGGCGCCAGCCGTGATGCGCATAATAGCATCATTGTGGTCGTACTTACCAGTAAAGCGCAGAGCAACCTTTATACTATCAAGCGAAGTCTCCATTGCGTCGAGTTGGCCGGAAAATTCTTCAAGCAAACTCTCATCGCCAAGTTCCATCAGCTCAGAAATATCGTTAATTTGGGTTTGCAAAAGACGCCACGGATCTAATTCTTCGTGCAAGTTAGCAAGTTCTGTTGTTTTTTGACGAGCATATTCGAGATTATTCCAAATCTCTGGTACCGCCACTTCTTCTTCAAGGGCGGCCATTTTAGCTAATTTCTCGTCGAGTTTTAATTTTTTCCAACTAGTCTGAAATTCCGCGCGCAACAAATCTAGACGTTTCTGCAAATCGAACATACTCTTATTCTATCAGATTGTAGTCTGAAAGCTCTCGTTAATCAGCGTCTGCAGTAATTTGCGATCAGTCTTATCGCTTAATAAAACCGTAATCCAATGCTTTTTATTCATGTGGTAAGCAGGAAAGTACTGTTTTGGTAAATTTTTTTGGAGTTCGAGAATAAAATCTGGATCGAGCTTGATATCGAGAATGTCAGCTTCGCCTTCACTTTCGATACCTAACCTAGCTGCAGGAATGCGCATTAAAACGCCAAACCATCGCTTCGTGTCAGGATGGCGCAGTGCACCTGTAACATAATCGCCTTCCCACAGATAATCCGGCGTCACGCCGTATTCATCGGCGATAAATCGTTCAACTTCTTTGCGGTTCATAGAAAAAGCCTCAATAGGTATTTATATTATAACAAATATAAAAGCATTAGTGGTAAAATTATCACAGATATGGAAAGAACTAAATCTTCCCCGCTAGAAACACGTCGCGAAGCCGACCGTTCAATCGAAGATACGGAAGCTTATAAAGGCGCCGAAACGTTAACTCAGCTTGGCGTTTTGACTAAGATGAAAGACATTGAGCTTTTTCATGGTCGCGCCGGCCAGGGCGGCGAATGGCAAGTGCGATCCGATTTTAATAACTCCGGAAATCAAACTGGGCACCATAATATTAATAAGATTCCGGCACTAAATACTGGCTCATTGACTACGGCGCGAGATTTTGCGCGAGCGCGAGCGACAGGAAGTGAGCAACCGGTCGCAGAAGTTTATCGAATTAAGTCTTCCAACCCTGATGCTAGAGTGATCGATTCGGATTTCGACTGGGGATCTCTATCGAAATTCCAGTACCAAGATGCTATTTATGCCCTGCGAAAAACTTTGCCAGATGTCGCCGATGGTACTACTTTAGACTTTGAAGATCGTAACTCTGGCCTTGGACGCGCATTCTCTCTAAAAAACCTAGCCTCTGGTGGCGAATATGGGTATCTTACAGTTTCCGACGATGTTGGGAATATCGCAAATCGCCTGCACGTTCGCCCTGAAATGGTCCAAAAACTCAGCGGCGCACGTAATGTTCGCCATTTGCTTGGCACTCAACCGGAGTTTATGCGCCAAATATTGTATGCTTTTTCCGATAACGAAGATAGCATCCAAGTAAGGTTCGAGAGTGGCGATAAGTCGATACCAATTGATCGCGAATATATCGGCAACTGGCTTAAGAATATGGACGCCGTCGGCATGGGGATCACCGTGCATTCGGCCACTCTAGGACGCACGCTGAAGAACCATCTATTATTTGAGCTTGATGACGTAAATACCGAAGAGCGTCTCGAAAAAAATCGCGAAGTTCTAAAACGACGTATGGGTAATATGGCGTTAAGGATATACTCGAAATTGAATCGCTCACGAACCGAAGCGAATCCTGGCTCAGAGATGTCCGAGGCGGAGCGTCGGAGAGAATGTGAGAAAATAAACGGCGAATTGGATAGGTATTTCTGCTCCGAGATTACGCGCGTAGGCAAAAGCATTGGCATGAATATTGAAAATGGTATGGATACGCATGATTGGACGGATCCAGACCAGTTGCGCAGACTCTTGAATGCAATCAAGCAAAGTCGAGGCGAGCAAATCGAAACTGGCGAAACTGGAACAAAACGCAAGAGCGAAATTATCGGATTATTGAGCGAAAACTTATACGCTTCCCCGCAAGATATCGTGGAGGCCGCCAAGAAAACTCCGGGTTTTAAAGGCATCTTTGAAGCCGACTCTGGCGTTTGGGAGGGCTTCTCGGTTCAGCAACATACCGAAACTACTTTGCAATTCCTTGACGACAACTACGCCGACAAACTGCCATCTGGCGTTTTGCCATTGTTGCGCCTAGCGCTAGTTACGCACGATATCGGAAAAGGTGTCGCTGCAAGAAATGGTGATAAGAAAAGACAGAAATCCTACAACATTGCTTATGCGGAAGATTTTTTGCGCAAAAATGGAGTCGATGACGATTTGCGCGAACTTGTAATCACGATGATTGGTGACGGCATGGATGCTTCGACGGATTGGGCGGTTCATGGCGGTTCGAGCCAGAAATTCTATGTTTTTTGCAAACGGACAGTTGGAAATTTCTTGGGTACCGTACCGAGCCATGATGATGTGTACGGATTTGCACAGATGGAATTGGCGTTGCAGACTTGCGATAGCGGAGCGTATACCGACATGGCTATTACGCGTCAAAGAATTAACGATTCATCTTACTTTAATTACCGAAATAGTCCAAGCTTCAACTCTTCATTCGTTCGCAAGGCCAGCCTTAGCAAACGTCGCGCCGCTTTGAAGCGAAGGTTAGATTAATTATTTTGGCAAATTAAAAAGTGGCAATTTAGAAATGTCGTAATCGGCGATTTTGGTGCGGCGAAGCTCAGTCGTATAAGCTCCGCAACCCAATGCGCGACCAATATCTTCAGCGAGCGTGCGAATATAAGTACCACTACCAACATGCGTGCGAATCTTTAGATATGGCGCGTTATACTCCAAAACATCGATGCTATATATTTGCACTTTACGCTTCGGCATCTCAACTTCCTTGCCGGCCCGCGCTAAACGATAGGCGCGTTGCCCATTGATTTTGATAGCCGAAAAAGCTGGCGGTGTCTGCTCAATTTCGCCCACAAACTGTCTTGCCACTACATCAATTTCATCCAGCGTGAACTCTGGCGCTTCGTCATTAATCGTAATTTCACCCTCTGGATCGCCAGTGCTCGAAATAGCGCCTAGATGAATTACAGCTTCGTAAACTTTATCCTTTTTTGTTAATTCAGGGGCTTTTTTGGTAGCCTTGCCAGCGAGCAAGATTAATAATCCCGTCGCAAACGGATCAAGCGTGCCAGTGTGTCCCACTTTTACTTTGCGGCCTTCGCGCTCTGACAAAATTCGGCGCACGCGCGCTACGGCACCAAAGCTGCTCATACCGGCCGGTTTATCAACAAAAATAATCTCTTCCATACTTAAATTGTACAACAAAAAGCCACCTGCTCGAGGTGGCCGTTGTTTTTATTCTCCTGCGACCGTAGCGCGATATTTCGAGATGAAAGTATTCAAAATACTGCTGTCATAGATTGAATCGAGGCGATCGTGAATCTTACCATTACGCACATAGAGGAGTGCCGGGGCGTCTTCGGAATCACCAAGCGTAATAGAGCGGGCATAATCATTCGCTTGCTGATCGCCACTTTCTGGATCGTGAGTAAAGGCATAAGTTTGAGCTATAGTGTCCGTTGCGTCTAACTCGTTTAGGACGTTGCCATAGAAGTTAGAGCTACGCTCTTGATTAAGCTCGAGTACAAGCAAGAAGCCGGTTTGACCACTTTCAAAGAAATCAATCACGCCGCCAGCGGAGATTTCCGTAATCATATCGTCGTAATTGGTATTGATATCTTTATCAAATTGGCCAGAGTAAGTGTTGCCATATTTGTGACGCAACTCGGTCGTAAAGATTGCCGTAAAGCTAATTGAGAAAATCAATGCAACTAGAACAGCAGTTAGCGCACAGACCAAGAAACAGACTGGCATCAAGCTACGACCGCAATTACAATTTTCGCATTTGCAATTTTTGCAGCCGCATTTTTCAGTAGTTTTCTTATCACTCATAAGTTATTAAACCCTATTCCCTTTTTACTTATGCTTATTATATCACAAGAAAAACGCCCTTGAAGAGCGTTTTCCTGAAGCTAAACTTTATTAATGACCGGAATTACGATTGGTGTATGCCCCGTAGCGTCATACAGAATATGCGTGACGTCTTCTTTGATTTCCTCTTTTAGAGCTTTAATATCTGAATCGGAAGCCAAAGTATGGTCCGTCTTGGCGCGGAGGTAATGACGAATCTTGCCAATTAGCTCCTCAGAATTATCCAAGTAGATAAAGGCGCGCGAGACGATGTCTGGAGTCTTGATAAGACGACCAGTCTTCTTGCTGAGTGTCAAAATCACGACAAAGATACCTTCGCGGGAGATATGAATACGATCTTTTACGACCGCTTCATTCACCTGCTGGTCGGCGTCATCATAAAGCTTGTTGCCGACATGAATGCGGCCATTTTTATGAATAGTTTGGTCTGGCATTAGTTCTACGATATCGCCATCATCGGCCACGATAATGCGCTCACGCGGAATGCCAACGACATTCTCGGCCATCTCGGCGTTATGTTGAAGCATATAGAATTCGCCGTGATATGGCATATAGTTCTTTGGTCGCATGTCGGTGACGAATTTAACGTGATCTTCAAAATAGGCGTGACCAGAGAGGTGAAGTGGACCAATGTTGGTAAGATGCGTCTTGCCGTTTTGAATGACCTGCGCACCTTCACGGAGCAAACCGCCAACTGTATTAACAACCTTTGGTTCGTTGCCTGGAATCGGATTAGAGCTAAAGACGATCGTATCGGTAGCTTTGATTTTAATGTAGCGGTGCGAACCAGTAACCATGCGATTCAAAACAGCGTTCATTTCGCCCTGCGAACCAGTACAAACAATTGTAACTTTCTCGTCTGGAAGTTTTACAATGTCTTCCATCTTCATGATGGTATCTTTTGGCACCTTAATCGCCTTGGCGCGCAAGGCTACTTCGACGTTATTAATCATCGAGTAACCCGCAAAGGCCACCTTGCGACCACGCGCGGCCGCCTCTTTCAAGACGAGTTCAATACGCTTTACCTGTGACGAGAAGCAGGAAATGATCACGCGGCCGTTAGCGTAATGATCCATCACGCGGCCCATATTCTCGCCAACGTCAAATTCGGAATGCGGATGCGTGCCTGGCGTATCGATATTCGTCGATTCATTCAAAAGCAAGGCGTAACCTTCCTTGTCGCGAATCTCAAGCATGCGGTCATAATCGGCTGGAGTATCCATTGGATTATTCTCAAAGCGCCAGTCGCCAGAAAGCAAGATGTTGCCGTTTGGCGTGCGCACGACAATTGAAGTATTGCCTGGAATGGAGTGCAAAGTGTGAATAAACTCGCAGGAGAGATGCTCGGAGATCTTGATATTTTTATGGTCGAGCGGATTAACTTCGTTGTAATTCATATCTGGCACATCTGAAAGCTCAGACATCTGCTTCTTGATCATGCCAATCGTAAATGGCGTAGCATAAATTGGCACATATGGGCCAAAGAATGGCAAAAGATGACGGCAAGCGCCGATGTGGTCCAAGTGCGCGTGCGTAAAGAGAATTGCTTTGACCTTGTCGCGGTTATCATCGAGCCACTTTGCGTCTGGTACCATGTAGTTGACGCCCGGATAATCCTCGCTCGCAAAGAGCGTACCCATATCAATCAAGACGATTTCGCCTTGATATTCAATGGCGGTCATATTCTTACCGATACCAAATTCACCAAGACCGCCAATCGGAATAACACGGACAGCATCTTTGTGCGGACGAGCAGATTTAATCTGCGCCATCGTAACTTGCTCACCATTGTAGCCGTTATAGCGCGATTTATTGACTGGAATGCCGATGATATGTTGCGTAGCCTGCGCGTTGACGTCTTGGCTTAACATGCGCTGATGATGTACCATTTCACCCTTGCGGGTAGAGACGAGCAAATTTACATCGCGCTTTTTATCAGTGTTGCTGGCGGCCTGCTTGGTAGCCTTCGAATTGCGTGAAGTGTTAGATTTCTTCGCGACAGCCTTTTTGCTAGCTGGCGTAGCGGCTTTTTTAACGGTTTTTGTAGCTACGGTCTTGGTGGTAGTTTTCTTGCGGACGAGCTTTTCGTCTTTGCCGCCAGGAGCGAAGTTGGCGTTGAAGTTGCGTTTTTGGTTTTCTTCAAAGGCCTTTTTGATATCAGGAAGGCGCTCAGCGCGCATCTTTAATAATTTGGCACGGCGCTGTTCCTCAGCTTTGTTTTTGTCGTTCATTTATTCCTTTTAATTAAAGATTTAATATTAATTTCCCACACTTAAGGCGCAGTATCTGCGGGAGAATCTTGCAGAATATCTATGATGTTGCGCTAAAAGTAATAACTTAGTAACTTTATTTTACCAAATTAGCCGAATTGTGTCAAAGAATAGAAAATGCCCCATCCCGTAACGGATGGGGCATATGATAGGGGAGCTATCGCTTTCTTGGCGTTTGATACCAGGTAATGAGGTCGCGCAAAGGCTGCGGACGGATATCTTTCGGATTCTTACCAGCGATACGATTCTCGCACGTCATCTTCGGCGTATCCTTTTCGCTTGTGCTTTTTATTGGAATGTGCCACAATTGGGGCATGTACGTCGACCATCAAGGCAAAGCCGCTGGAAAACTTTTACATAACTTCATTATTCTGGCTGTAATTGCCGTAATTAGTGTATGCATCTATTTTGTATACGACAAAATACAAAATGGTCTTTTTCAAGGCGACGCCACAGAATCGAATGCCTGCGCAAATGAAGAAGGCATGGAGACACTGAAGGATGCCGGAATCGAGAGCGCAACCAAATGCAAACCCGTAGACAAAACAAATCCAAAAGATAAAATTCGCGAAGTCTACGGAAAATAATTTTAGACACAAAAAAGCCCCACCTTGCGGTGGGGTTCTTTTTTTACTCCTCGACGGGTTCGTCGTCGGCTTCTTCCACGGCGGAAAGGAGCGAGTCTTCGACGTTCTTTTTCTTCTTCTTTTCTGGAGCCTTAGCAACTTCAACATCGATGTCGAAACCGGTCAAATCAGAAGCGAGGCGAACATTCTGACCAATGCGACCAATCGCAATCGACTGCTGATCTTTAGCCACATAAACTGTAGCTTTCTTACCATCGATTTCAACCTTCTGAATCTCAGCCGGACTAAGAGCTTCGCGAATATACTCAGAGTTATTGTCACTCCAGTTAACGATATCGATTTTCTCGCGATCGCCGATTTCGTTCATAACAGCCTGAACACGCACGCCGCGGCCACCAACGAAGGTACCAACTGGGTCAATACCAGGCATCGTAGCGGCGACTGCAATCTTAGTGCGGCGACCCGCTTCACGAGCGATAGCCTTAATCTCGACGGAACCGTTCTCGATTTCTGGAACTTCCTGGCGGAAGAGGTATTCGATAAACTGCGTGCAGCCACGGCTTAGGATAAGCTGAGCGCCACGCTCGTTGCGCTCGATCTCCTTGATGAATACCTTGAGGCGAGAACCAACAGTGTAATATTCACCATCAATCTGCTCACTCTTTGGCATAATACCAGTAGCTTTACCGAGGTCGATGCGTACGACGCGTGGTTCAACGCGAACGACAGTACCATTCATGACGGTGCCGATTTTATCTTCGAACATTGCCAAAACAGCATCACGTTCAGCTTCGCGAAGGCGTTGAATCACCACCTGCTTAGCGGTCTGAGAAGCAACGCGGCCAAAGCTGGTTACCTTAAACTTCTCTTCTACGTGGTCGCCAATTTCCTTACCATTAGCATCGGATTGTGGAATTTCGGTAGCCGGATTGTAGGCGACGTCATTCTCAATAACTTCGCGAATTACATAAACATCAGCTTCACCAGTATTGAGGTCGAGTTCGCAGCGAACGTCCATATCCTTGTCGCCATTATCCTTGCGCCAAGCGGCCGCAATTGCCTGTTGGATCACATCAATCACAGTCTCTTTTGGAAGGTTCTTCTCTTCAGCGATAATGTCCACCATGGCCACCATCTGCTTGAGGTCTAGATCCATATTTTTCCTTTCTTGGGGCTTTCGCCCAAATTTTAACTTAAAAACACCGCCTCTTTTCGAGCCGGTCTATATCTGTATGCTTGTATTTTAGCAAGAAAACGACTGGAATGCAAGTAGGCACCCCGCATACCCCCTTACTGTGCGCAATTTACGCAGCAGGAAGAAGGTTTTTAAACCCCGATTTCCGCCTCCGGGAAAAGAGGTGCTATAGATAGATAGCACTGTTTTTTGGTAGCTGCCATATTCGGTACCCCTCCCAATCTTCCCTGAATTTTTACTCAGCAACAATTCAACTAATTGACAATTTATACAAAATGTGCTATAATTAAATAGCAACTATTTTGTGCACCTTCATATAAGGAGATGATGTTATGACAAGAACCATTTTTGCACGCGTAATGATAGTAATTCTTGGTCTGCTTCTCGTGGGCGGCGTAATCGTCGCCATCGTTAGCACAAATAGCAGTTCGCTCGATTGGACTGACGAGAAAGCGCTGGCACAAATCGAAAAATATCGCCAGCAGGACATGGTTGACTTAAACCAATACCTGATTGACCGAGGCTATCGCGCATTCGGTGAACCGGACGCCTACAACTACATCCAGGACAATCGCGGAATGTGTATTTACATTTCGCGATACGAAACCGAAGTCCACGTTGGCGACGGCGAAGGCAACTTCCGTCAATTTGGCGCCGGACTCGGCGAGATTTATCTCTGCCGCGTTGGGTGGCTTCATGAAGAAGTTAAGCCACACCTGGTCGCAATTCTGGCCGAACCGAATTTGCGCGATATCGGCATGCCGGCCGAAGCAGTAGCGGAAGTAGTCCGCTTAGCGAACCGTTAAAAGTGAAAAGGAGGGGATCTCATGGCAAGGATCTCCATCGTACCTTATGCCGCCCCGAGCTCCGCTCGGGGTTGTTTTTATTTTGATTCAAGGTCGGCGAATTTTTGCGCCATGGTTGGATTGCCTCGCGTGAGACGCTTAATGGTCAATTCCTCGGCCTTATTATTCGCAAGACGCAGGTTATTTTCAGAACTCAGCAGGGCCTCTTTAGTCTTTTGCAGATGCGTGATAGTTTTATCGATTTCTTCAATGGCAGTACTAAACTTGCGGCTGGCCAGTTCGTAATTGCGCGCGAAAGCCTGCTTGAAGTTTTCCATGTTTTCTTCAAAATGCGTAATATCGAGATTTTGGTTGCGCACCACGGCGAGTTCCTGCTTGTATTTGAGCGAATTGAGCGCGGCGTTGCGCAGAAGCGTAATCATTGGAATGAAGAATTGCGGACGAATCACATACATCTTGTCGAATTTATAGCTCACGTCGACGATGCCGGTATTATAAAGTTCCGAATCAGCCTCGAGTAGCGTTACGAGCACGGCGTATTCGCAACCCTTTTCGGCGCGGTCTTTGTCGAGTTCCTTGAAGAAATCTTCGTTTTTATGCTTGGTGGCCGTGGTCTCGTTTTCGTTCTTCATTTCGAACATGATGGAGATGACTTCAGTGCCATTTTCGTCAGTCTCGCGGTAAATATAATCACCCTTGGAGCCGGTTTTACTGACGGTATTATCCTTTTCGAAATAGGCATTTTTAAAAGCGGTGGCGCGGAGGCGATTAAATTCAGTCTGACAGTGTTGTTCGAGCGTCTCGCCGACCATTTTAGTGCTGAGTTTGGATTTCAAATCTTTAAGGCGGTCAATTTCTTCATCTTTAAGCTTAA
>JAEEGL016262324.1_pt1 | contig 15944 bp, 10 predicted proteins | sample 9134231 | NCBI WGS metagenome assembly JAEEGL01 (sample SAMN16246548, study PRJNA631951) | gut metagenome | biome: gut microbiome; feature: rumen; material: fiber-attached | host: Bos | place: Iran: Karaj | collected 2018-10 | reverse complement strand
TTCTTAATCGAATCATCAACAGCAACTTTCTTGGCGAGTTTCTGAAGTTTCTTGACTTCGTCGATAGTGACTTTATCGGCATCACTTAATTCTGCCGTGGTTTGGCCGGACAAAGTGTAGTTAAGAATTTGCAATTCTTCGTCGCGGCTCGGATAGTTAACGATTTCCTTCAAGAGAAAACGGTCTAGCTGTGCTTCTGGAAGCTCATAAGTACCTTCCTGTTCGATTGGGTTCTGAGTAGCGAGAACGACGAATGGTTCTGGCATTTTGTACATAACACCACCAACGGACACCTGATGTTCCTGCATCGCCTCGAGCATCGCAGACTGAGTCTTGGCGCTAGAACGGTTAATCTCATCGAGGAGCACAAAGTTGGCATGAACCGGACCAATCTTGGTTTCGAAATCGCTAGTGTTGTAGTTAAAGATTTGGGTACCAATGATATCGCTTGGGAGCAAATCAGGCGTACATTGGATACGGCTAAAGCTACCGTTTGATGCTTCGGCTATCGTCTTGGCGGCGAGCGTCTTAGCAAGGCCTGGTACAGACTCGAGCAACACGTGCCCGCCCGCTATTAGGGCCACAGTCATACAAAGACGTAGTTCGTCTTGGCCAACGACTTTTTTACGATAGGCTTTACCGATTTTTTCGATAATAGCCTGTGCTTCTTTAGCGTCCGCTTCGGTAAGCATGTTAGGGTTGTTATTTGGTTTGTCTGGGTTCATTTCTTGCTCCTTTTTATGCCCAATATAGACTTATGTTGTTAGCCATACTAATTTTTTGCTCTTCGGTATAGGTATCTGGTTGATCGAAATAGTGGTCGTCATCAAAGAAGGTATTCGGCAGGATGTCCATATAAGTACAGCCATCCGCCTCAATCTGGAATTTATCGGATATTTGCGAAGTTATATTGCCGCAAGTGCCCGTAACGAGTGTCGGCTTGTAAGATTTCAGCAAATTTAGGGCGACTTGAATCTGGAATGTAGTCTTAAGAACATCTGCAAACAGCAAAATTGGACGGTTATTAAAGGCCGCCAAATTAAAGTTCGGATTCGGATCTGGTTCAGCGTTGATGCGCGAGAAAGCCTCACGCTTGCGTTCCTCGATGATACTCATGAAGTCGCTATTAATATATTCGTATTCAGACTGAGATATCTCTGGATTTAATACGAATTCACCTTTCGATGTGATGGCGCCAAGGTTACGAGTAATGTCATAAGGGTCGGCAATCTCGGAGTATTGCAATATATAAATATATGCATGAAGATGTGCTGCGAGCTCAATGCAGGCGAGTAGGGAGGATTTTTTTAAGCAAAAAATGATGGATTCAGTGTTCTTGTATTGAGTTAATCTCAACGCCAGCTGGTCGCCCAAAGCTTGACGATTAGGATAAAACATCCCACCTCCGTTCGCAGTTTATATTCTATTTAATTTTAACATAAACATATCGGGCTTGTGTGCCTTGATTTTTAATAAAAATATATCATTAAAGCGCGGCTAATCATTTCTGAAGAGTTTACGGAGGCTGCCGCCGAGTACAAGGCGGCATTCGCCCGTGGAGACGGGCCGAATGAACGCCGTGTCTTCGGAAATGGTTAGCTAGTTTTAATGTTATAATTATTAATAATGAAAGTTTTCTTAGGAATGTCTGGTGGGGTTGATTCGGCTGTCTCGGCTTATCTTTTGCAGCAACGCGGCTATGAAGTAATTGGCGTTTATATGAAGAACTGGAGCAAGAATCTTCCCGGTATGAAGTGTCCGTGGGCGGAGGATTTAGCCGACGCTAAACGTGTCGCCGTTAAACTTGGCATCGACTTTCGTGTATTTGATTTTGAACAGGAATATAAGCAAAAAGTTGTCGATTATATGCTTGCGGAATACCAAAAGGGCAACACGCCAAACCCTGATATTATGTGTAACCAAGAGATTAAATTTAAACTCTTCGCCGAGACCGCTTTCGAGCAGGGCGCAGAGATGATTGCTACTGGTCATTATGCGCGCACTGATGGCAAAGCATTACTACGCGCTTTTGACGAAAACAAAGATCAGACCTATTTTCTCTATCGCATCTCGGAAAACATTATTCCGAAAGTCATCTTCCCGGTTGGCGACATGGATAAACCGGCCGTAAAGGCACTTGCCGAAAAAATCGGGCTTTCGGTAGCCAAAAAGCCAGAATCCATGGGCGTTTGTTTTGTTGGTGATGCCAATATGCGCGACTTTTTGGCAGAATTTGTGGAGACTAAGCCGGGCGACATTATTGATATCGATACTGGCGAAAAGCTGGGCGTACACGATGGCGCAATTTTTTATACGCTCGGTCAGCGCCATGGCCTAAATATCGGCCTCGGTTTGCCACATTACGTCGTCAAAAAAGATATGGAAAAGAATATCGTTTATGTTTCTCAAAATTTAAATTCGCTCAAACTTTGGACTAAAGAAGTCCAGCTCAAAGACGTAATTTTGCGCCATGGCGATGATGGCAGGAATATTAAGGCGCGCATCCGTCATCGTGCGCCGCTTGTTGATGCCGACTACCAAGACGGTAAGTTGACCTTTAAAGATGAACAAAAATCGCTTACCCCAGGCCAATCCATTGTTTTCTATCGAGACGAGGTTTGCCTTGGCGGTGGTATCATAGAGGCATAATAATCATATGAAAGATAAGAATCACGCCAAGACGGCAGGAATCATATTAGTTATATTCGGAATATGTATTTCCGTCGCTGGCATCTTTACGACGCCTCTAGCTATATTGGTTGGTTTAACTCCAATGATTATCGGTATCTATATTTTAATAGGTGCCGGTAATCAGCCCAAAGGCTCAATGCGGGAAAATGCTTCAAAAAAATTAGAATTGGCCGTCTCGAAATGCAAAGCTTCGCCGCATTCCGATAAAACTGACGTAGACATCTATTTAGATTATTTAGTGGATGGCAAAAAGTTAGAATTAATAAGTCAAATTCGCGTTATTGGAATGCCGCGAAATGAATTCATGCAACGCTGCCTTGGGTATGGAAAAGTTAAAGTCTTTTTATCCGGTAAAAATGAGTCCATTGCGTTCGAAATCGACGAGAAAGATTTGGCCGCAAAACTCGACCTTCCGTCAGACGCCAAAATTATGAAGGGCGCCACCGCGGTCCACTCTGTAAATAACTAGGCATCCGTGGTAAAATATCACCCATGAATGCAAGTGAAGTACGCCAAAAATATCTCGACTTTATGAAGTCGAAGGGGCATGTAGTGATTGAACCAGCGCCACTCGTGCTCGAAAATGATCCAACGACATTATTTACCGGTTCCGGCATGCAGCCATTGCTGCCATTCTTGCTTGGTCAACCGCATAAAGAAGGCAAGCGCTTAACCGACTCTCAGCCATGCCTTCGCCTTCAAGATATCGAAGATGTTGGCGATCCGCGCCACACTACGGTCTTCGAAATGCTTGGCAACTGGTCTCTCGGCGATTACTTCAAAGAAGAACAAATTCGCAATTTCTTCACTTTCTTGACTAAAGAGGTTGGTCTTGACCCGTCCAAAATCTACGTCACTTGCTTTATTGGTAGCGAAAAATATGGCATCCCGCGCGATGATGAGGCTGCTCATATTTGGCAAACCGTCTTCAAAGAAGCTGGCATCGATGCCGAGATTGCTGAAATCGACACGGCCGGAAATGGCGACAAACGCGGCATTCAGGGCAATGAGCGAATCTTCTTCTATAACGACAAAGAAAACTGGTGGTCCCGTGGTGGCGGCATCGAAACTACCCCAATTGGTGACCCGTGCGGTCCAGATTCTGAGGTCTTCTATGATTTCGGCGAAGAGCATCAGGATGTTGAGAAGTACGGCAAAGCTCATCCGGCTTCTGATGGTGCTCGTTTCATGGAAATTGGTAACCAGGTCTTCATGCAGTATCGTCGCAAAGAAGACGGTAGCTTTGAAGAACTCGAGCATAAGAATGTCGACTTCGGTGCTGGTCTCGAACGTATTACGGCTGCTTCCATGGATTCCTACGACGTCTTCAAGATTTCACTTTTGAAACCAATTGTCGATAAGCTCGTAGAGCTTTCTGGCAAGAGCTACGAATCTAATACTGCCGATATGCGCGTAATTGCTGATCATCTTCGTGGTGCTTATCTCTTAACTGCCCAAGGCCTTAAGCCATCCAACAAACAGCAGGGCTATGCGCTACGTCGTCTCATTCGCCGTGCGATTTTGAAGGCGCTCAATCTTGGCATTGAGCAGGACTTCCTCGCTGAAGTATTGCCACTCATTTCTGAAAATTACAAAGATCTTCCGGATAGCATTTTGACAACTCGCGAACAGGTTCTAGATACTCTCAGTCACGAGGAGCAGGCTTTCCGCAAAACACTTCGCCGTGGTATGAAGGAGCTCGCTCGCTTCAAGAAGGATGGTCTCACCGGCAAAGAATTATTCATGCTCCAGGATACTTATGGCTTCCCACTTGAGCTTTCCGTTGAGGAAGCATATCGTCAAGACATTCCACTTACCGAGAACTGGCGCGCCGAGTTTGACGCTGCGCTTGAAGAGCAGCGTGAACGTTCCAAGACCGCTAGCAAAGGTATGTTTAAAGGTGGTCTCGAAGACCATGGTGAACAAACGACCAAATACCATACCGCTACCCACCTAATGCTTGCTGCACTCCAGAAGCTCATCGATCCAAATATTGGTCAACAGGGTTCCAATATTACTGCTGAGCGCCTTCGCTTCGACTTTAATCTCGATCGCAAGCTTACTCCGGAAGAGAAGCAACAGGTTGAAGACCAGGTCAACGAATGGATTAAAGCTGACCTTCCGGTTGTTCATGATGAATATGACAAGGCTTACGCTCGTGATACGCTCAAAGCTCACGGTCAGTTCTGGGATAAATATCCAGAGAAACTCACCGTCTATACGATTGGTGATTTCGATAATCCAGTCTCCCGCGAAGTTTGTGGCGGCCCACACGTCGAACATACTGGCGTAATTGGTCACTTCAAGATTAAGAAAGAAGAGTCCAGCTCTGCTGGCGTACGCCGTATTAAAGCTGTGATTGAGTAAAAGAAAATACAGCATAAGCGCATCCCGCTTATGCTGTATTTTTGTATGGAAAAATGTTATAGTTAAAGTGTCTTAAAACATATCCAATAACTGAGCGCTCTAAGGATAAAAGTTCTGTTTTTTGGATATGACTAGGATACCTGCAGTATCATTTTTTATTAAACCGCAGAGAGGGAAAAATGAGTGCGTTTGACGAAATAGCAGAAAGAATGCTTCGGCAAGATAAAAATTTTTTGCTGAATAAAAAGAAAGACTTAATTTCTCCACGCGGGACTTTATTGAACGGCAAATTACCGGAATATATGGATGTTATGCGCCGAGCTCGAAATGCATGGCAGTCTAAATACCTTTTCGAAGACGAAGAGGCAATTGAGGATGATGCGACTACTACTCAGCTTGGCAGACTTTTTATGCGCAAAAATGGCAGCAATACTATGGATTATGGTTTTGTATTTTCGAAAGATGGCACGGAGCACATAATCAAAGATATCGGAGTAGGTAAAGGGACGATTAGGATATTTGAAGATTATTCAGACAAATTCCTTTTTATTAATGATGAAAAAGCTCAATTGTGGGACAAGGCGAATAATAAAAAATCATTAATAGCTCGCGATATTGAGACTATGATGAGAAAAACCGATATTCAATATCGCACTCACGGTGACCGTCTTCAGTATCTAGTTATTGGCAAGGTAGTAATTGAGTTAAGAAATAACTATAAAGTAGACCGGATGGTTTTTCCGCTATTTCTATTTAGCTGCGAGGGTGAGCGGAGGGCTATTTCCAAAACATTATCTATAGATGTAGACCAAACTGGTTTCTTAAACTTCTCGTTAGATGAAAATCTGCTCGACTCGGAAATATCTAAGATTATTGGCGGCACGGAGATAACAATTGATAGCTCCTTCACGATGAAATTGACTGAAATTCAGAAACAAATTCCAACGAAACAATATTTAAATGTCGAGAGTATAGAAATTGATCCGACATACAGCATGATTGGTATTATTACCGGTTTCGAAACTGAATATCTAGATAAAGCGTGGGAGAAAATATTGAAATGAGCCTAACGATAAATGCATTAGATCCATCTCAGCGGCATGCACTGGACAGCTTATTGTCTGATGATGCCCCAGACCTTTCGCTCGTGTATGGTCCTCCGGGAACCGGCAAATCTCATTTAATCGTAAGTTTACTATTCGAATTGGCCAAACAGGGCAAAAAAGTTCTATTTGTCAGCCAGAACCGTGAAGCCTTGGATGTAATTATTCGAAAGTATCACGATATAGACAATAGTATGCACTTGGGCGGTGCTGATCTGAAGTTTTTAGACCTATGCCTCTACTTAAGCGATCCTAGCCAACGCAGTCTGAAATACATAAAAGGATTAAATACCAGGATTAAAGCCGGTCTATTTCGCATTCCTTATGCAGCTCCGGCGTCCGACGGCGAAGCGGAGCCTCCATATACATTAACGTATCGCGAACTGGATAAGAACAATAATGACCCAATTATTTTTAACAGTGAGCATGATGAGAAAAAGCTTAAAATTGGGCTCGATGAACTTCTCGTAAACAACCTCGAATTTGTCAGACGCAATGATTTGATGGCGGCCTATATCAATGAGCTAGACCGCGTAAATGTGCGTTCGATTTATAAGAGTCTCAGGGAATATAAAAACCATTCGGAAAATTTTAAGAGATTTAATGCGCCTAATGACGAGCTCAGGTTTCTGAATAAAGATAATCAGAGCCTATCCATTACGCAAGTGCGCGATGCGACGAATGATGTTTTACAAGAAGCCGAGAAGTGCGAGCAATTATTCAATATTAAAAATAGATATGATAATCCAATCGATATAGAAACACTATTATCATCGGTAATAATGTGCAGCTGGATTATGGAGTATTTCAATATTGAAGAAATACGAAACGATTCGATCGACTACTCGAATCTATATGACTCTTTTAAGAAAGTTATTTCGGAATATACGGAACTAAACAATGTAAAAACTATTGCGCTAGATCGTTCAGAAAGAGAAAAAATAGCTTTTGGTAAAAATGACGCCACAATAAGAGATGCCTCGAATCTAGAGGAAGCTGTAGCGTACAGTAAAACGGTCAAAGGGTTCATCAAGGATTTAGAAGAGTTTGAGCCGCTAAATCTTTCTGACGATATAAGCCTAAAAGATGTAATCGATGGCATCCTGAACGAGATGGATTTCTCATTCGTAGCCGCCTTTGCAGTATTGAAGAATTATCGGGCCGAACATTTACGCTCAATTTGCAGCCAAGTTGAATATTGGAGCAAAATGGGGGCTATTGGAAAGAGATTTCATATTTTCGAGTATGATATCCTGAACGGCAACAAGAGCCTTTGCGAATTAATAGAAGCTAACCAGGATTATCTTAAAAACATCGCCCGCATCATAGACGGCACGGATATGACTTTAGGCACATTTAGATCAAAATGTATAGAAGCTAGAAAGAATGGGGTTTCACTAGATTTCGGCAACAAGATTAGTAATACTAAGCTAATCGAGTTCTTTAAGCTTGCGCTTGCGACGAAGAAAAAAATAGACGACTACTTTGGTGATGATACGTATTCTAAGAAAATATCAGTAGAGAAAGATAAAGAATTTTTTAATCAGCAAATTAAACTCGTCGATAAGCTAGTTGGGATTGCGAAAAAGAACTCAATTGAATCATTGTCGCCAATAGAGCTGGCTGAATTGGTAAATAAAAATATTGAGAATATCTCTATTAATGAAACGATTCAGGGAATAGAACAATCGTGCGCAAAATATATCCATAAAAGTCCAGGTGAATCATTCGTGAAGTTCTGCGAAAGGGTTCTCGTCGACAAGCGTCTTAATGTCAAAACGATTAATGCCGTTATGAACGTCATAGCCGACAATCACTTGACAGATATTGGCAATGCACAACAATTAAAGACATCAATTGCCCAGAGTAGAGAGAAAGAAATCTTCTCTGCGGACTTTTATCTGCTAAAGAAAGACGAAGCGATTGGTAAATGGATTGAGAGATCGCAATTATTATATAACTATAACAATTACGATGATTTTAACGATTTTGTAGCTCACAACGTCTTTATTTCTAAGATAAAAAACGCTTTTGGCGCCAAGAATGAAAAGTTTATTGATAAGTATTTATCGATGGACTTGAATTTTGATGATTTTGCAGAATACATTGTTTATAGTATCAAGAAAAGCTTATATGATGCTCTGCCGAAATATCAGCAGTCCGCCATTGATGATAGGCGCTTCTTTGACTTATACAAAAATCAGCTTTCGAAGGAAAGAAAAAGCTATTATGAGTCGTCGATTCGGTCTATGGCTATTCGATACGAGAATCCAGCTAGCGTACTTGCGAAAAATCTTTATTCGAATGGCACTATCATGGAAAGAATCCGCCGAAACACTCAGCTCATCCTGGATGCATACCCTGTAGTAATAGCGACGCCGGCGGAAGTGGCAAAATATTTAGCTGCTGAAAAAGAAATCTTTGATTTTGTTATTTTTGATGAGGCCTCTCAGTTACTTCCGGGGCAGGCGTTACCTTCAATCTATAGGGCGAAGCGCGCCGTAATAGTTGGCGATCCCCATCAGATGCCCCCAGTCTCATCTATTGCTATTGGTGCAAGTATTATAGATAATTCTGACGACGATGAACTCGGCGAAGACGAGACTAGTATTTTGGACATCGTTAAGAATATGCAGATAGACGATATTTATCACCTGAAGGTTCATTACCGTTCTAAATATAATGTCTTGTTTGAGCCATCCAGACGGGCCATCTATTCCGAAGATGATATTCGTCCAATCGTAGAGGCTAGAAGCACTGACATGCCATTATATATAGCCGACGATTTAGGCGAAGATCCGGAGAATGGTTTCAGGATGGTATTGCAGCGTGCGAATTATTATATTTCGAGAAACCCAGATACTTCATTCTGTATCTTATTTACGCGCAAGGATAAAATGGGTGAGCTGGGCTTCAAAAAATATCTTGAGGACCATACAGATGAGGCAAGGGCTATTCTCGAAAAGTATGATAACGAAAAACTATTAATATCTACCATTACGAACTGTCAGGGTATAATGGGCGATCATACGATTTTGTATATCCCATATTACAAAGCCCCTTCCTCAATGTGGTTCTTTAAAGATACGGCTGGCGCATATCGCCGTCTGAACGTTGCTATTACACGCCAGGTCGAAACTCTTGATTTGATTATGGGTGATAGTAAAGGGAAATGGATGAATGTTTGCCAACAATTGGCGCAGTCTCCTACGGTTGGCCCTAATACAAAAAAGAGCGCAGAATTGTTAGGGGCATTACTAACTAATGCCGGTCAGCAAATCGATGAAGATTATCTCGAACGCACCCTTGGCCCTAATGCGGATGATATAGATTCTCCGTTAACTCAAGAGTTGTATGATAAACTTTGTGGATACTTCGGTGACCGAATCGGCAACGAACTGAAAATTTGGTGCGAAGTTGGATATAAGATTTTAGTTCCAAACAATGATGCCCTACTAAGGAATAGCTATAATGTTGGTTATCGTATAGATATCGGCATTTATTCCGTAAGAAGAAAACGTTTCGTTTTGGGTATAGAAATGGATGGTGCTACATACCATTCAGGGTTCTACAAAGAGTTCTCCGATTCGCAGCGTCAAGAAATATTGGAAAGCAAAGGTTGGAATATCTATCGCATTTGGTCCACGAACTGGCTGCGCAATACTGAGTTTGAATTTAATAATCTAATTAGGACCATAGAAGAAGAATTGGCCGTAGAGGATGAGCCTGAACCTGAACCGGTTCCTGTCATAGAGACGCCTATTCTTGGTCCCGAAGGCGAAGAAGATGAAGAGACCGACGAAGAGCCTGACGATTCGACGATTGATGACGGCGACGATGATGACGGCAACCAGCCTGTCAGCCCTGTGCAAACTGAAGTCATTAGGCCAAATAATGCCTATAGTATAGTTACGTATCGGTCGGAATTGGTTAAATATTTAAGCAAATGTCTAACGCTAGGCCGACCGGTAGAAATTAAATACATCAATGTTCATGATGATAATCTGGATATTAGTCTATTGCCGTACCAAAAGATGATCCTGAAAAATGTTGCCGATGACTATATTGAAGCGAAATTCGATACTATGAGTAGCTTCTATAGGATATATATTGATAATATCGTTGCATATATTTATAACGATAAAGATGACGCTGCGGAGGATAGTGTCGAAACGGCACCTGAGCCAGTAGAAGAGAAAAAATGGTATATTGGCGAGAATGGCGAAATTAAAATGAATAAATATGCAATTGCTGAGTTTAAGAAAAACGGCGTAGATATTAATGGAGACATTAATCAGGGTAGCTTCTTGTACGGAACCATACTGGAGGCTCTCACTAGCCATCCAGAACTGTTTACGAAGGTGGAAAAAATTGACACATCGTCATTTGATGTGTAAGGGTAACTAAATCTCATGTCGCTGTAGCGAAGTGCTATAATATAGCCATGAGCTTATTCTCTGGTAAAAAAGATTCCGCAAAAGATAAATCAAAAAAACCTGTCAAAAACCCAGACGACTATCTTCTCGCCCTTGACATTGGTACAGAATATGTTAAAGCTTTAATTGTCAAAAAGAGCAAAAGTCAGCTCAAAATTGTTGGCGTTGGTAAAGCTCGCGAAGAGGCAACCAATATGTTTAATGGCGCCATCGCAGATATTCAGGGTGTCGCAAAAACCTGCGAAGAAGCTCTCGTGAAGGCTGAAGATATGGCTGGCGTACGCTCACGTGATGTCGTGATTGGCATTGCCGGCGAATTAATTAAGGGAAATACCGCTTCCATTAAATATCGTCGCTCCGATTCTTCTAAGCCTATTACTGACGATGAAATGCATAAGATTATTAAGAAAGTTCAAGCCAAGGCCGGCGAGAAAGCTCGTACGGAAGTTGCGCTTGAGACAAATAATCCAGACGTAGAAGTGCGCTTAATTAACTCCGCACTCGTTTCCTTGCGGATTGATGGCCACAAAGTCGCTAATCCAATTGGTTTTAAGGGCAGTGAAGTGATTGTTCAGCTCTATACTGCTTTTGCGCCACTTGTTCATATTTCCGCCATCGAACGCGTTTGCGACGAACTTCAACTTGATCTCGTAACCGTAGCCGTAGAGCCATATGCTGTCTGTCGCGCTTGCCTGGGCGACGACCTGGATTCGAATTTCTCTGGCATCGTAATGGATATTGGTGGTGGCACTACCGATATTGCTATTGTTGACGATGGTGGTGTCGAGGGTACGAAGATGTTCTCCATTGGTGGCCGTAGCTTTACGCATCAAATTGCTAACCGTCTTGGTCTCGATTTTGAAGATGCCGAGAAACTAAAACTACTAGCCGATAGTCCAGAAATGAAACCGGCCGTTCGCAAGAAACTTGAAGAAGCCATTGACCGCAACCTTGATGTTTGGGAATCCGGCGTCCAGATTGCTATCGAAGAATTTGATCACGTCGAATCATTGCCGAATCAAGTATTGTTATGTGGCGGTGGTGCTAGCCTTTCGCAAATTCCAGAGACGCTTGCTACGAGTGACTGGTATCAGGAATTGCCATTCTCGCGCCGCCCAGTCATCAAACTAATCGAACCAGATGACATACCGGGCATCGTCAATGCTACTGACCGTGAGCTTGATCATACTTTTGTGACCGCCATGGGCTTACTGCGCGTCGGTATCGATACATTAGTGGGTACAGGAAATAATAACTCTGTCCGTAACCTCGTCGCCAGAATTCTTAAGAACTAATTAGCTTTTCTAACTTCTGTGAACTCTCCGGCGGCTAGGCCGCTGAGTTCATATGGGCCAAATTTATAACGGTGTAAGTTTATGACTTTATAGCCTAGCGCTTCGAAGGTACGGCGAATCTGACGATTGCGCCCCTCGGAAATAGTGACATCCCACTTTTTGCGACTCTCGCCCACACGGACTAGGCCAAGCTTACTGTTGCCATCTGGCAATTGTACGCCAAAATCCGCAATCATCTGTTGGTGTAGCGGCGCTAGTTCGCGGTCTAAATCGACGGTATAATTTTTCGTCTTAGCAAATTTCGGGTGCGTCATCTGAAAAGCGAAATCGCCGTCATTGGTTAACAGAATTAATCCGGACGAATCTTTGTCTAGACGTCCAACGCTTTTTAAATTCTGGTATTTCTTTGGTAAAAGATCGTAAATCGTTGGCGCATCACCTTGTGCTTTGCGGCTACAGACATATCCGAGCGGTTTATGTAGGGCTAGATAGATTAAATCTTGTGTTACGATATCATGGCCGTTTACTGTTACAGTGTCGCCCATCTTAATTCGCGCGCCGATTGTGGCTTTTTCGCCGTTAACAAAAACCTTACCTAAATCAATTAAATCATCGGCCTCGCGACGCGAGACGCCGTAATTGGTTGCAATATATTTATTTAGGCGAATTTCATTATCTTGCATATTATGTCTCCAAAGTATCTACTGGGTCCGGAGAACTACCGATGTTTGGGTTCGCCGCGCTTACTGGAGCCGTATTCTCAATCGCCTTCAAAATCTCATCCGGCATCGTTTCGGTCGAAGCAGCTGCTTTTGCATCTTCTTTAGCAGTCTCTATTTTAATCTGTTTAGCATTTGCTGTAATTTCGTCATCGGCCAACTCGGCGGCCATCATGGCGCTCATTTCGCTCTCTTCTTTCTTCTTCATATCGCCGGCCAACTGTTGCTCGAGCTCCTCAACATATGCTGGGCGAATCGCTTCGATTGGCTTCTCTGGTTCTGGTTCTGGCGGGGTTGGGCGTTTCAAAATCGTAGCGAGTGCCGCCTTCTTCACGACCTCGGCATTTACGCGGATTGGCTTGCGGTTCGGGTTCAACCTGCCGGAATTGGATTGGACATGCGGTGGTTGATTCTGTTGCTGTGCGCGTGCGCGCTGTTCGGCTGCGACTTTTTCAGCTAGCTCTGCCTCTGCTTCGAGCTTCTGCTGTTCGAGTATCTTTTGCTGCTCGGCTAACATGAGTTGTTGCTGCTGAATTGCGGCAATGCGTGGATCCATTGACTGTACATCTTCTGGAAGCTGCGTTTGTATTTGCGCTGCTTGCATCTGTGAAGTGATATCACGCGAAGAACCTGGAGTCTGCGGACGATATTCTTGCTCAACGTAACTCTGTTGCTGCTCAGCGGTCATTCTTTGTTCTGGCGGCAGCTGCGTCTCTAGAGTGTAAATCTGAGTTTGTAGCGCAGGTTGTGGCTGAATTTGTGGCACAACTACGCGCTTTGGATTATCGAGCGGATCAATCAATGGCGCTTGTGGCGCTATCGCTTCGCCGGACAAAGTGTATTCTGGGAATAGCTCGGCTGGAGTTGGTTGGCCAGGATTAGTTACAGCATTCGGATCTTCTACGAGCTCGGCCTGTTCTTGCTGTCCGGCATTTTCTGGGTCGATACCGCGCGCTCGCATCTTCGCCAGCTCTTTTTCCTTCTTCTTCATGCTCTTAGTGCTAATCGCTTCTGGCTCAACGTCCGTATCGCCAAGTAGCTCCGTCATGCGGCGGCTCATATCTTCGCGATGCTGCTCCATTGTAACGTCATGAATCGGCAAAATAATACGTTCACCGTGTGTAATATTTGAAGGTGGATGTTCTGGTGGTTTTTGGTCGCGAATATCTTCCTGTGTTGGCTCTTCGTAGACTGATTCTTTTTCTGGATCCTTCTGATAGGTCTGCTTTGGCCTTGGGCGAATACCGACTTGTTGTGATTGTAATAAAGCCTTCGCCATAATCTCGGCTTGCATTTCGGCAATCATCGATGGCGTCAACGGGGAAGAATTGGCTGGCTGAATTGGCTGAATCGGCGGCATTGGCGCAGGCTGCATTTGCGGCATCATTTGCGGCATTTGCTGTGGCATCTGTTGCATTTGTTGCGGCATCATCTGCTGAGGCATTTGCATCGGCATTTGTTGCTGCATTTGCGGCATCATTTGCGGCATTTGCTGTGGCATCTGTTGCATTTGTTGCGGCATCATCTGCTGCGGCATCGGCATCGGCATCTGTTGCATTTGTTGCGGCATCATCTGCTGAGGCATCGCCATCGGTTGTGGCTGCGGCTGCGGCATTTCGCCAGCTTGTTGCGGGATAATTTGCTGAGGAATAATTTGCTGCGGCATTGGCTGAGCGATGCCCATTTGTTGCAACTCGCGCATCATTTCTTCCGTCGACATTTGCTGGATTGGTTTTGGCGACATGTCGCTTGCTTGCTGAGGAATAATTTGCTGCGGCATCGGCATCGGCATCGGCATTTGTTGCTGCATTTGCGGCATCATCTGCTGTGGCATCGCCATCGGCTGCGGCATTTCGCCAGCTTGTTGCGGAATAATTTGCTGCGGCATTGGCGGCGGTGCTAATGGTGACACTGTCAATACTGGCGCCGGTTGTATACCTGGTACCATCGTAGTATTCGGGGAAGGTGCTGATACAAAAGCCGCTCCCGACGGAGGAGCTGCTATGCCCACCGAAGTTGTATCTGACGGCGCGCCGGCCACAGGTGGCGCCGCTATTGGTGGGGGTGTAGTTGGCTTTTGAGTATCATCGTCTTTCGGTCCGACCTCTTTATCTCGAGGTACGACAAAACTACCAGTAGCGTTCGATGGAATCGGCGCTTTGCCATGGGTGGCAAAATTGTTAGTTTCGTCAGGAACCGGCATTTCGATTTAACGATCCCTTAAAAATTTGTCGGCAAACTGTTTGGGTCGGCAATATTAGTGCTTTGTGCAGGCTGAGCTTCAGCGGTTGGCGCTGGGGCTGGTGCCGGAGTTTCCGGAATAGCCTGTTCTACCGGCGCTGGAGCTTCGATTGGTGTTGCCATTGGGGTTGGTTCAGGAGCTGGAGCAGCGGTTGGCGCTGGGGATTCTACCGGTGCCGGAGCTGGAGTATCCGGAACAACCTGCTCGACTGGTGCTGGGGCGGCGGCGGCTGTAGCTGGATTGCTTTTTTCCATGTCCTTTATGGCAGACTCAACGGCTGGTATCGCAGCGGCAGTATCGAGATTAGCTTGCGCACTTGCGTTCGGTTCATCGCCTAACACTTCGTGCACCGTAGCGATTACGTCCTCGATACCGACTTGCGACTTTACGAGATAACGTTCGGCGCCTAGGGCTTCACCGCGCTGGCGTTGATCGTCGCTCGAAAGCGCGGTCATCATAATTACTTTAATTTTATTGGTTTCAGGCTGAGAACGGAGGATATCAAGCATATCGAAACCAGAAATTTTTGGCATCATCACATCTGCGATAATGAGTTCTGGCTTTTCCTGCACAGCAAGAGCGAGTGCTTCCTCGCCATCGCCAGCAGAAACAATGGTGTATCCTTCAGCGACCAACCTGATGCTATATATTTCTCGCAAGGACTTATCGTCCTCGACTAACATAATCTTAGTGGCCATACTACTTATGATTATAAGGTATTTTGAGCTAAAAAGCTACAAAAAATCCTACATCATACCACTTTGAGATTCTTGGTTATCAAGAAGGAATTTTTGCTGGTTGTATTGTTCTTGACTAATGCGTGGCAAAAGAATGATAAATTTCGTACCTTTGCCAACTTCGCTTTCCGCCCAAATGCGACCATTCATCGCTTCGATACGCTGTTTGACGAGATAAAGCCCAAGACCGGTGCCGCCAATCTCACGCGTGTCGCGGTTATCAACGCGGTAAAACTTTTGGAAAATATGCGAAATTTCTTCGCGGGCAATACCGATGCCGGTATCTTGAATTACGATTTGAACATTGTAGTTATCGGCGCGCACGTTGACGGTCACCCAGCCGCTTGGTGTATA
>JAEEGL014133375.1_pt1 | contig 15944 bp, 18 predicted proteins | sample 9134231 | NCBI WGS metagenome assembly JAEEGL01 (sample SAMN16246548, study PRJNA631951) | gut metagenome | biome: gut microbiome; feature: rumen; material: fiber-attached | host: Bos | place: Iran: Karaj | collected 2018-10 | reverse complement strand
CCGGCGGCCGCGCATGCGGCCCGCTTTTGCGTTGCTTTTTTTGAAATACTCATTCATCCTTTTACGATGTATACCGCATGATTTGACAAAATTCGTTGAATTGTCCCCCGAAATGCATTATAATGCTGATAAATACAATGCAGGAGGGGATCTACATGTTCAGCAACATCGGCAGAAAGATCAAGGGCCTTGCGGTATTCCTCTGTTTTATCGGCATCTTCACTTCATTGTTCTTTGGCGGTCGAATCATATATTATACTTTGAGCGATAAGTATGTCACGCTGTCCATATATATCTCTCAGTTATACCACGTCAATGCCAGCTTGATTTCCTTCTTATCAGGTGTACTCATTATTATTGTCGGCTCCATATTATCGTGGCTTATTTGGCTTCCATTGTATGGTTTTGGCCAGTTGGTGGACAATTCCGACATCATCCGCAAGCAGCTGACCAATAAAGCAAGATAATCTCTCCCCTCCTCCGGCGGGTCCCGCACGCGGCCCGCTTTGTTTTTCGCACCCCTTTGTGTCATATGCGCATGTTTTCCCTTTCCGGTGGAAAAGATATGGTCATTCCATCGAAAAGGAGATATGCACATGAACCCGTTCCAACTCAAGCCCATGCCCCTGGAAAAGACGCTGATGGACTGGACGGCCATCTATCCGAAGCCCTATGACAAGCACGCGGTGGACCCCTACACCCGCACCCGGGTCATCCTCATGAACGGCGACGAATTCGAGCAGGTCTTTTTTGCCCACCAGTTTACCCGCCACAGCGCGGACAACGAACTGCGCCGCGAGGTCGCGCTCATTCGCCGCGGTGAACAGCAGCAGCAAAAGCTCATCTCCTGCCTGAAACCCGGCAACGAGACCATCCTGGAGCACACCATCGGCTACGAGCAGTTGGCCGTGGACCTCACCGCCGCCCTGGCGCAGATGGTGCCCTGCCCCGCCGTCAAGGCCGCGCTGGATTTTGCCCTGCTGGAGGACTTTGACCACCTCTACCGCTATTCCGACCTGCTGGACATGGAGACCGGCGAGTCCGCGGAAAGGCTCGTGGGCGGCTATACGGAGATCACCCCCGGCCGTCCCACCATCGCCGAGCACCGGCATCCCTACGATTCCGTCCGCGCCTGGATCGACGATCACCGCGAGGATGCCGTCACACGCCTCGCCGTCGGCATCATCACCGCCGCTGAGCAGCAGACCATGAACTATTATATGAACGTCGCGCCGGTGTATCCCGGCGAGCTGGGCCGCAGGCTGTACCAGGAGATCGGCATGATCGAGGAGCAGCACGTTACCCACTACGAGAGCCTGCAGGATCCCCGCGCCACCTGGCTGGAATGCCTCCTGATGCACCAGTACACCGAATGCTATCTCTATTATTCCTGCATGGAAAGCGAAACGGACAAACGCTTCCGCGACATTTGGGCCCGCATGTTCGATTGCGAGGTGGCCCACCTGCACTACGCCGCCCGTCTGCTGAAGGAGCATGAAGACAAGGACTGGCAGCAGGTCATCCCCGGCGGCGATTTCCCGCAGCTGCTTGTGCTGCGCTCCAACATCGACTACGTCCGCGGCGTGCTGGGCACGCAGATCGAACTCACCGCCATGCGGGAAAACTACGTTCCCGTGGGCGAGCTTCCTGCGGATTGGGACTATTTCCGCTACCAGGACATCGTGAACCGGGATATCGACGCCGTCCCCAGCCACGACGTGATCCGGCAGTATATCCGCCACTACGGCTCGGACTATCGCTTCGAGACCCAGCCAAATCCCGTCGAGGCGCTGCAGAACCGCAAGAAGGACAACACCGATCTCGCCCGCAGAGCTCTGACGGCCTCCGGAGGCCGCCGCTGAAACCGCCATGCTTTAAAATATCCGTCACGGGCCGGGCTCCATCGCCCGGCCCCGCTGCGTTCATTCTATCCATGCTTTCAGCACAGTCAAGCCCAATAGCGATCTCTTGTCACGTTCCCGACTTGTTTGTAAAATCTCCCCGGTTCGCCGCTTTCCCCTTGACATCCTTTCCCTGTGCATATATATTTTTATTAAATTGAATTGAATCAAATTTAATGGAGGTGCCAATCATGTCCTCTGTCTACGATTTCTCCGTACTGGCACGCGATAAAAGCACGGTCAGCCTCGCGGACTATAAGGGCAAAGTCCTTCTGATCGTCAACACCGCCACCGGCTGCGGCTTCACGCCCCAGTATTCCGAGCTGCAGGCCCTTTACGACCTCCACCGGAAGGACGGCCTGGAGATCCTGGACTTCCCCTGCAACCAGTTCCGTGAACAGGCCCCCGGCAGCGATGACGAGATCCACTCCTTCTGCACCGGCCGCTTCGGGATCACATTCCCCCAGTTCTCCAAAATCGATGTGCTGGGCGAAAGCGCGGATCCGCTGTTCCGCTTCCTCTCTGAAAACACCGTCTTCGAGGGCTTCGGCATGTCCCCCATGGCCCTGATGCTCAAAGGCGTCGTGAAGCTGATGGACAAGGATTACAAGAGCAACGGCAACGTCAAGTGGAACTTTACCAAGTTCCTGATCGACCGCGAGGGCAACATCGCGGCCCGCTTCGAGCCAACGGAACCCATGGACAAAGTAAAAGCGAAAGTTGAGGAATTGCTGTGATGCGTTACGAATACTACACGAAAAACGTCTGCTCCGAGCTCATCAGCTTCGATATCGACGGAGACGTGGTGACCAACATCAGCTTCCTGGGCGGCTGCAACGGCAACCTGAAGGCTATTTCCAAGCTGGTGAACGGCTGGACCGTATCGAAGATCGAGGAATACCTGCGGGGCAACACCTGCGGCTTCAGGTCCACCTCCTGCGCCGACCAGCTGGCCATCGCCGTCCGGAAGGCCTATGACGAGTCCCAAAGCGCCTGAAATCACGTAAACTTCATTCCCATCTGCCAGATCACCCCTCACTCCATGGAGGGACCGCATATGTACGATACTCTGAAACTCGAAAACCAGCTCTGCTTCCCGCTGTACGCCGCCTCCCGGGAGGTCATCAAGCAGTACCGCCCGTACCTCGACGCGCTGGAGCTCACCTATACCCAGTACATCGCCATGATGGTCCTATGGGAGGAAAAGCGCGTGAGCGTCAAGGAGCTGGGCCGGAAGCTGTTCCTGGACAGCGGCACGCTTACGCCCGTATTGAAGAGTCTGGAGGGCAAGGGCTATCTGCGCCGCTACCGCAGCCCGGAGGACGAGCGCGTGCTGATCGCCGAGATCACCGACGCCGGCGAAACCCTCCGGGACCGCGCGGTGGCCGTCCCCCAAAATGTCGCCTGCGCCATCCGCCTCGATCCCGCCGAAGCCGTCCAGCTCCGTTCCCTGCTGCACAAGCTCCTGGGCGGTTTTGCCGAATAGCCATTCAAATGCTTTCTAAACCATCCATTCCAAACGCAAACGGAGTCCATGGCACAGCCATGGGCTCCGTTTGTACGAACCTGTTTGGCATTACAGTGTAAGGACAGCAGGCATCTCTTCCCCTTCTTCATAATGTTCGGGGCGTTCCACAAAGCCGAACGAGAGATACAGCTTTCTTGCCGCCTCGTTTTCAGGCTCATAGGACAGCCAGCAATACTTCGCTTCCCCCGCGGGGAAGGTGCGGATGAAATCCAGGGCGAGCTTCATCGCTTCCCTTCCGTAGCCGTTTCCCTGGTATCTCCTGTCGATCATGAAGCGCCAGATGCAATAATTGTTTCTAAGGAACCAATCCGCGCTGGGCTCCGTGCCGTCGTCCTCGCCGATGTCGTAGCCGATCATGATGAACCCAATCGTTTTTTTGCCCTTGCAGATGCCGAAGGGAAACACCTGTTTTCCTTCGGCCGTCATGGCGAGATAGGCGTGAACGAGGCTGTCCTTGTTCGTTGCCACATAGTTCCTCTGCTCTTTGTTCACATGGAGATTCAGGATGGCGTCGACGTTGTCCCATGTGACTTTTTCCAGATGCAGTTCTTCCATAATGCTCACTTTATTCTATGCTTCGATTTTGCTTCCGCATTCCGGGCAGAATTTCGGCGCGCTTGCCGGGTCTTCCGGCGCCCAGCCGCATTTCCCGCACTGGAACGGCTTCCTGGGCTCCGGCCGCTTTGCGCCGCAGTTCTCACAGAACTTGCCCTCGTTCTTCGCGCCGCACTGCGGGCATACCCAGCCCGCGGAGGCAGCCGCCGCCTCAACAGCGGCAGCCGCCGAGCCCTTCTTCAGGATGACGCCGGAGCGCTCCTGCCGTCTGCCGGGCTCCAGCAACCGCTGCAGCTCATTGGCCTGCCGCTCGTACTCCCGATACATCTCCGTATGCGGGCTGTCCGGGCGCATGCCGGAGAGCTCGAATTCGATCTCGTTGAACCAGGGTGAATTGACCTGGATCTCGATCATGAACTGATAGCTGAACTCATACCTGGGCGGATTGTAGCTCTCCCGCTTGCCGTCGTTGGTCTTCCTGTAGATCTCCCGTTTGTTTTCCCGCACGTTCAGGTTGCAGGCCGTCACCTGTGAAATATCGATGATATCCGGGTTCTGGTTCTGCCAGTCGTTGGCCGCGGTGACGAAGAACTTCTGCTGTTCCTCATCCACATACACCTTTGTGTTGGCCCCGATCACCCTGGTTGGGTGCACGCCGTTCAGCGCCCGCTTGTTTTCCTCGCGGTACGCCAGGTGCTGCTTGATCTCCTCCACCGTGGACTGCCGCCTGTCCGTCATCCACGGCGAAAGCAGCTTCGCGCACTCCTTGCACATATTGCCGTCTTCCAGCTTGCGGTTGCCCAGCAGGCCGATCTCGCCGCCGCAGATGGCGCACTCCTTCTTCTCAAACAGTTTTCCGAACAGTCCCATTCAGCCTTCCTCCAATCCCGCCGCGCAGGCGCGGCGCCGATAATAGCACGTCTCCGCGCGTCCAAACCGAGCGCGGAGACGATTTCATTCATTACTGCTTGTCGTTGTCGTCAAAGGGGTCTCCGCACTCCGGACAGAACTTGGGCGGATTCGTTGGATCCTCTGGCTCCCAGCCGCACTTGTCGCAGCGGTACAGGGGCGCGCCGGCGGGCTTCTTCGCGCCGCAGTTCGCGCAGAACTTGCCCTTGTTCACCTGGCCGCAGGCGCAAGTCCAGCCCATCTCATCCTGGGGCTTGGGAGAGCCGCACTCGGGGCAGAACTTGCCCGTGGCGGTGGCGCCGCACTTGCACTTCCACGCGCCTGCCGCCTGAGTTTCCGGCTTCTTCGCGCCGCACTCGGGGCAGAACTTGCCCGTTGCGGTGGCGCCGCAGCTGCACTTCCAGGTGTTGGCGCTCTGCTGCGCTGCGGCCTGCTGCTGCGCGCCCATCTGGAACAGGCTCGCCACGTCGTCCGCGCCGCCGGCCTGGTTGGCCATGTTCATGCCCATAAAGCCGGTGAACGCGCCAGCCGTGTTCTTCGCGGCGTCCTGCATGGCCTGGGCCTTCGCGCCCACCATATGCGCGGCGGCCATGTTTGCGTTGCGGAACACGGAATTGCGCTGCAGTTCCTTGATCATGGCCTCGTCCTCTTCGGAGGCCTTGATGGAGCTGACGCCGAAGGATACGATCTCCACGCCGCGCAGGTTCAGCCACTTGTCGGAGAGCACCTCGTTCAGCGCGTCTGCGATCTCGGTGGTGTGTCCGGGCAGCGCGCTGTAGCGGATGCCCATGTCGGAAATCTTTGCGAAGGCGGGCTGCAGCGCGGTGAGCAGCTCGGTCTTCAGCTGGCCGTCCAGCTGGGAGCGGTTGTAGTCGCCCTTCACGTTTCCGCACACGTTGACGTAGAACAGGATGGGGTTGGTGATGCGATAGCTGTATTCGCCGAAGCAGCGGATGGAGATGTCGATGTCCAGCCCGATGTTCTGGTCCACCACGCGGAAGGGCACCGGGTTGGCCGTGCCGTACTTGTTGCCGATGATCTCCTTGGTGTTGAAGAAGTACACCCGCTGGTCCTTGCCGGCCTGTCCGCCGAAGGAGAAGCGGTCGAAGGCCGCCTTCAGGATGCCCTTGATCTTCTCCCCGTTGAAGGAGCCGTAGAAGATGCTGGGCTCGCCGTTCTCATCGAACACGTACTCGCCGGGTTCGGCGCAGAAGTCCACGATCTTGCCCTGGTCCACGATCATCATGCACTGGCCTTCGTTCACCGCCACCACGGAGCCGCTGGAGATGACGTTGTCATCCTCGGTACGGCTGCCGCCGAAGCGGCTCTTGGTCTGCTTGAGGGCCTTGGTCACCAACACGTCGTCCGGTATGGAATCAACGTAAAAGTAGTCCTTCCACTGGCTGGACAGAGTTCCTCCCAGAGCATTCAATCCCGCTGAAATCAGTCCCATAGTTCAATTCCTTTCCGGCGTATGCCTATCGTTTTTGTGCGTTGTTCGTATTGGTCTGGATGCGCCTGCGCTGTGTCGTCTCGTACAGGAAGCGATCCTGGTTCACGTGTAGTTCAAACGATCCCTCTCGGATGTAGTTGGCGGCGTCCGCCCTGTTCTTCGCGGTCTTCAGCTGCGCTTTCAGGGAGTTGAGCACCACGAATGCGATGATGAGCGCCAGCACAATGACGATCAGCAGTCCGATGCCGGATACTCCAAGGACCTTTACGTCTTCCACCTGAGTGGAGTATTCGTATTCAGAGGTATATTCGTATCCCGCCGCGGAAGCGCTGCCCATCAGAGGCAGCAGCGCCGCGAGCCATGCTCCCTTCTTCATCAGAACACCCCCATATTGGTGAGCAGCGCCAGCACCGCGTAGCCGGCGGCGCATACGCCCGCGAATACGCCCAGGAACCAGCGGGTGGCCGCGCTCTTGTCGTAGGGTACGTCGCAGGTCAGCTGTCCGGTCTGTCCGTTGATCGCAAAGGTATATGTGGTCTTCTGCCCGTTGACCTGCTTCTCCGTGGTGATCAGCCATACGGGGAACAGCACCGGCGTCCCCTTGCCGTTTTTCGATGTGATGTTCCGGCTGCGCACCATGACCCGGTCGTAACCACGCACAGTGTTCTGCAGGGCGTTGGCCGTGCTGTACTCCACGCGCTGCACGGCACGGCTCTGGCAGTCCTCCGCGTCCACGTCCGCGTTGTCGGCCATCGCGCCGGACAGCACGGCGGGCTGGAATCCAACCGCCGGGCCCAGGTCATAGGGCTCCAGGGACTCCGTGATCTTGTTGTCCAGCTTCTTGCTGCCGTCTACGGGGATGCCGTCGAAGCCCAGCGTGCCGGCGCGGCGCACCATGTAGTGCTTCGTGTGGGTGACTTCCCACTCGCCCTGTCGCGTGGTGTGGCTCTTCTCCGCCTCGAACACCATGTCTCCCTCGGCGTCGCAGTCGAACAGCCAGTAGGGCACGTACAGCTTGCGCATCTCCGCGATGCGGTTCCGCTCGTTGACGAATATCTTCGGCAGCAGACGCTTCCCGTGGAAGTAGTCATGGAACATCTGCTCCGCCTGCTCCTTGGTGACCTTGAAGGGCACCACCTTCTCCGGCTTGACGCCGCCTTCGATCCTGCTGGGCAGGATGGCGGGGCTGCCGCAGTACGCGCATTCCGTCGCCGTGGTCGTTCCGTCCGTCACCAGCTCCGCGCCGCAGTTCTGGCAGATGTAAGCGCTCATGGCGCCGTTGTCGGCCTCGGTGAAGGAATTCTCGGGTACGTCGAACTTGATGCTGCTCTTCTCGCCGGATTCGCGCATCGCGTCCAGGTCTTCCAGCTCAAACTGATTGCCGCAGGAAGCGCACTGCAGCTTTCCGCTCTCGCCCGAATACGCCAGCGGCGCGCCGCAGCATGGGCATTTGTAAGTTACTGTGCTCATCGTGCTGTCCTCTCTGGTTTTTCTGTCGTTGAGGGCGCCGGCCCCTTCTTCGCGCCGGAACCCTTGCCCCGCGTTTCTCCATAGCGCGGCGAGTATAATTCCTCTTGTTACATTATACAGCATTCGCGCCGAAAAGGAAATAGCCGGTACAAACTTTTTTAATAGAGTTTTTTACGCGGAATATACCACAGATACAATGCCGATATAATATGGATACAATCCTGTTATGTATGCAATTTTGACGAGGATCGTTGCATATTCGTTCCGCTTTTTGTCAAATCAACTCGCTTCCTTCCCGTCCTTGACACCCGTCGCGCCCCTGTGGTAAACTGAATACGCCGCCCAAAAAAACGCAAAGGAAGGTGTGAAAATGCTCGGAAAACACGCGAAAACCAACGGTTTATCCGGAATCAGGTTCCGGAATCTTCTCATGCTCACCCTTGCCGGCATCGTCAACGCCTTCGGCATCACGATGTTCCTGTATCCTGTCGACCTATATGACAGCGGGGTTTCCGGAACGTCCATGCTTCTGTCCCAGCTGACGCCCGACTGGCTGTCCCTTTCGTTTTTTCTGCTGCTGCTGAACCTTCCGTTGTTTCTGTACGGGCTGAAACGGCAAGGATCGCTTTTTACGGCATATTCGGTGTACTGTGTCGCGGTTTATTCCGTTACGGCGTGGCTGATTACGGACGTGCTGCCTGTGAACGTGGACCTGGCCTCGCCGCTGGCGGGCACCGATCTGCTGCTGTGCGCGCTCTTCGGGGGCATGATATCCGGCGTTGGAAGCGGGCTTGCGATCCGCTTCGGCGGCGCGATGGATGGCATCGAGGTCATGGCCGTCATGTTCGCAAAGCGGCTGGGCATCACCGTGGGCACGTTCGTCATGGTGTATAACGTCACGCTGTACATGCTGTGCGGCGTGATCCTCTCCAGCTGGATCCTTCCTCTTTATTCCATCGTCACGTACATGGCGGCGCTGAAGACTGTGGACTTCATCGTGGAGGGCATCGACCGCGAAAAGTGCGCCATGATCGTTACGGAAAAGCCCAACCGAATCTGCGCGGCCATCTCCAGGACCTTCGCAAGCGGCACGACCCGCGTCAAAGCTACCGGCGGGTTTTCCAACAGGCCGAAGACAGTGGTATATTTCGTTGTCAACCGATTTCAGATTTTCAAGCTGCGGGAGCTGATTCGCCGGCTTGACCCAAAGGCCTTTGTCACCATCAGCGAGGTGGCGGATGTGTTTAAAGCAAGGGAAGACGAGTAAGCGGCTGTTATCTCCTGAGAATGGCGTCGAAAGAATTACTTCTCGCGGCGGAATGACTGCCAGGCAAGGAAGCTGTATTACAAACGAGGGGCAAGTGCCGCCGCATGTTGCCGATACTTGCTATCGCGGCTGACACAGCAGACAAAAGCTCCTTCATGTTCTTGCGATTTCGGCCTTTGGGCACGCGCTGATTCTCTGAAAATGGTCTCATTCAAACAAGGTTATTTGAAGAAACGACAAGAGCGCCGGTTTTACCGGCGCTCTTTGATTTGCCGACGCGACCCGAAGGCCACGCTCGCATATGCTTAGAAGCGGCTCTGACGCTGGGCTTCGAAGCAGTTGCGGCAGTAGACGGGGCGATCTCCGCGGGGCTGGAAGGGAACCTGGGTGGGCTGGCCACAGCCATCGCAGATCACGTCGTACATCTGACGCTCGCCACCGCGGGCGCCGCCGTTCGCCTGACGACGGGCGGCACGGCAAGCGGGGCAGCGACCGGGCTCGTTCTGGAAGCCCTTGTCAGCGTAGAACTGCTGCTCAGAAGCGGTAAACACGAATTCCGCGCCGCACTCACGGCAAACCAAAGTCTTGTCTTCGAACATGGAAAAACCCTCCTAATTGTATCTGCCCTTTCGATGGACCTGTCTTAGTAACCGAGTCCTGCCATCGGGGCAAACCCACCGGAGGGATACGGATTTAAGATCATTCTATCGGGGCTAATGATATTATAGCACAACAAAAGCCGATTGTACAGACTTTTTTTCGTTGCGATATAGAAAAAATTCGAGATTATTCTGCCAAATCTGTGTCTTCATTCCCATTTTCGGGTACAAATTCAGTCTCTGGAGAGGGATTGACGGCATCCTCCTCCGCAGGCATACCATCGCCGCCGCGGCGGTGGCGCTTGCCCGAGCCATGGTCCCTGGACCTTTCCTGCTTTTTCTCCTCGCGAAGTTTTTCCAGGAACTGTTCGGCGTTGGCGTTTTTGACCGCCTTGGACCGGGCGTAGCGCTTCGATTTTTCCTCGACTCCCTGCTCGGCGGGCGCTTCATTTTCCTGGGGGCGCTTCTGCTTCTCCGGCTGCTTCGGCGCTTCCCGCTGAGCGGCGGCGTCGCCCGGTCCGGGAATGCGCACGTCCTCCAGAGAGAACTCCTTCACGTCGTAGGTATCATCCGGCTGGCGCAGTCGAACCTTAACGCGCTCGCGGATGGCGTTAATCTCCATCAGCACGCCGGTGCCATCCGGGGTCACGATGTCGCGGCCGATCTTGGGAAGGCGCTTGAGCACCTGTTCGTAATTCTCCTGTTCGTATTTCAGGCAGCACATGAGCCTGCCGCACTGGCCGGAGATCTTGGTGGGGTTCAGGGACAGGTTTTGTTCCTTGGCCATCTTGATGGAGACGGGCTGGAAGTCCCCCAGGAACGCGCCGCAGCAGATGGGCCGACCGCACGCGCCCAGGCCGCCCAGCATCTTCGCCTCGTCCCGGATGCCGATCTGCCGAAGCTCGATGCGCATCTTGAACACGGAGGCAAGGTCCTTGACCAGCTCCCGGAAGTCCACGCGCCCATTGGCGGTGAAGTAAAAGATGACCTTGGAATTGTCGAAGGTGTACTCCACGCTGACGAGCTTCATGTCCAGCTTGTGCTTTGCGATCTTTTCCTGGCAAACTCCGAATGCGGACCGCTCCCGCTGCGCGTTGTACTCCGCGCGCTGCTTGTCTTCCACGGTGGCCAGGCGCAGCACCTTTTTCAGCGGGGAAACGATCTGGCGATCATCCACCGTGCGCGCGCCGGTCACGACTTCGCCGTATTCGATCCCGCGCGTCGTCTCCACGATCACGTCGTCGCCGGGCTTCGGCCAAACATCTGTGGGGTCAAAATAGTACACTTTGCCCGCCTTTTTGAAGCGGACGCCGATCACCGTTGCCATATAGCATATCCTCCCGTATATTTCAAAGCGTGGAAACGCGGAAATACATCGTTTCCAGCGCGTTCTGCCAGGTGCCGTTGCCCAGCAGCTGCCTGCGCACGTCCATGACGCCCATCAGCAAAGCTCGTCCATCCGCTTTCACGCCCGACAATATCTCCGCGGCGTCGGGGGCGAGGGGCGCGGCGCCGTTTTCCACGGCGAGCCTGTCCCGGGCGATGCGCTCCATGATTTCCAGCACGTCCTCGGAGCGCTCCTTGTCTCCCGTGAGAACAGACGCGGCGGTTGCGACGCTGCCGGGACCGCGGAGCAGGCCAAGGGACCGGACGACGCGTTCCCGGAGAGGGAAATAGGTTTCGTCCGCGTCGATCTCCAGCGCGCGCCCGACAGAGCCGCCGGACACGCCCGCCAGCAGCGACGCACGCGGAGCGGAGATGCCGCGGCTCATGAGCACGCCGGCGCATTCTTCCGGCGACAGGGCGCGGAAGCGCACCTGCTGGCAACGGGAGCGGACTGTGGGCAGCAGATCCGCGGCGGATTCGGCCAGCAGGAAAAAGATCGCCGGCACCACAGGGTTTTCCAGCGTTTTCAGCAGGGCGTTCTGGGCGCTCTCGTTCATCCGGTCCGCGCGCTCGATGATGACCGCGTGCATGGCGCCTTCGTAGGGCATGACGGAGATGTCGTCGATCAGCTGGCGGGCCTGGTCCACCTTGATGTCTCGGCCGTCCGGGCGCAGGATGTGGACGTCCGGGTGCGTGCCGTTTTCCACCTGGCGACAGGCTGGGCACACTCCGCAGGGCTTTTCCGCGCCGGTGCAGAACAGGGCCTGGGTGAAAAGGCGCGCCGCCGTGCGCTTGCCGAAGCCGCGTGGGCCTGTGAACAAAAGAGCATGAACAATGCGCCCGGCTCGCGCCGAACGCATCAGCTGTTCAAGCATTGCGCCGTTTCCGGCAAGTTCCGATAACCTCACCGCATTGAGCCTTAGATTTTGACGAACTGTTCGACGTTGAGAACGAAGATCGTGGCTCCGCCCACCATCACTTCGATGGGATAGGGCACGTACACGCCGGCGGTGCCGGACATGGGCGACGAAGAGGGCGCGACCTGCTTGCGGCTCTTGCACACCTTTTCGATGATGGCCATGGCGCCGTCGAAGCGGTCGTCCTCAACGCCAACCAGCAGCGTCGTATTTCCGGAACGCAGGAAACCGCCCGTGGTCGCGAGCTTTGTAACGCCGTAGCCTTCGTTCATCAACTGGCTGATGAGGCGGGATGCATCCTCATCCTGTACGATAGCGACGATTAGTTTCATACCATGCACCTCCCTCTTTTATTCATCTTCTATTATACACTGTCATCGGAGCAAAATCAATACGCAATTTAACAAAATTAACGTTACAGAAGTATGCAGATCATACCGCCGTTGCCCTCGTTGATGATTTTCTGCAGCGATTCCTGGATTTTCATGCGGACGTCTTCCGGCATGCGGGTCAGTTTTGTGCTCAGGCCCTCTCGGACCAGGTCGTCCAGGGACTTGCCGAATATCTCCGTGGACCATATGCCGGATTTGTCCCCCTCGAAGCCGCTCAGGAGATACTGTACCAGTTCCTCGGACTGCTTTTCCGTGCCGACGATGGGGCTGACCTCCGTCTGAATATCCACGCGGATGAAGTGGAGCGACGGCGCGCTGGCTTTCAGGCGGACGCCGAAGCGTGAGCCCTGGCGGATGATCTCCGGCTCCCGCAGGGTCAGTTCCTCCATGGAGGGCGCGACCATGCCGTATCCCGTGGCGCGGACGGATTCCAACGCGTCGGAGACACGGTCGTACTCCCGCTTCGCGCGCACAAGCTCGCTCATCAGGGAAAACAGGTGTTCCTCCCCCTCTATTTCTTCCCCGCAGGCTTCCCCCAGGATGCGGTAGAACAGGCCCTCCTTCATGGTCATCCTGTATTCCGCCGTGCCGTCGTTGAGGGAGATGGACTGCGGGGCCATCTCTTCAACGTACTCGCAGGCCTGCAGCGCTTCGCGCAGGAGATCGTGATCCCGCACGCGGCGCATGCTGCCGGCGGCTTTCCTGACCGCCTGCATCACTGCGCTGCCCAGCCAGTGATCCTCCTGCAGCGACGTGAGCCAAGATGGGGCCGTGATCCGTATCTCCCGGAGGGGAAACTCGAAAAGCGCGTTTTCCAGCACAGAGTTCACGTCGCCGATTTCCATTTGCATCACATCCATGGCCATCACGGGAACCTCATACTGGGCGGACAGGGAGTCGCGCAGCCGCCTGACGTCGGGCGAATCCGGGGATGTGGTGTTCAGTACGACCACAAAGGGCTTGCCCAGTGCTTTCAGTTCCCGGATCACGCGCTCCTCCGCATCTTCGTAGGCGCTTCTGGGCATCTCGACGACGCTGCCGTCGGTGGTCACCACCACGCCGATGGTGGAGTGCTCCCGGATCACGCGCCGGGTACCGATCTCGGCGGCCTCCTCGAAGGGGATGTCGTGATCGAACCATGGGGTGCGCACCATGCGCGCGTCCTCCCCCTCACTGAGCCCCAGCACGCCGGGAATGAGGTAGCCCACGCAGTCCACCAGCCGCACGCGGGCCGTGGCCTGATCCTTCAGGCGGACGGACACTGCCTCGTCCGGCACGAACTTCGGCTGGGTTGTCATGATGGTCCGCCCTGCCCCGCTCTGGGGCAGCTCGTCCACCGTGCGCTCCAAGCGGTCACCGCCCTCGATATTGGGCAGAACAAGCAGTTCCATGAACCGCTTGATGAACGTCGATTTTCCGGTGCGCACGGGCCCGACGACGCCCAGATAGACGTCTCCGTCGCAGCGTCCCGCGATATCCCGGTAAAGTGTTGTCTGATCCATGGAACACGCCTCCCGCCGTTTATTCTTCTGAAGCATATGAGGCCGACCATGCTGGTATGCGCCGGGGCAATACAGGCAAAGCTGCGCCCAAATTGCTACAATATTCTTACGTTTTTCCACCCAGCATTGACATTATAACGGCATACGGCTAAAATTATAGAGGGGTTTTCCAGGCAGGTGCCGCCCCACGGCCCGTTGGCCGACGGTGTTACAGATGAAGCGATGTCGTATTGGAGGTTGAATATATCATGAAACGCGGCTATAAGCGCGAAAGCAAGGGCATGGCATTTGTCCGCTTCGTCATGGGGATCCTCTTGATTCTGATCGTTCTGGTCGCGGGTTATCTGCTGCTGAACGACGACTATACCGGCCGCATCGTGAAGAAGGACAGCCCTTCTGCGGCGGCCACAACCGTTGCGCAGACCCAGAACGCCGCAACGCCCGCTCCCACCGCCAGCGCCACGGCGAAGGCAAATGTGTCGACGGTCGCTTCCAATGGGAACGCCGCCACGCCCGCGCCCGTGATTGCGACGCCCACGCCCGCTCCCACCCCCGTGCCGACCCCGACGCCCGCCCCCACCCCCGTGCCCACGCAGATTCCCACCAAACTGCTGGCAAAGCGCGTCCTGCGCCAGCAGTCCGATATTCCCGATCCCGTTGTGGGCACAGAGGCGAAGATCACCAAGGCGTATGTTTCCTCCGCGGACGACTACGGCATCATGGAAGTGTGCGGATACGCGTATATTGATTCCACAGACTTCAAGACCGACGGTCTGGAAGCATATCTGGTCATTTCCCAGCAGTCTACCGGCTCGCTCAGCGCCTATCAGGCGACCATCCAGGAAGGTGTTTCCGGCGAAGAGCACATGACCACGTTCCCCAATCCCGGCAAGACGGACTTCCAGGTGTTCTTCAGCGTGGACGATTATCCCGACGGCGTGTATTCCCTGGGAATCGTCATCGGCTATAAAGAGGGCAACGGCCGCGCATACAGCTATGCTCCCATGGATCACATCACGTTCACCGTGGTCAACAAGCAGGTGTTGACAGTTCTGGGCAACGAGGGGAACACCGTGGGATGACACATTGAGAAATAAACTTGCATGATGAAAGCGGGAGACCATCAGGTCTCCCACTTTTCTTGATATGCAGAAGTCACTGTCCGTCACCTGCGCAGGGCGTTTTTCAGCAGGGAGAGGCTCTTGGGCAGCAGCACGCAGTACGCTGCCGTCATGAGCACGGAGGACACGAAGCGCATGAAGATGGCCAGGGCAGTCAGGGTGACGGGATAGTGATAGATCCTGCTGTCCAGATACAGGACGCCCGTGTTGAGCAGCGTCACGACAAGGCCGGTCACCAGTACGCACAGGATGATCTGCGTATTGGTCATAGAGAAGCCATTCTTTTTGGCGTACAGGCCGCATAGCAGCCCGCGCAGCCCCACCGGCATGATCCACAGAAGCGTGGTAGCGGTGAGGCCGTAGGTGGCGACCTGGATGATGCCCTCCCCCAGCGCGCCCACGGTCAGGCCGCTGAGTGGGCCGAGGAGCAGCCCGGCGACGATCACAGGGAACGGAGCGAAACTGATTTTGATGTATTCGCCGAAATTGAGCGCAGCAAATCTCTGCAGCACGACGTACATCGCGGTCAGGATGGCACAGACGGTCATCTCCCGCGTACTCAACTTCTTCATGCGCCTCACCTCCCTGGGCTTACTATTATATTGGGACCGCTAGGTGTCTGTCAAGGTTGTTTCGTGAAATAATGCGCATTGTATATGAGGGGTTGCATAATTCACAAAGCTATCATATAATGAACACGGCGCAATGTGACGTCAATACTGCTCGGAGGTGTCCTATGTCCGCAAAGACAGATTCCACGTATGGGATTTTGAAATATGATTCATACCTTGCCCCATATGTCGCCGACATCCGGCAGCGCATGGAAAGGTATGCCGGCGTCCGCAGGGCTCTGCTGGGGGAAAACGGCGATATCTCTTCATTCGCCAACGCGCACCTGTACTTCGGGATATTCCGCTGCGAAGGCGGCTGGATATACCGCGAAT
>JAEEGL013135809.1_pt1 | contig 15944 bp, 14 predicted proteins | sample 9134231 | NCBI WGS metagenome assembly JAEEGL01 (sample SAMN16246548, study PRJNA631951) | gut metagenome | biome: gut microbiome; feature: rumen; material: fiber-attached | host: Bos | place: Iran: Karaj | collected 2018-10 | reverse complement strand
TCTTTCGAAGGACCCGAGGCTCGTACGTTTCTTAAACAGGAACTTAAACTTCGGCTTCTATCAGAAAGCGATCACTGACGACACTCTCATCAGTTCCGTTAATGTACGTGAGGAATACGAGAACATCCTTCACAGCAACGGCACGAAATGGAAGGACGAGCCCATAATGCTCTACACCCTTATCGAATTCATAAGTTCCACCGCACACACTATCGTGCTTGAAGGAACCCCCTGTGATCTCGACTCCTACAAGCCGTACATGTTCGACTGTATCCGTAAGATATGCGAGGTTTTCGCCGCGGAGACCGAAGCATGAGCACAGACGTTATATCAGGCACCGTCTCGAAAAAAGCCGACCGCTACGCCATAGACGTACTCGGTATCCCCTCGCTGACGTTAATGGAGACGGCTTCATCTAAGGTTGCCGCACACATTATCAGCAACTTCCCGACTTCTTCGGTATTGGTATTGTCAGGCACTGGTAATAACGGTGCAGACGGCATCTGCATCGCACGGCTTCTTACCGAATACAAGGACTTCACAGGCAACGTTCAGGTTGTAATCTCAGGCAATCTCGAGCACGCGAGCTGGGAATTCCTGCATCAGCTTTCCGAGTTCAAGCATATAGAAGGCCATATCACATACTACAAGGAAGACACTGTCCTTCCCGTTTCCGATGTGCTTGTTGATGCTGTTTTCGGCATCGGGCTTCTTACGCCGCTTCGTGAAGATAAAGCAGCACTTCTATCCAAAGCCGATGCACTTCACTGCCCTCACGTAATCGCTGTCGATGTTCCTTCCGGCATCAACTCTGACACGGGTGAGCTTATGGGCGCAGGCATACATGCGGAACACACGATTACTTTCGGGCGTAACAAGACGGGCCTGATCAACGGCGACGGTAAGATCTACGCAGGAGATGTTATTGTGGAAGATATCGGCATTCCGGATGAGGCTTATGACCACGTACTTTCCTGATTACTATCAAGACTTCAAGTGCATCGCGTCAGCCTGCAGGCACACTTGCTGCGCAGGCTGGGAAATCGATGTCGACGAGACTTCCCTCGAGCGCTTTATGAAAGTGCCTTCCATCGCGAAACACATTAAGGACGGCTCCATCATCCTCGGCGAGAACGAGCGCTGTCCTTTCCTGCGTGATGACGGACTTTGCACCATGATACTTGAGCACGGCGAGGATTTCCTGTGCGACATCTGCACCGAGCACCCGCGTTTCTACAACACTTTCGAGGATCACATCGAAGGCGGTCTCGGACTCGTATGCGAGGAAGCCTGCCGCATAATTATCGAAAAGCACGACGACTTCACTCTCGTTCCTCCCATGGAACTCCCTTACGACATCAAGTCCGTCTTCGACAGTTCAAGACCGCTTTCAATAAGACTTAGCGAGCTTAAAGAAGAAGTTATGCCTTCGCTTACACGCGCGTCCTTCATCAACACACTTGAAGTAATGGATCCTTCCTGGACGGAAGCCATAGACAGCATTATCGCGAACCCGCCTGCTGCTGAAGAGGAAAACAATACCATCAACAACGACGCACGAAGATACTCCAATTTCTGCGCTTACCTTCTTTACAGATATCCCGATGAGATCGGGTTCGCAGTAGAGTCCACTTACCTTCTTGCTGATCTTGTGATCCGCGGCATAAAAATACTCGATGCCGCCCGTATGTTCTCAGGCGAGATCGAGTATTCTGATATTAATATTGATAAAGCTATTACTGAATTCTCTTGATCAACGGGATACCGATGATAGTAACGCAGCACACAAGTCCTTGTGTCGATTATCATTACAAACCATTCCTCGTCATATACTCCGGTGTTATAACAGATAATAACCTTACTATGATGTTGAACTACTCAAATGTAAATAGTTTTATCTTCGTTTGGTATAATCGACTTATCATATCTTGGAGGTTCTGCCATGAATAGTAATATCACTAAGAGAAATGAACTTCTGGCTCAGAAGACAATAGCAGGACTTAAGTCCAGAAACATGGAAGGCTACTACGCAGCCAGCAAGGAAGAAGCTTTGAAGATAGCTCTCGACCTTATCCCCGAAGGCAGCTCCGTCTCTATGGGTGGCGCCATGAGCGTTCATGAGATAGGTCTTTCTGATGCACTTAAAGAAGGCAACTACAACTTCATTGACCGTGATGCTTATGAGGACAAGAGAGAAGCTATGCTCCTCGCCTACGATGCAGATTTCTTCCTCGCAAGTACCAACGCCATGACAGATGACGGAATCCTCGTGAACGTAGACGGCAACTCCAACCGTGTGTCGGCAATAGCACAGGGCCCAAAGCATGTGCTTTTCGTAGTGGGCATGAATAAAGTGTGCAGTGACTTAGATGCAGCCATGAAGCGTGCAAGGAACGTCGCTGCCCCCATCAACGCGCAGCGCTTCGGCCTTGATACTCCGTGCTCCAAGAAGGGTTCCTGCTTCGACTGCAAGTCCCCCGATACCATCTGCTGCCAGATACTGATCACACGTTTCTCGAGGCACGCCGGAAGGATCAGCGTCATCCTCGTAAACGATAACCTCGGATTCTGATTATCAATAATACACTTTAACAATATAACCGCCCTGAGAATATCCGGGCGGTTTTTTAATCATTGAAATTTAAGATCTGATGGTGTTCTGTTAAAGAATACTCGGTAAAGAGTAATAACAAAGTGTAAATAATGCCGACTAGCTGTACTTAACAATAGATAAATAAAAAACGACCGGACTCTCGTCCGGTCGTAGCTTGTGTAAGTCATTTACAATACGTCAAGCATTTGGTGGATGCTACAGGACTCGAACCTGTGACCCCCTGCACGTCAAGCAGGTACTCTAGCCAGCTGAGCTAAGCATCCTCAGCTCGAAAATAATATCATTTATCATAAGATATTACAAGCAGTCAGCGCATCAGCTTGATCCTGGTAAGATTCATTCCCATTACGTACGAGAAGTCCGCTGAATAACTAATCTTCCTAAGTACATCGAGGTTTGAACCCTTACATACTTCCTGCGATACATCAAGAGGCTTACCTATATTTCTAAAGTCGAACAGCAGATACTCAGGATAGATCTTAACAAGCATATCTATCTTATCTGTGCCCTTCTTATCCTTGTTATCTTTTGTGATAACAGACATCTCCTCGGAGATGATACCTGCGAACACAGACACACTCTCACTGATATTGTTCTCTTTACAGAAGGACTCGAGAGCTGATGTTGTCTTTACTATCTGATCGCTGTCGGCAGTAAACGTTACGTCAAATACCGGCACATCCTTGTCCTCCTCTTCAAACAGAAGGAGATTTCTGTAACGTCCCTTGGATTGGATCATGATTATAAAGTTAGCAACAAGAATTCCGATATCAAGCAGGATAGCAACCATCGGGTATGCTCCCCACAGACCGCGAATTCCGATCAATCCGACCATCAGCAAAGACACAGGGATAATACCGACAAAACCGTCCACGAGACTGATGATATTCGCATAAAGCTTCCTTTGAACTACCTGGAAATAGTACATGAACACAACAGAGAATCCTCTGAAGATAAACAGGATACTGAAGATCCTTATGGCAATAACCGTCTCCTGGTAAGGAAGCGTGGAGCCGTTATACAACTGCATAAGGTCGCGCGGGAACACTTCGAAAAGAACAACAAGCACGACGTTAGCAATAAGCTGCACACGAAGCACAGTATCAAGCAGTATCCTAATGCCCTTGAAGTCTCGCTGACCGTAAAGTGATGCTGCAATAGGAACCATGGCGCCTACTATTCCGCCGATAGCGATCGAAGCGATCGAGACTGTCTGAATGCATAATGCGAAGATACGAACCGCTATAAATCCTCCCGCCTGCTCAGCAAGAGTATTACAGAAGAATATCTTAATGCAGTATCCAAGCTGGGTAACTGACGGCGGCAGACCACGCATGATAATGGAGGATGTCGTCTTATAATCACTAAGCTTAGACAGAACAAACGGGAACGGCATCTTATGCATACACATAGCTACGATAAAGACTATGAGTCCGACTACATAACCGGTCATAGTGGCAGTAGCAGCACCTTCAACATTCATACCGGCAAAACGGATATAAACATAATCCATTATCAGATTAACAACATTAGCCACGATATTAATTGCCGAACCGAGTCTCGGTGCACCGAGCGCCGGAGAGAATGCTATCAGTGTCTGAAGCGGAATGATCAATATACCCGAGATAATGAGTCTTCTGATATATGCCAGAAATACATCATGAACCTCAGCGGGAGCCCGAAGAATCAGAACAATCTGTTCAGCAAATATCAGGCCGATGACTAGAAATACAACCGAGAACAGAACAGAGAGGATCATCGTAACCGAGAATATGGTCTTCGCCTTAGCAGATTCCTGCTTACCCGAACACTCGGCATAGATGATCGATCCGCCGACACCTAAGAATGTATGTACCATCGCGAACAACAACATTATCGGGAATGCCAGATGGACAAGACCCATCGCTTCATTTCCGAGAAGATGCGATACAAGTATTCCGTCAACAAACTCGTTAAGTGATACTGCTATGATACTTAATACAGTAGGTATCAGATATTCGAAGAACTTGCGGTTTACGATCGTAGATTTACGTTCAGATGCTGTCATATGTACCTATGATCATTCCGGGATGCTCAGGAAGCGGCGGTTCTATCACAAAGTTCTTAATTAATAGTACCTCCTCAGTTCCTGATCTGTTATATGACAGATACTTCCATGTATTCTCCGGTATAAGCACTCTGCCCTTAGGGCGCACGAGACTTAACGTATTGAACAGAAGCTTCAGGCACTGTGATTCAGTTAACGGGATCAGGCTGTTCTGATAACCAATGATAACGTTATCGAATCCCGTTGTAACCTGAGACACAGTATCAGGAGTTACAGAGCAAACATGCTCTATACCTGAATCAGAATCTGAAGCTATAAGAATACTTCCCTTACATCCGAACTCTTCGATTATCTTCTCGAATGAGAAATCAGGATCCTCTGCTGCTTCAAGCCATCTTCTGGACATTCCGTTATTAAGCAGAAGCTGGAAATAATGCTTCTCTATATTACGAATAAGCTGAAGGTCGGCGTTAACAACATTCTCATCATCATGAAGCAGATAGATAACACCGCCACTCGTCTCGAGGTCGCGTGTCTTCGAATAATATGCATACTGGTTAACATCACCGGCTGAGATTGCATAAGTACTCTTAAGCTGCTTGCCTACTTCCCATACAGGATGATTCTCAACGTCCGTATCCGCCGGAACGATAAGGAATTTCAGAACACCTTTACGCATTGGTCTGTAAGGCTTTAGCTTATCTTCCTTAAACTTCTCGGGATACAGGAAACAATCAAGAAGTGTGTCCGTCTCATGCTGGCCGAATATCTTATCAAGGAAATCTGCAGCCATCGTGCCACCCATTGCACGACAGTTAACTTCAATAAGAACCGGTCCCTTCTCATCGATCATATACTCGCCGTGAACAAGACCGTACTTGATACCGATAGCATCAACAACCTTATACGCATACTCGACCATCGCAGCATGACCCGGCTCGAGTCTCGAGATCGTCTCACCATAATCGTAGATATATCCGCCTTCAGTTGTCTTATGCTTTTTATAGCGGAGAATGGAATTGAGCTTATGCTCTCCGTTACATGTAGCGGTATTAACGATGTATTCGGTACCGACGATCCTCTCCTGTACAAGAGCGGAACCGATAGGTCTGCCGTAAAAATCCTCAAGTTTAAGAATCTCTGTAACTGCTTTCTCCACATCATCTAACGAATCACAAAGATACAACCCGTTACTGCCTGCGCTCTGCAAAGGCTTAACAACAGCCGTCTTTATTCCCAGTGAATTACAGAACTCCAAAGCCTCCTCAGGAGTCGTAACTTCCTTACCTCTGATATATCTGATGCCGGCATTCTTAAGAGCCTCATGCATCTTATCCTTACGCGTCATCTGAGGCAAGATCGACTTGGGGTTACCCGGGAGACCAAGATCATCAGCAAGCATAGTGGCCAGAGCGACTCCGCCTTCTGCTCCCGGAACAACCAGAACAGGATCAAAGCTTCGTGCCAGCTCTAACGTCTTCTCATAATCTTCCTGCTCATCAATAAATGTGGCCTTATCCCTAAAACTGTCGTATATCTTTCTATTATGATTTGAATATACATCAGAAGTATCACCAACAGTAAGTACAACAGGGTGATAGCCCCTTTTGATAGAATCTTCAACAAGGTTATAACCGGTTGATACAGCTTCAACTATTAAAATGTTTCTCATAATAGCCCCCACAAAATATTTTGATAATTATAGCACATACAAACCTTTGACACATACCCCCGGTAGGTATATTATGAGGTTATATCAATACCCCCTAAGGGTATATGCGAGGTAGATTTATGGCTTCAGACAATACATGCCCTCACTGCTCACATAAAGACAGGAACGAAGACGAGATCAAGGACCTTCTCACACGCCTTAACAGGATCGAAGGTCAGATAAGAGGCATCCACAAGATGGTAGAAGACGGCGCTTACTGCGTCGACATCTTAACCCAGGTCAACGCCGCGAGGTGCTCGCTCAATTCCTTTTCGAAGGTGCTGCTCGGAAGCCACATAAAGACGTGCGTGAAGGACGACGTCAAGAACGGCTCCGAGGAGAAGATAGACGAGCTCGTGGAACTTTTGCAGAAGATGATGAAGTAATTTATGACGAAATACGATGTAACAGGAATGAGTTGTGCCGCATGCCAGGCACATGTCGAGAAGGCCGTGAACAGCGTCCCCGGCGTGGATTCGTGCGCCGTCTCCCTACTCACTAACTCCATGACAGTAGAAGGAAGCGCGTCCCCCGAGAGCGTCATCAAGGCTGTCGAGAACGCAGGCTACGGGGCTTCCGTCTCGGGCGCTGCTACAGCATCTCGAAAAGACCCTCTCGAGAACAAGGAGCTCCCTCTGCTTAAGAATAGACTTATAAGTTCCGTTATTATCCTCCTTATCCTGATGTATTTCTCGATGGGAGTGCATATGTGGGGCTTCCCCGCTCCTGCTTTTATCGGGCACAACATGGTGGCACTGGGAATAATCGAGATGCTCCTTGCCGGCATCGTCATGGTTGTTAACCAGAAGTTCTTCATAAGCGGAACGAAAGCCGTGATTCACGCGGCACCTAATATGGATACACTTGTCGCCATGGGTTCCGGCGTATCGTTCTTATACAGTGTTTATGTTCTGATCAAGATGAGCGTTAATGCAGATGAGATGGCTGATCTGTACTTCGAATCTGCTGCCATGATAGTTACTCTCATCACTATCGGTAAGCTGCTCGAATCCGTCTCCAAAGGACGCACGACAAACGCGCTGAAATCGTTGATGGATCTCGCTCCCCAGAGTGCGACTGTTATACGTAATGATAAAGAATTGACAGTGCCTATAGAGGAAGTTGCAGTCGGCGATATCTTCATCGTTAAGCCCGGTGATAAGATCCCTGTTGACGGTGTAGTTATCGAAGGTTCGAGCGCGATAAATGAAGCTGCTTTAACAGGCGAATCTATTCCCGTTGATAAAGAGATCGGTGACAAGGTTTCTGCTGCTACAGTTAACCAGTCAGGATACTTAAAGTGCAAGGCCACAAGAGTCGGAGAAGACACTACTCTTTCACAGATAATCAAGATGGTAAGCGACTCTGCTTCCACCAAGGCACCTATCGCAAGAACAGCCGATAAGATATCAGGTATATTCGTACCTGCTGTATTGATAATCGCTGCCATAGTGACGGTTATATGGTTAATACTTGGTCATGACTTTAGTTTCTCACTTACAAGAGGCATCGCTGTTCTTGTTGTAAGCTGTCCCTGTGCATTAGGACTTGCTACACCGGTAGCGATAATGGCAGGTAACGGACTCGGAGCTAAGAACGGTATATTGTTCAAGACTTCCGAAGCACTTGAACAGGCCGGCAAGACAACTATCGTTGCATTGGACAAGACAGGAACCATCACGAGCGGCGAACCTTCTGTAACTGACGTCTTCCCCGCTTCAGAGATCACATCTGATGAATTCATTAAGATAGCTGCTTCGCTCGAAAGTAAATCCGAGCATCCGCTTGCCAAAGCTGTCGTCGCTTACGCTAATGACAGTTATGAATGCACAGAGTTTAAAGCTGTACCTGGCAAGGGACTTACCGGCACAGTCAACGGAAAGAATGCATTCGGCGGCAACAAAGAATACATAACTAAGATAGCAACTGTACCTGATGATGCACTTAATGAAGCAGTCAGATTCTCTAACGAAGGAAAGACTCCTCTCTTCTTCGCCTACGACGGTAAGTTCTTAGGAATAATCGCCGTTGCTGACACGATCAAAGAAGAAGCGTCCAAGGCTATTACAGAGCTCCATAATATGGGCATCAAGACAGTTATGCTCACAGGAGACAACGAGAGAACCGCTAAAGCGATCGCAGCCAAAGCAGGTGTTGATCAAGTTATTGCAGGAGTACTTCCTGACGGCAAGGATAAGGTCATAAGAGAGCTTCAGAAATACGGTAAGGTCGCGATGGTCGGAGACGGCATCAACGATGCCCCTGCCCTCACAAGTGCAGACATAGGAATCGCCATCGGAGCAGGAACTGATGTTGCTATAGATGCAGCTGATGTTGTTCTTGTTAAGTCAAAGCTCACGGATGTTCCGGCTGCTATCAGACTTTCAAGAAGAACAGTTACTATAATTCATGAGAATCTGTTCTGGGCTTTCATCTACAACATTCTGCTCATACCCGTCGCTGCCGGCGCGCTATATAGTCTCGGCATCATAATGAAGCCCGTTCTCGGTGCGGCAACCATGAGCATCTCAAGCTTTACCGTGTGCATGAATGCATTGAGGATCAACCTTTTCGACGTGTCTTCTTCGAAGCACGACAAACGCTTAAGCAAGCCCGCGGAACTGCCGCAGGAGATAACAGGAGGAATCAGAAAGATGGCAACAAAGACAATCAGTATCGAAGGCATGATGTGCAAGCACTGCGAGAAAGCAGTCAGAAACGCTCTCATGGACATCCCCGGTGTAATTACGGCTGAAGCTTCACACGAAGCAGGCAACGCAGTGATCGAGATCGATGGCGATGTTACCGATGAGATGATTACGAAGACGATTACCGAGCTTGATTACAAGGTAACAGGAATCAACTGATTACTTAGGGATCTCGATTACCATATACTCGCCTGCCTGCAGGACAAGACGGAGTCCCAGGCGGTCGAGATCTCTTTCCATGAGAAGATCACCCTGTGACGAGTAGCGTCTGTAATAACCATACGAGGTATTATAGGCATCGCTGAATACTACGAACTGCTGTAGTTCATCAGAATGATTGGCTACTACAAGGCAGATGCTCTCAGGCTTATCTATAAGTATAGTCTCACAAGCCGTATCGAATCCCTCTGCCGTTAATCTCGAAGAAGAATCAAGAGGAGCAAGTGTCTCGCAGAACATCAGATCGCCATTAATAAGAGGCCTTAAGGTAGCGATAAGTCTGCATGACGGCATATCGGAATCGATCATGATGAGCTCTGAATACATGCTTTCTGCCCTTATGATCGCAGATACTATATCGGCAGCATCATAAGCACCGACAGCTACCGAAGGACCGATGCGTACAGAAGAGACGAACTCGCCGCCGCCCGTAGCTGAGTTTCTGTATCTTGGGGCTTCATAGATCGCATTATCGATCGAAGCATATACGGATTCTGTAAATCCGAGCTGTCCCAACTCATTCTCGACCATATCAAGAACGATACCGGAAGCATGTCTGTCAGCATCAGACAGCATTACTCCGCCTTCATAATCCATACCGTCTATGAATACAACACGGTCCTTGATCTCAAGATAGAACTCCGACTTAGCGAAGAGACTGATTACATATGAGACATATGCTCCCCTCTGAGAATCTGTCGGGAAAGTACTATCAATGTCGTCTATCTCGATATAGATAGTATCGAACTGTCTGCACCAAGGAAGAGCCGTTCCGTTATCGATTCTGGCTCTACCGTAATCGTTAGATACAGAACCGCACAAGTATCCGAGAAGATTATCAACATCAGCCTGGGACACCGACGATCCCATAACGATCCACGGGTTAGCACCTGAATCCTTACTTAAGATCAGAGCTCTCTCCAGTGAATCTGCACTTACTCCGTAGAATGTCTCTTCACAGAAACCGTCGCTTCCGGGAATGATGGAAGCAAATCTAAGTGCAGACGGATTGCTCGCTATGATATTCTCCGTAAAATCTACAGGAACCGAATTGATATCATAACGGTCAAGGCCGACATATACGTTGTAGATATTGATCATTGCCTCATCTTCGAATGAGATATTGAATCTGATACTCTCATCAGACAGCATCTGTTCGGTAACAACGAATACATATGAATAAGATCTTGGCTGGTCACCTATCTCATCGATCCTGAATCCCTGACTTCCGAACGTCTCACCTTCAAGCCATACATAGCAATCAGGATCAGGAACATCAGAAGAAAGTGTTACCTCTATCCTGTAGAACAGATTCTCTTCGAACAGTTCTTCGGAAGGATTATCAAGAAGACTCGATATGGCATGGAGACCATTACCTGTACCAACCATGCACACTCCGCCGTCAATACTTACAAGACCGGTATCTCCGTAAACATCCCATGCACCTGTATCGGTACACGAGTTCTTTACCATGCAGATATCGCCTTCGAGGATCAGTCCTTCTGCGATAGGAAGATCGACTTCTACAGCTGACATCAATGAAGTCTCATACAGTGCATTACCGCTTCTTACGATGTAATAGTCATCGCCATACTGCATGACATCATCGATCGAGATTCCTGTAAGGCCAAGTGACTTGGGATTACCTTCAGACATAGTTATATAAGATGCCTGGTGATCCGATGTAACAGCTATTACCGCATTATCTCCTGCAGGACATATATCTAAAGGTTCGATAGATGATATATCCCTTGAAGTAACTGACGGTATGTCAGATGACATATCGATCCTTACGAGCTTTCCATACTCAGAAAGAAGATACAGTGCATCTCCCCTGGCCTCCATGTCAACGATCATGTCGTTATCTCTGATAACATCATTCACCTCAGAAACCTGAATCATGAACAAGCCGTTTTGACTTACATACACATTGTTGCCGGAACTTATGGCCATAAAGCCGTTACCTGATTCAACATGATCTGCCGCCATACTGCCCGTTCTGATAAAACCATCAGCAGAATAAGTCATTACAGAATCATCAGACAGATATACATTGATATTCCCATTCGCACAAGCGATAGATTCGGACGCTATTCCTTCTCTTACGCCGCATGAACCAAGCAGTGTAAAAGAACCGGAATCTGTAGAGATATAGACGTCGCCCGTTATCGTGAGCGCATAGACTGATATACCCTCACTGCATATATCAACGAACGGAACATCAACAGATTCATCCGTCGGGAATACTGCTGCATCTGAAATAAGCTTGCCGCTTCCCGTCAGAAGATATAAAGACCCTGAAGTCTCGATGCTCTCGATCACAGGATCATTAAGCCAATAAGCAGACTGGTCTTCGATCTCCAATGGAACACCGAACATGGTATCAGTGAAGCCGATTACATCGCCGCTGTAGCGAAGACCCATCTTACCGCTTCCATCGATCGAAAGGATATTAACTGAACTTCCTGCAGATACTTCACTGAACTGCTCTGCCTGATCAGGATCAAAGTAGATATAGTATCCGGCAGCTTCAGACACCGAAGCGGAGATACACGTCTCTGTCTTGCTGAAGAAAGGATCTTCGATAATATTGGCATCAGGGATATCAAGAACATTAATGCCAACACCCTGTGTGCTTCCGGCAGCAAGTTCCGCAGAAGCGCGAAGTCTGGGAAGCTCAGCACGGCTCCCGAAGAATCCTATAAATGCAAGGAAGAGCCCCGATGTAAGTGCCATCAAAGCAAGAACTCCGATAACTACGAAGAACCTTCTCTTATGGAGGTTGCCGAATCTGAATCTTGCCAAACGGTTCATACTCCGGCCTCCGCTTCGACAGCCACGGGTTCAGGCAATACCTTGCCCTTGCTGTCTTTGTACCTTTTGTAGATCAGTATGAAAGCAGCTGCTGCAGGAACTATGCAAATGATCTCGATCACAGCAGCATGCCCGTTTGCCTGATTAATAGCAGCATTCAAATCACCGAACACTCCGCTGCCAAGAAGTTCAAACAAAGCATTACCGAAGAAATTGAACACGGCATGGGCTATGTACGATACCCAGATAGAACCGGAATAGAAATAAATGAGTGCAAGTATTAGGCCGCAGAACAATGCATATCCGATATGAACGGATACACCGTGCAGTAATCCGAATACAACAGCAGACAATATGGCAGATACGACACCATTGAACTTGCAATTAAACTCACCGAACAAAGCACCTCTGAAGACCATCTCTTCAGCTATCGGAACAAGCAAAAATGCTGCGAAGAAATCAATGATCGAATCCCAATATGGAACAACAGCCGTTGAGACATCAGAATATCTGTCTATGTGATCTGCATACTCGTTAAGATTGTCAGCTACAGGAGCGAAGTAATTAGACAATACTCCTGCAAGCATCATGTAAATAGTAACAAGGCCCAGAAGCCCGAATCCTATCACGACAGCCGCGACAGAATTAAATGCTCCCGGAGCCTTAAACTTCATAAGTTTCTCCCGTTTATACGACCTTACGAAATCATATAAACCAAATGCGATAACAGTAACCACCTCAGTGATCACTGACAGAAGTCCGTGATATATCTTGGCATCAATACCTGCAACTATGAATCCCCATGCCACTGCAAGCTGGATCATCACGAACAGCAGGACTACGATAATAACTCTGAAGAAAACACCGAGATAATCAATGACATTCTTCATGCAAGATCATCTCACTCCGACTCTTTCCTGTCTGTCCGGAGTATCCGAATCATAATAACGTCTCATAAACAAAGAGAAAGCGATCTCAAGCTCATTCTTATCTCTAATCGAGATGAATATCTGATCACCCTTCTCATTGAACTTCGTCTGCATGATGACAAGCTCAGGGTTCTCGTGATTACCGCTGTCCGGAGCATAATTATACATAACGATATACTCCTTCTCTTTGTAGAAGAAGTTATCGATAACAGACAGGAAATAATCCTTGTTGGTGGATACGTCCCTGATAACGATAAGCTCGTCTTCGGCACCCGTCTTCTTACGGGTAATAACGGAGGTCTTATCTCCTATGCCGAGCAGACTCTTTAAGAAACCTGATTTCTGATTGGTCTTCATTATCCTTCAGATTCGTCTTCTGCTTCCGCTTCATCACAGAGGCTGTCATAGTAATCGTATACAGCATCCTCTTCGCTCTCGTCGAGAGACTGAAGAAGTGTGTCCTCACCATCCTCGATTATCTCAAGGATAACGATCTCTGCTTCATCCTCATTCTCGGTAAGTGTAAGGAAAACACCGAAAGTTCTGTCTTCCATATCAAAGTTATCGATAATACGAAGTTCGATCTCCTCACCTGTCTCCTCATTAACCATTGTGATGATATCTTCGTCCATAGTAATTCTCCTATCTATATAATTATTTAAAAGTATAGCATAACGAACCGCTTATCGCAGTGTCTCAAGATAATCGGACAAAATGATCTCTGCCGCTACCTGATCGATGACAGGCCTTTGCTTCTTGGCAGACTTTCCTACTTCTCTCATGAACTGCGAAGCCAGTACTGTCGTATATCTCTCGTCTTTCATAACAGGAACGATACCCGTTGCTTCTTCTATCTTCTTACCGAACACGACAGCCGCCTCTTCGGTATGAGAGACTGTGCCGTCTGTCCTGGCGGGTTTCCCGAGAACAATCCCCGTTACATTCTTCTCCTTCACGATCTCGGCAATCCTGTTAACAGCCCAGGAATCATCCTGTCCGTTCCAGTTAACTGTCTCGAATCCTGAAGCCGTGATCCACAGCTCATCCGATAATGCCACTCCGATATGCTTCATACCGAAGTCAATGCCCATCCATCTTCCTTTACTCATATGATCCTCTTTCTTAACTAATCAATAAAAAAGCGGCACCTTAATCCAAGTGCCGCTTAAATAATACTATATAATTCCCGTCAAAGCTTGCTGCAATACTCGGAGATAATAACCTCGAGGAGCTCGTCTCTGTCGATTCTCTTGATGACTCCTCTTGCACCCTTGTAGCTTGTGATGTAAGTAGGATCTCCGGAGATGAAGTAACCAACCAGCTGGTTGATCGGGTTATATCCCTTCTCCTTCAAAGCATAGAGAACATAAGTCATGAGCTCTCTGGCATTTGCTGACTTATCAACGGAAAAATTAAATTTTGTCGTCTCTGTATCCAACTTCAATACCCTCTAATCCTTGATAAATCCATTCTACCACACTGAATTTAAAAAATATAAGGAATTTTTATTTTTTACAAAAGTTTACACAAAATACATAGAGAATAGGGATCCGTCGCTTCCACCTCAACTATGGAACCGACTTCGGGCTCAGCGACCTTCTCCACCTTAAAGAAAGCCTTCACATACTCAGGAGTGTAACCCGTGCCGTACCTGTCCCCATTACCGTAATCAAGGTATTGCTCCACAAGGATCTTGTGACTTTTACCAAGCTGCGCCTGCGCGAAAAGCAGCTCCTGCTCATCAGAAAGCTTCCTTAGCTTCTCCGTCCTTTCCTTCTTGGTAATACCGTCCACCTGCTTCATGGTGGCAGCTCTCGTGCCTTTCCTAATAGAGTACGGGAACACATGGACTTTATCGATACCACATGCCTTAACGAATGCATAAGTCTCTTCGAACTCTTCGTCAGTCTCGCCCGGGAACCCGCAGATTATATCCGTCGTAAGCTTCATAGTCGGGAACTGCTCTCTAAGAAGCGCAACCTTTTCCATGTAAAGAGCAGTGTCATACTTCCTGTTCATACGCTTAAGCACTGTATCTGAGCCGCTTTGCAAGGACAGATGGAAATGAGGACACATCTGTCTTATCTTACCAATACCCTCTATGAACGCAGGTGTCAAAGATGAAGGCTCAAGTGAGCCGAGTCTTATTCTCTCGATACCGTCTATAGCAGCGACATCCTGCAATACAGCTAAGAATGACTCTATTCCTTCCCCCCTGTCAGCTCCGTAAGAGCAGACTTCGATACCGGATACTATAACCTCATGAAAGCCTGCCGCAGCAAGCTTCTCGACCTCTTCCTTAATGCTCTCACGTGACCTTGAAGCCACCCTTCCCCTTGCAAAAGGAATGATGCAGTAAGTGCAGAAGTTATTGCAGCCGTCCTGAATCTTAAGGAAAGCCCTGCTTCCTTCAGGAGAGACTACTGTGCCGAAGTCGTGATAGACATCTGTCTTACTGAGCTCGGGACGTGTATGTGTGGACTGGTGGGAGAAAGATTTTCGCTGTGCTAAGAACTCCTCTACCCTGTCAACGATCTCTTTCTTGTCGCGTGTGCCGAGGACGATGTCAGCCTCGACGGCACCGTCAGCCATCTCGGAAGCGCAGCCCATGGCCACGATCAGTGCATCCGGATTAAGACGAGCAAGACCTCTTAAGTGCTGACGCGACTTACGGTCAGCTTCGCCCGTTACCGTACATGTATTAACGATGCATATGTCAGCATCCGCATGATCATTGACTATCTCGTAACCCGCGGAAATAAAAAGCTCGCGAGCCGCGTCAGTCTCATACTGATTGACGCGACACCCGAGCGTGTAAAAATAAACTTTGCCTTTAGACATTACTGTCTGACCTTGATGTGAACCTCACGAAGCTGCTGCTCAGTAACGTCACCGGGAGCAC
>JAEEGL012079422.1_pt1 | contig 15944 bp, 19 predicted proteins | sample 9134231 | NCBI WGS metagenome assembly JAEEGL01 (sample SAMN16246548, study PRJNA631951) | gut metagenome | biome: gut microbiome; feature: rumen; material: fiber-attached | host: Bos | place: Iran: Karaj | collected 2018-10 | reverse complement strand
ATTCTAGAAACTTCCATTTAATGATTATATAGATGCAGTAAAAACTGCAGCTTAGAAGGATTAGACTATTGATCATACTTGTACAGCTAAAGACTTAAACGTTACTCCAGATATAAATGCTTGTATTAAAAATATTCCAATATAGTTAAATTTAAATTATTTAGAACCAAGTATTGAAGGTGTTGGACAAATAGGAAATTCTTGTAGAATTTATAAAGTAGACGGAACTCATAAGGATATACCTAATTGGACTCCTGAAGTTAATGTATTATATCAATTAACTACAGATACTTTAGGAAATTGGCAAGCAAGTACATTAAAGAATAATTTCAGTATAGAATACTTAAAACAAGGTACTATAAAATTTGAAGAAAATAAGCTTGTGGCGGAATATGATACTAGCATTTCTCCCGAAGTTAATAGTTACATATAGAATATGTTTGTTTATAATGAGGAAGGATTAGGTTTCAGATTAACTAAAGCCACTGGTCAAACTAATAAATATTATTCATTTAGTACAAGAGAATATCATGGAGGATTGGTTGATAGCTATTATACTTATGGTACATTAAAATTTATGCCTAAAGATGACGTAATAATCCCTTATGCTAAATTTATGCAGTAATATGTCAGACATTTCATGGGTAAAATTAATAAACGGAAATATTAACTTTGAGGTTATGACTAAAGTCTTACCGACTAAAGGTAACCTAGTGTACGAATATAATCCGTTTCGAAACTATAGATTAAGTCAAGTAATGTTAGAATACAAGGGAGAATATTACACAGAAGAACAATTAAAGAATGAATTTAACATTAAACCAGTAGGTAAGAAGTGGATGAAAAATGACACTGAAGACGTATCTGATGATGTTATATTACACGAAAAAGGCGAGTTAGTAGACTTTGTTACTGATGAACTTTCATTCTCAATTAAATCTCCTGTTACTATTACTCCTTAGTATTCTTACGATGGTTCAGTTAACCTTATTATAAATGATGGGGTTAATATCCCTCGTATGATTAATTCCCGCTTCAGTGCGACGGGTAGAAATACTTATGAAATCGTTGATAGAAAGGGAAATAATGATACAAATATCTATGATTAGGGAGAACAATTTGATATAGATACTTCTCTTTATAAGAGAGTAATTAAGATACCTAAAATTAAATTTAACGGTGTTACCTCAGGAGGTAATTTAAAAGTTGGTAATTATCATTTATATTTTAAATTATCTGATGCCGATGGTAATGAAACCGATTTTGTAGGAGAATCTGGACTTATAAGTGTTTTCAAAGGATTTGATGAACCATCAAGTATAACTTCTGGATAGGGAGATGAGAACAGTTATAAATCTATTCAAATACAAATGACTAATATAGACACAGCTTATAGCTATGTTTATGTTTATTATTCTCGATACACAGCAGTTGATCAAGAATAGTTCTCAACTGAATATATAAAAGTTGATAAAAAATTTATTATAAATAATTCCGGAATATCAACCATTCTTGTTACAGGTTTTGAAGATTCTATTCCTATTTCTGCATCGGACATTAATCTTAACTATAATGTTATTGATGCTGCTAATACTTCTACATCTTGTTAGAATATGTTATTCTTAGGAAATGTACATAAGCCAGAAATCCCATATAATGAATTGTAGGATTTATCTTTACGCTTCTTACCTTTCTTAAAACAAGAGAATTATTAGGTAGATATGGATGAACGCTATCGTATCACAACATCTAATAAAGGATATTACGATCCATAGTTTATTTATGATAAAACTGGATATTGGGGAGAAGAAATTTATCGTATTGGTATTGTTTATATAATGCCTAATAATGAATTAACTCCTGTATTTAATATTCGTGGTGCAAATAATATTTGTGAATATAAGGGATATCCAGGATTATCTAACGATATATTTGGAGAATATAACGATGGACAATTCTCTGAAATACCTGTATGGAAAATATAGAATGGGAAAAAGATTCGTAACTATATACAGTATAATGAATCTGATTATACCGTATTAGTTGATGAACAAAATAAGGCCAGAACTGACTCTAATGAACATTTTTAGGAAGACCATAAGAATGGTATGAGTATGGTAGGAGTTCTTAACAGTAGTCTTGAAAATGTTAAGGGTGTTATTAGAATGCTTCCTTCTAAAGATACTAAGACTGTTTATGGTCTTGATATTAGGGTTGATAATGAAACTTTATAGGAGTTAAAGAAATATGTAAAGGGATATTTCTTTGTACGTCAAACTCGTATTCCTACCATTCTATGTCAAGGTATTACTATTGGTATAGACCAAAATTCTTTCACTCCTTGTGTTGCTACTGCCGACGGATATTTGAGTGAAGTATCTGAACAACTTGAGAAAACTCATGTTACTACTGAAGATATTAACGATGTCAACTATATAACAGAAGGTTTCTTATCAAGATATTCTTTTAAATTTGAAAAGAAACATTCAGGTTTATTCGGAAGTATTCTTAAAGGTGTATTAATCGGAGTCGGAGTTGTTGCGTTAGCTGCTGCTACGGTATTTACTTGTGGCGCTGCTGGTGCAGTTATTGCTGGTACTGCCGCTACTTTAGCTGCTGCTGCTAGTGCTGGAGCTGGAGCAGTTGTTGCTGCTGCCGCTGCCGTTGGTAGTGTTGTAGCAGGAGCCTCAATCGCCGCTGCTGCCGCCGCTGCTGGTACTACTACTGCTGCTATTATTGCTGCGGGTACCGCAGTAAGTGCAACTATTGGAGCAATAGCAATCGGAGCTGTTGCTACTGTTGGTGTAGCTGCTACTATTGCTACTCTTGGTGCTATTCAAGAAGTACGATATGGAGTAGGTAGAATATTTGCTAAGAAGAAACTTGATGGACGTAATACAAAATGTCCTTCTGGTTATGAAATAGTAGAAACTGATGATTCTCGTAAACTCTCTCAAGAATATATCGATAGACTTATCATTAAAGATAAATCAAAAGTTAAAGTACAAGCTATTTTATGTCCTGATTATGAGGTAAATCAAGGTTACTTTAATTCAGTATTTACTGGAAATAAGCATAAGATTGGACTAACTATTGCTCAATGTACTAACGGTCTTATGGGACACTCTCTTAACTATTTCACTAACGATTATAGACACTTCTATGTTCCTTCATATTATGATATGAACATTAGAAATAGTTATGACTTTAAAGTTATAGGTGTACCTGACGATGTAACTCTTACAGGTATTGATAACTTGAAGTTTAGAAGTAGAGCCGGTGTTGCAGAAGAAGCTTGGAGATACGAATGTGTTGGTGATGATTATAAGTCAGAGTATTCTAAGAATAATGTGGTCGAGGATGAAGAAACTATTTCAAATAAGGAAATTAATTCCGATATTGTAAGAGGTAGTTTCGGACCTTATTTAGCATTTAATGATACTGCTAATAAATTCTCTCCAGCTGAGACAGTAAATATTTATATTCCCGAGTATAAGCAAGCTAACATGAATAAATATTTCGAAGTTAGAATGCAAGACAATACTCCATTCCAAGCTATTTCTGATAGACTTGATATAAATGAAACTGATAAACAATTAATTGAACCTCTAAGTTTTATATCCGGAGATCCTAACGATTCAAGATTGAAAGGTTATCAATATGAACTATATAGAGGAGATTGTTATATTTGTCAGTTTACTCACAGGATGCATAGAAACTTTAACGATCCTGGTGCTCCTTATAACGATGAAATAGTTCAATTAGATACTTGGAAAGAACATTATAAGACCGATGAACCAGAACAATATAATGAAATAAATCTAGGAGACGTTAATGCTGTTCAAATTGGTAACTGGGTTACTTTTACAGTTCGTTCAAGTTATAACTTAAACATTAGAACTCTCGATGGTTCTGATGTAGCAGAAACTGCAATGTGTGGACACCCACATGGTTATTTCCCTTACAATGATATGATCGCGGAGGGTTCATATAAACACGCAGATTCTCAAGTTTATAATAAAGGATTTAGTAAGTCTCTTAGTGAAAGATTTAATATGGAACTTCCTGATGTTCCTTATATTAAGAACTGGTTCGGAACAAGAATCATGTATTCAGATATACATATAAATGATGCTTATAAGAATGGATTTAGAGTATTTAGACCTACTGCTTATCGTGATTACACACGTGAATACGGTGAAATAGTTAAATTAATTACTCTTGAATCAGATCTTATCTGTGTATTTGAACATGGTGTTGCTAGAATTCCTGTAAATAAATCTGCAGTAGCCCAACAAGTTGCAGCAGGTGCAAATCAAGTAACTACGTCAAATGTCCTCCCAGAGGCTCCAATTATTCTGAGTGATATGTTTGGTAGCCAGTGGGCAGATAGCGTCTTGAAGACCCCAGGAAAGGCCGGAAACGCTAAGTAGTATGTCTATGGAGTGGACACAGTTGCGAAGAAAATTTGGCGCACAGATGGACAAACTCTTGAATGTATCTCAGATATGAAAGTACAAGAGTTCTTGAATAATAATATCACCTTAAGTGAGCGTGAAAATACTCCAATTTTAGGTATTAGAAATGTTAAGACTTGTTACAATTCATTCAAGAGAGATGTAATGTTTACATTCTACGATAATACTTATGGTTTCGAAGAAAAGGTTTGGAATTTATGTTGGTCAGAACTTCTTAATAAGTTTATTACTTTCTATAGCTGGGTTCCAGCTATGATGGAAGATATTAACAATATTCCATTCTCATTTGATAGGAACGTAAGTAAATGGATTGCTAAACTTGGTACTTCTCATGCTAATAATTCATTTGCAGACGGAATTACTCTTACTAATACAGTAATTAATAACTACTTCAAGTCTAATGCTTCTAAAAGAGTAGTTGATAAATTCACTTATGAATTTAGTTATAGAATAGAAAATGGTACTATGAAGACTGTTACTAGAGAAGTACCTGATGATAATCTCCATCGTGATGGTTTCATCGGAGTATTAGGATTAGCAAATAGAATATTACCTGACAGTAATCTATTCTATACTGTAGACTATTCATTAGAAAGAGACCCGTGGGGTAATTATAAAAACTTTGAAATAAAAGAAGTAGACGACTTTAGATTAGGTCCTAAAGCAGCAGGTGACCCCGATGAGGGAGAGTCATACATATATCAAGATGCTTCATTTAATGAAAGATATAAGGTATATGGACTTTACTTAAAGACTTCTGATGATCCTAAAGAAGAGAAGAATTATGTATATAATTCTACTAAAACAGGAGAAGATGCAGGGGTTTGGGCTTTAGACCCACCTGGAGTAGAAAACTATGAAAGTCTATTAGACGACGATAGAAGAGTATTTACTAAGGGTGATATAATCAGCCCAGAAGTTATGATGACTGAACTTTATTATCGTAACTCGGCCGGTCATGCTTACGCTGATTATGAGATTAATAAAGTTAAGTATACAGTTAATGAGGAAGGTAAACCTGACTATGCTGGTATAGAAGGAGACTTCAGTGTTGATAAACCTCTAAATCCAGAACAACGTTATAATATAAACCAAATCGTTTTATATGTTGCAAAGAACTGGTATAGAGCTGAAAACAATCAATTACCAAGCGGAACTCCTAACTCAGACAGATATGATAATGAATGGGCTAAAGGATTGTTAAAACAATATGGAGGACCATTTGATTACGATACAGCTGTATACTTAGGAAGTTATAGTGGAGGATTCTATGCTTGTAGTGGAGGCCTTGGCGATCTTATTACAAGAGGTACTAGACATGCTCCATTTAGCGACCACTTTATGTTTGGTAATTATGTTAATGAAATACTTGGTAAACGTGAGGATTTTGAAGACTTACCAATCTTTAAAGATATAAATGGTAAACGTCCTATGTTACCTCGTGATGAACAATTAAATCCAGATAAAGTTGTTACATTACTTAACATAAAAGCTAAAGTTAAGATATTAGATAAAGAAAATGCCAATAGCTTAAATGATACTTATTACAATATGAAAGCTTCTTACTCTAATAATTCAGGATTAGTAAGTGCGGCTCAATATGAATCAGTAGTAGGTATTACAACTAAATGGAATCTACAATTCTTAACTTCAGATTTCTGGAAACATGGTCAAGCAGGTTTAATTGATATTGCAGATGACATATATCCAACTTATTGGTATGGTAAACAACATCCATTTGAGTTTGAATGTGTTGTAGTTGACGATCCTTCTATTCATAAGATATTTACAAATCTTGAACTTGTTGCAAATAAGGCAAAACCTGAATCTTTCCATTATGAAGTAGTAGGTGAGGCTTATGATTTTGCAAAGGACAAGGTAAATATGTATTTTAGACAAGAAGCGTTAAAAGCTCTTTGGTAGTATAATGGAGCAGATATTATGTATGATCGTAATTTCTTGAAGGTTCAACCTAGACAGCAACCTAAATCCGCTGATTTTGTTCATAGATATTATACAAGACAGGATACTATAAATGATATTGAGGATTATTATATCCATGTAACATACCCAAGAGGTTATGATTACCGTCATTTATCTGGAGCTGAAATTGTATATTATCCAACAAGACAAGAATTCAGAATTTGGAACCATGCTATGGCAGTTGACCTAAAAGATTTAAGTTAGGATGATGCACGTTCTCTTATTGCAGGTAACTGTGAATACTTAGAGGACAGATGGAAAGTTACAATTAATCCAATTCTTGTATGTTATAAGAATGAATACAAGAAGACTCATGAGGATAAGCTACCATTAATAAGTCCAGCTCATTCTACCTGGTCTAAAGCTTTCGAAAGTAATCAGTTACTACCACCATTACCTATTACCAATTCTCCTATACCTGATTAGGTTAAGGAAAAAGGCGGAATTGACTTCCCAGGAGTAAATGAAAATGAAACTGAATTAGATAGGTCAAACGCTTTATATCATCTATATGATGTAAGTAACTTTGGTAAGAATGGTGATTATAGACCTCTTGATCCATCAAGTTGGCTAGATAGTCCTGAAATATATAGCTATATGTTTGGACAAGATCATAATAGGAAAGAAACTGATGTGAGAGATAAGTTTATGAAGGTTCGTATCAGATATACTGGTGATGAACTCGCTATTATAGATTTCTTGAACACAATTTATTAGGTTAGTTACGCATGATGACAAACAATGCACAATCCCCTAAGGTTGGGTCCTCAGTAAAGACGTTCGAGGAATGGAAACAAGAAAACCCAACCTTAGTACAGAAATTAGATGAACAACAATTAAGAGAAGCGTATGAACAGTATAAAAGGTCAGCAGGGGGCTAGCAATAGTCCCTTACTAATCCTGAAACTGGCATATAGGATGTTTCAGAAGATAAGCAGACTACAGAGCTAAATAATAAGAAACCAGTCAACAACATAGATATGATGGGAGTTACTGACACTTTTACATAGTTAGGAATTGCTACTGGTAATCAAACTATGACTAAAGCTGGTATATTAGGTAATTCTACAGTTAAAGCTCTTCAGCAATTGAAAGCTACTAAAGGTATGACTGGTGCAGCAAAAACTGCAGGAGTAACAGGTGCAGTAGGAGGTTTGGCAGATACAGCGGATCAAATGTTCTTTGGAGATTAGGCTGCTAAAAATTCGGCTCTTACTAATGGATTAAATACTGGTTATGATGCAGTATCTTCTGCCATAATGACAATGGGACCTTATGGTGCTATTATTGGTGGTGCCATGAAGATTGGAGGCTTACTTTCTGATGGTCTTACTGCTATGGGAGTAGGAACCGATCAAATGACTACTGCTGACCAAATACTCGATAGTAAATTCTTAAAACTTACTCCTGTTGGTTTAGTTAACGCTATAGGAGCATCTTCTACTGATAAGTTTGCAGTTGATAATAGCGTGCGTTCACAAATTGGAGGTTCTTACGGAGGTGCTTATTCATTTATGGATGATGCTGCTTCTAAGGCTGGTAAGAAATATGGATTATTCTCTAGCGGTGCTCGTAATGATGCTAATGAACAAATTGGCAAGGCTAAAGTAATGCAAGGTAAAATTGGTCGTATTAATAAGGATGCTCGTGATAAACAGTCTATTGTTGATAATACATCTGATTTATTATCTACAAATTACCAATTTAACTTAGCTGGAGGGTATGACCAACGTTATATTAGAGCAGCTAAAGAAGGCTCCAAGATTGAACGTATAAAGAAAATTAATCTAACCTTTAGAAAGGGTGGACAATTACATAATGTAATAAATCTTGAGACGAAAGAGGTTGAGTGGCAACCCGTTATTATTGAAGACGAAATACCTGAATTTAAAAATGGTGGTAATATTGAATGGCAATATAATAGTTGGGAACCTACTATTGTTGAAGATGAATGGCAACCTACTATTGTGGACTTCTTTGAGGAAGGTGGAAAAGCCGGAGAATCAGGAGAAGAACCAACCAATCAAAAGAATGTAATTCCAGAAGGTGCTTTACATGCTCGTAAACACCATATGGAGAATACGGAAGGACTCACTTAGAAAGGTATTCCTGTAATAGATGATAAAGGAGAACAACAAGCAGAGATAGAATTAAATGAAATTATATTTAACTTGGAAGTTACTTAGAAACTCGAAGAACTTTGTAAAGATGGTTCGGATGAAGCAGCTATTGAAGCTGGTAAACTTTTAGTCCAAGAAATATTATTTAATACAGAAGATAGAACAGGACTTATTAAAACATTGAAATAGGGAGGAACAATAAATGGCAGCACTGAGTGATTTGTTAGTTTCTTACAAACAAGTGGAAGCTCCGACATATGACTCAACTCCGGAACTTCCCATGGATAGATTTAGTAGACTACAACAATATATAAGTAATAGAGATTCCGATGAAACTTCTATTAGTGAAACTTCAGAAGAAACCCCTACTTCTACATTCAGATGGCACTATGATCCAGGAACTAAACCAAGTTCCACTGTAACAACTTCTAAACCTATGAACTTTAATAATAATATTGGTAAAAATGCAGAATATGCTTATAAGTATTTCGTAAGTCATGGTATACCTGCTGCCTCTGCTGCAGGAATTGTTGGAAACTTATATCATGAAGATTTAGGTAATCCAACTAGAACTGTTAATGATTCTCACAATACTACAGCTTATGGTATTGCAGGATTTAATAGTAAAGGAGATTTACCAAACTTATTAAATTGGGCTAGAGGTAAAGGTATTCAAGGTAATCCTGATTTTGATCAACAGCTTGAGTATTTAACTCACGTTGTACAATCTGGTAGAGACAGTAATCTTACTGCTGCTATTATGAATCCAAATGCTACCCCAGAAGATGCTTCTTATGCATGGGGTAGATACTTTGAGAGATTTGCGGGACAAAACGGTAGAGGTTACTTAAATAGAGAGGATCCTGAACATAAGAAGAGAGGTAATACTTCTCGTCAATTATTCGATAAGTATGGACAAAGTAATAGTTAATATTGGAAAGAAGACTTATAATTGTCAAGTAGCTAAAAATGAAGAGGATAGAAAGAAAGGCTTGATGGGTGTTGAACATCTTGCACCGGACGAAGGAATGTTATTCATTTGGGATAAAGAGGATACTCGTGAGATGTGGATGAAAGATACTCTTATTCCTCTTGACTAGATAGCTATTAATGATGATGATGAGGTAGTACTTGTTTATCAGGCTTAGCCAAAAGATGAAACTCTTGTACCTTTTATGAATGCTAAATATATACTTGAAGTAAATCAAGGAAGTGGTATAGTAGAAGGTGATGACTTTGATATCGATGACTCAGAAGATTTAAATAAGTACACTATGAAGGTTCTTGCTCCAGATGGTACTACCCAAATGTTCTTACAAGGAGGAGAAAGAATCTTTAGTAGAATAAATACTCGTACACTTATACGTAAAGCTAAACGAGCATATGAACACCAAGAAGACAATTTCGACAGATATTGTAAAGCTCTTGGAAAGTATATGTTTAAGTGTATAAAAGCACAAGATAATCGTAAACCTGAGTACGTTCAAGTTCCAGGAGAAAAGAAAGAAAATTCTAACGTTGAGAATTAATTATTTAATATATAATGAAAAATTAGTTGGGATTCCAGATAAATATGTCTATCTTAGACATACATAGATGATAAAGATAATTATTGCAATAATTCAAATTTGATAGAATTACTTATGAAACTTATTAGTAAATTTCAAGAAGGTGGAGCTATGCCTCCACAAGGCGGTGCTCCTGCACCACAAGGCGGTGAAGATCCTATGGCAATGTTAATGCAAGGTGCTCAACAAGCTCTTGATGGACAAGATTGCCAAGTAGCTATGCAAGTATGTCAGATGTTACTTGAGTTAGCAGGCGGCGGTGCACCAGGCGCAGCTCCTGGTCCTGAAGCAGCTGCCCCAGCTCCAGCAGAAGGAGAGCCTGTTTATCGTAGAGGCGGACGCCTTGTAAGACGAATTAAGGGTTGATAAAATCCTAACGTAAGGGGTGTATCTATTTAGGTACATCCCTTTTTTATTATTTAAACTAAGAAAATTATGGCAGAGAAAAAGACTTCTGTTAAATATAAGTTCGGACAGAAGGAACTTGATATGGACAAGTACCTTAAAAATGTAGGTCATAACGTCCAATCGTATCTGGAAGACCGTAGAAAGCATGGTTGGACGGACGATTAGGTCCAAGAGTTCAGCACTGCTTACAATAGATATATGGATGCATTTAAATAGTCAATGGCTGATAATGATAATCGTTTTTCTGCCGATGATTTAGGTAATATCACGGATATGCGTGGGGAGTTTACTAATATTGATAATGATGATAATAATGGTGCACAATATTATTACAATGATAAAGGTGAACGTATTACTAATTCCGACTATGATGCTTTAAAAGATAGAAAGAAAAAGAAATATAAAACATTTAATGCTAATAGACAAGTAGCTGAATACTTTAGAACAATAGGTAAAGCTATGGAGTCATCAAAACCTGCTGAGGATGAAAAGTTCGATTTAGCTAAGCATGGTTTTGTAGCATGGTGGAATCAAAAATATAATCCTGCTGGAGGTTCAGTAAATCTTAAACCTTTCTTAGATAAAGATCCTATTGGAACTGACGGAAAACGTCCTGTAAGTAATCGTGCTAAGATGGCTGCTGGATGGATGAACGAGTATTTAGACTGGTTAAAAGATAAGAATCTTGATTATAGTAAGTATGATCAATTTGGTGATTACGATACTTACTCAGCAAAAGGAAGAGCACTTGCTCAGAAGTGGAATGACGGAGTATGGGATGCTGATGATTTAATCGAAGGTCAAGCTTTCGGAATCTCAAACGATTTCTCAGAAGGTTTCTTCACAACAGAAGAGGATCCTAATTTAACTCCAGAACAACGTGAAGCTAAAACTGCTGAAGCTAAGCAAAAGGAAGAAGAAGCTAAGGCTGAACAAGTTAAGAAAGATAAGCAAGCTTGGATTGACCAACAAATTGCCGCTTTCAATAATTCTAATTCTCCTTTCACATCTGAAAATCCTTATACAAATACAACTGATTCGAGTTATTTATATGATGCTAACGGTAATTTAAACGAGGAAGCATATTATAAGGCTTGGGGTTCTAACTTTATTGATCCTAAGACTAATCGTTTAAATACTAATGCCCTTAATCAGTACATGCAAGACTTTGTTCAAAATCCTTTCGGAGCACAATATAAGGATGATTTTGCTCGTAATATAGCAGGACTTATTTATCATAATATTGCACAACCTATTGCTTCTGGTAAGTATCAAGGAATGTATTATATTCCATCTAAGTCTGACCAAGGAGTAAATAGAGCTTTAGTATATGATCCAAGTACTAAGCAAATGTTCTACACATTCATTGGTGATATTCCATCACAATGGGAAGCACGTCGTAGTAAATATGATGTAGAGCATGGTATTACAAAGCCTAACGAAACTTATATGTGGAAACAAGGTGGTGCAATCGTAATGCAATTTGGAGGAAACTTCGGAGAGGCTTTCTCACAAGGTAGAAATGCTTTTGTGGAAAATCGTGCTAAAGCACAAGGTAAGACTGTTGCACAATATGAAGCTGATAATAGAACTCCAATGGGCGAGAAGAATGCTCTTCAAACTAACAATGGTTGGACATCTAATGATAGTTTAAGAGTTGGTGCTATTTTAGGAGATTTAACTTCTATGGGATTAGCATTTACTCCTGCTACTATTGCTTCTTCTGCTGTAGGTGCTGGTAGTACTACTGCACATTTAGCTGCAGATATTGCAGAAGATGGTCTTGACTGGGGAGATGCTGGTAGAGCATTATTCGGATATAGCATGGATGCTCTTGGTTTAATACCTGGAGTTGGTGGTGTAACTAAAGCCGCTAAGATAGGTAGAGCTATTAAGGTTGTTGCTCCTAAAGTTATTGCGGCAATTGGTGCCGCAGGAACATTAGCTAATTCTGGCGCTATCTTAGGTTCTCTAAAGAAAGCTATGGGAGATGAACATTTAACCGTAGAAGACTTTAGAAATATTACTCAAGGTCTTATGTTTGTAATGGGAGGTACTGGTGCTGCTGCTCGTAAGATTCATACTATGAAGGGTGGTAAAGGAACTTTAGCTAAAGGACCTCAAGGTACTACAGATAGCGTAGCATTACAAGTTAAGAATACAAAGACTGGTAAGGTTGAAACTAGAGTATTTAATGCTGATCAAGCTAAAGCTATAAAGACTGCTAAGGATAATGCTGGTATAGCAACTGCTGCAGGACTTGGAAAGGATGAGCAATTAGTAACAACTACTTCATTACGTCCACATTTACAATGGGTTCGTGAGAACGGTAAGTGGAGAAGTCCTATTCATACAGCACAAGGACGTGCAGAAGTTATGCCAGTAAGACTTGGACATGACGGTAAATATTATGCTAAGAGAGGACAGTTCAATACTGATATAGCTATTGAAAATTCTGCTACTGGAATACAATCACAATTAAATGAGTTTAGAACTAATACAGGTGTAACTAAGTCTGTTGCTGAATTAAAGGCTATTCAACAGAAACTCGGAAAGACACAGGCTGATTACTCTGAAAAGGTTAAAACTATAAATGCTGAACTTTCTAAATTAAAAGGTGCTAAAACTCCTGATAGAAAGTTAATCAGATCTAAACAAAAAGAACTTAAGGATGCTCGTGATGCTGTTAAAGCACTACATAGAGAAGTTAGTCCTAACGCAAGTTGGATGAGCCTCAGCTTTAAGAATAAGGAAAAGAAACTCGGAGAATATATTGAGAGTATAAAGGGACTTGAAACTCAATTAGGTCAAGCTAACAAGAATTGGTCTGAAATGGTTTCTGGAACTAATACTTCATCAGGTGTTAAAGAAGCTTTTAAGAATATTCTCAGAGAATATGGTTCTTATAAAGAAGGTGGTAAGTTTGAAAGCGTTAGAAAATATAAACTTGGAAATCCTATAAAGAATGTTCAAGGTAATGCCAACTGGTTTGACCATATGTACAAACATCAATCTATGTAGAATTGGTTAGGCAAATGGGATGCTTCTAACTATTAGAAATTCAATGAACTTCAAGATAGTTGGATAAACAATTTTAGAGCAACAGGTTATGACCCTAATAATCCTCAACAAGCTAGAGGTGAGGGTGATGCACAAAGCCAAGCTGTTTTAAATAGACAAAAGCAATGGAATGAAACCGGAACTAATGCTGCTATTGAGGATGCTGTTAATAACAAGATATTAACACGTAACGGTGGAACTAAAGATAACCAACAAGGTCAATATCAAGATGGTTATTTCGGAGCACAAGAGTATCTAAGACATGGTGGTACTGGTGATAGCTGGTATGGACACGATGATGACTTAGCTGCTCAACGTGAAGCATTTAAAAAGAAAGGACTTGATTATTATCAAGATGAGAATGGAATGTATAAGTTACGTCCATTAAATCCTGGAGAGGTTCCTAATGAAAACGCTGTGACTCCTCAAAACCAAGGTTCTCAAGTTAATCCAGAGGGTAATGTTGAGAAAGATGAGAAAGCTCCCGGAAGGATAAATAATGGACAATTTAATATTGATCCAAGAATTTATTCTATTGCTCATAATGCTTATGCAAACGCTGTAAACGATAAGATGACTGTTCGTCAAATCGATGCTATGCGTAGAGGATTAACTCTTTATGATCCAAAGAATAATACTAAATATCTTGAAGGAGACTTTGATGCTTTAATGCAAGGTGAACAAGCTGCTGGTCAAATAATGCATATGGCTAGTCAACCTATAACTTCTGACGGTGCATTACAAACTGCTGCTTATCTTGATTCTGCTACTAAGGCACAGGATTATATTAGACAAGGACGTGCTACTAATAATCAAGCTCTTAAGAAGAGTAAGGATGAAATCTGGAAGCTTAGATATGATGACGATGCTTACAACCATGATGTTGCTATGAAGAATCGTCAATCTATTGGTGACCTTATTGAGAACATTGCTAACGTTGAGAACGCCCGTGATGCTAAGAATTACACTAACAATGATGTTCTATTCCAAGAGCTTATGTATGGTGTTAAACAAAAGGCTAATAAACGCGAGGCTCTTACTGAGCAATTTGCACGTTCAGATATTCATAATGCAGTAGCTGCTGATCCTAATCAATTTGCGGATGCAGGTAACAAGCTTACTACTGATGAATTAGACGCATGGACATTAGTTCAATCTGGAGATAAGACCTATTCTCAACTTGAAAGTGCTAAACAACAAGCGTTTATGCGAGCACAACGTAAGGTTTCTCAAATTGAACAAAATCAACTTCGTGGATATTATGGTATCCCTCAAGATAGGTTTTCCGGAGTAAGACAGATGGCTACCCCTTCTTATACTCCTGAAATAGCTTATAAAGAAGGAGGAATCTTATTTGCTAAGGATGGTGCTGCTAAAGTAGCAGTCGCTAAAATAAGAGAACGTTCTAAGGATGCAGACCGCTTTCATAAGGTAACTAAAGATAAACAAGATAGAATCGATAGAGCTATTGCCAGAGTCGATAAAAAGATGTACAGACGTAGAGACCCTGAAAAGCGTAGAAAATGATACTTAAATTTCAACAAGGGGGAAGTGCAATTCCCCCTTTAGTTTCTTATTAGCCAGTAATGGTTACTAGTGATGGAACTTCCGGAGCTGCCACTGCTGATGTGGGGTCTTCAAAATCTGAAGGAAGTTCCGACCTAACAGATAAAGATTTGCTGAAGATGATGGAGAAACTTGAAGGTCTTCCTAATGATATGCAAGCACTTACAAAAGTTCTTTCAGATTTTTATGTAGACCAACAATATTCTCCTTTCCCTAATACTGCTAATATAGCTTCTCGTTATTTACAAGCATTACAAATGATGAGAACTGCTAACTTTAATAGAAAGCAGTACGATGAAGCTTATGAGGCTGTAAGTAAAAACGGAGGAATTAACGAATTAGCAATTAATGAAAAAGGTTTCTTAATCTGTGTAAATGATAAAGGAGATTTTAAATATTTAAAACCTGAACAACTTGCACAGACTTCTGATTATCAACCCGTTACTAATTCGGAATTATTAAGACTTCGCGCTTATAGTCCAGAGTTAGCAGGTGATAATAGAATACTTGGAGTAGTTGCTAACGGTATAGGTATTGAAGGTGTTACTAAATATATTCAAGATTTTATTAGTAAACTTGGTACTTCTGAACAAAGTAAACAAGGATATATTTCAACTCAACAAGGTCAAGTTATTTCCGGACTTGAAACATTAGCTAATGCTGTTCAAGCTGCTTCTCAAAATGGAATTAAGTTTGATGGCACAACTCAAGACTTATATCAATATAAGATTCTTAACAAGACTCAAAAGGATTAGGCAGAT
>JAEEGL010994024.1_pt1 | contig 15944 bp, 19 predicted proteins | sample 9134231 | NCBI WGS metagenome assembly JAEEGL01 (sample SAMN16246548, study PRJNA631951) | gut metagenome | biome: gut microbiome; feature: rumen; material: fiber-attached | host: Bos | place: Iran: Karaj | collected 2018-10 | reverse complement strand
TTTGCATACTTGCTTTCAAATGAATAACAATTGGCATCATTAGATTGCATTAAAAAGTTATAGTAATCATCTAAATTACTGATTGTTATACTTTGACTTTTGCTGCCCTTTAAAAATTTAAATAATTTTGTTAGCATTATTTTAACCTTTCATTTATGTATTTTTTAAAAATCTTTCATGTTGTTGATTACAATAATTTGTGTAATATATAGGAAGTTCAATTTTTAAAATGTTACTTAATTCCATCTTTAATTCTCTTTTTAAAACAGTGCTTGCAAGTTTCCAAACTTTTCCCATTTTAAGATTCTTGAGTTCACCATCATCTTCCTTATATGAATCAATAATACACCAATTAACATTTTTATATTTTCTTTTAATTTTTGTACTAACCTTATTCAGATTGATTTCTACTTCATTTACTAAATCACAAAGAATTGGCATTTCATAACTATCATAAAAATAATTATCATCTCTACCAGTACACATTATTTCCAATTCATTAATACAATTTATAATTTTTTCTATTGCTATTATGCTTTTCTTATTCATACATTTATCCCCTCAATTAGCATTATTATAATTGCTTCACTTAATTTATTATATCATAATAATCCAAAACTAGCAGAAGAGAGCAATATTACTAATTTCCTATAAAAAAAATGAGGCCCGAAGGCCTCTCAGGGGGTCGGTTTAAAAGCCTCCACTGTATTCCATTCATTTCCATTTTTGCTCGATTTTATTGGGTATTATTCCATTTTAACTAATTAAGCTTTCCATACAAATATACCCTCTTTGGGTAGGTAAATGGGTAGGTAAAATTATATGTGTTTTTTGGGTAGGTAAAAATATAAGGAGGAAAAAGTGAGAGAGGATTTTTACGAGTTAAGTGATGAACAATTTTTAAATACTATTAAATTTCATAGTGAATTAATTAAAGAATATCTTGAAAATGTCTTATATGGTTTTATTGCTTTCTATATTGCTAAAGGAATAGAAACTGATGCATTATTTGACAATAACTTTGAAAGAATAGTTAATACATCACTAGAATATTTTGATTCTTATCAATTTAGGAATTCAATTGATTATAAAAAAGTTAAGAATTTATTAGTTAGTAAATATAATATAAAAATTATAAATAATTATCCTATAAAGTTTTGCATTAAAAAATAGGCTAGAACAATATGCTCTAGCCTTTTTTATTCTTCTTCCTCTTCTTCATCTTCAGTAACAACAAAGTATTTTTTTATTTCTTTATTTTGACTATATAATTCATCATATAATTCATCTAATAATTTAAAAATCAAGCTTAAATGTTTACTATTATCAATAGCTTCGTCATCATAATAACCTAGATTATTTATTCTATCATTATATATTTTACCATTAATATTAATACTTATTTCATTAATATAACCATCCATTACTGGAACGAACGGTACTTCTTCTTTTATAACCTTTATAAATTGATCTTCATATTTTTGAAGTATTTTATTAATTTTATCTGTTTTAATAACAGAGACATTTTCTTCTTGATTTAATTCACCAACTAAATGCAATTTATTATCTTTATCAACATATAAAGATTTTATTAATTGTCCCCATGCATTCTTTAGATCATATCTAAATATATTATTTTTCATATTTCCTCCTATTAATTATATTAATCGATTGTAATGTCAGCATATAATACGATAGTAATTATATCTCATTATTCACACCTAACAATAATATTATGTCTTCTAGCCATTTTTTCTACAACTTCTTCCCATGAATTATATATTGTAGAATATTCATCACTATATTCATGTAATTCCTTTTTTAATCTAATCTGATGTTCCAATTCAAGCTTAAATATATCATATAAACTCTTATCTACGCATAAACCATTCCCAAAGCCCATATAAATATATTTATATTTACCATCATATTCTTTATTTGTACTATTATTCCAAGCTTCAATCCACTTTGGAAACACTTTTTCCATATCATCCAAAGTTATTTCTGGTGTTTTATTATTCATCCATCCAGATACTCTATAACAAACAAACCTTTTAACAATTTTACCCTTTTGAATTATAAAAGTGCACCCGTCTTCATCACCCATTCTACCTGGATTAGTAATAAACATTAAATTATCTTCTTTTAATCTATATAACTTTTTTTTAGTTATTTTTTCTCTTTTTAACTGCATATATATTTCTCCTAATAATCATTAATCTAAGTCATCAGAATAATAATCATCTTCCTCAAGCTCTTCTTCTTCAAAATTAAATGATTCATATCCATTCTTCACTGCATCTACTTCCCAAGACATTAGTGAACCATCGGGATTATTATGTGTAACTGAATCTCCTAATGCACCAATGGCTGTCCAAAATAATATCTTGCCAAAAGAAACTCCACTTTTGTTTTTTTTCTTAACATAATCTATATATTTATTTAATATCGAAGTATCACATCTATATTTAAAACAATGCATTTTTATATTATTTAATTTACTTAGTAAATCATAGTAATCTTTGTACTCAATACTATCTATTTCATCTTTAATCAATTCTATTATATAGTTCAAATCATCTCTTGAAAACTTATATTTTTTCATTACTGTTAATAATCTAAAATAATTAACTATATCAAAATTGTGTAATTCATTTTCATATAAATACTCTATTTCATCTTTAGTCATCTTCTCAATTTCTTTAGTTTTTAATAATTCTCTTCTATTAATAACTATATCAAATAAAGATGTATCAAAATTTGAATATTTATTCTTTAATTCTTTAATTGTATTAATATCTTCTATAAGGTCTATTTTCTCTAATATTAGCTCATCTATATATTGTAAATCGCTATTACTAAAACTATGTTTTTTCATTTCTTCTTTTAGAGGTAATAATTCTTCAAGATTCAAATCATCATTAAATAGTTTCTCTTCTATATCTTCTTTAGTCATTTTACCACCAACCATCAGTTTCATATGGATCTGGCCTATCTTCTACACTGCCAGCTCCAGTACCTGATGATGAGTTACTACATCCAGATAAAAATGTTAAACATATTAACATTAGTAATAGAATTAATCCTGTTTTTTTCATAACTCTATTCTCCTTTTATTTCTGACGGCTTCTTTCAAAAGTCTTAATTTTTCAGAATCACTTATGTTTAAAAACTTTAGTATCCATGGCCTTTCCTTAACTAGTTCTATATACTTTTCCTCGAGTTTTTTAAATTCATCTTTTTTCATAAGATCACTTCTCTTTAATAGAATTTTAGCATATTTAAAATCTAATATCAATTTTTGAAATATATATTAATTATTTGACTATTACTATTAATTAAATACTCTATTTTAAAGTTAGAATATTTAGATTCCAAAGATTGCATTTGATACTTACTCAATTTCTTTTCAATTTTTATTTGCATATAATATTGATAATTTACTTCAATATAATCTATTTTATAGTTGATGTTATTTAACATGACCACTATATCCTTTCTTATTTCTGCAAATCTATCAATACAAGATTTCTTTAATTCATTCATAAAATCATCACTATCAATAATATCATCATTGTTTCTTGATTTATTCTTACATATTTTTTCAACAGTAAAATAAGTATATGATAAATCTTTTAATGGATGATTTTTTCTTTCTATAAATCCAGATTGATAACAACTGAATTTACTAAAAAGAATTGTATCTCTAAAGACAGGATAGCCAACAATAGGAAATATTATCATTTTATAATGTAATTGTTTTATCTCATCTGGAGTTAATAGATCTCTAGCCATTAATGAAATAGATTCTTTTCCATCTAAATCATTTTTATTCAATGATCTACTTAAACTATTTGATTCAATTGTTTTTTTACCTAGCCTTTTACTAATAGATTCGGCTGTTTCTTGTGTGTTTGTTTTTAAATATACAAGCCCACAGTTATCTAATATTATCTGAGCCACATCTTTTCCGTATACATTATTTAACTGTGCAAAAGATTGTATAAAGAAATGAAATCTCATTCCCCTACTTCTTGCAACTGAAACAATTGCATCAATATCTGGTAATGGTGGACAATTAGCAAATTCATCCAATAACCAATCAATTTGTATTGGCAATTTTTTATTTTCTTGCACATTAGCAAGTTTTGTTAATTCTCTATATAATAAACCCACAATAATCGTTATTAAAACATAGTATGTTTTATCTTCATCTGGAACAATAACATATAATGCAGTAGGTTCTTTTCCAATTGAACTTATATCAAAATCAGATTCACTAGTAACATTTGCTATATTCACATCATCAAATATACTCATTTTAGAACCAAATACACTTGTTATACTTCTATAAGTGTTTTCCGAAGCTGTAATAACAGAAGTTAAACTATCTTTTGATTTACTTCCATATTCTCTTTTATTAAGGTATCTTATAAACTTCTCAAAATTAATATTGGACATTGAACTATTTTGAAATTTTCTAATACTTGTCATAGTTATTTGATTTCTTTTTATATTTCCAAGTTTATATTCTTCTAAAAAGAAACCTATTAATCCTTCTAATAATTGTCTTGCACTTTGATTCCAAAAAGGATCTTTAGCTTCTTGCTTATCTTTCATAACCATATCTGATAAGGATGATATTAATCTATTTGTTTCTGCATAAGAACTCATTGATTTGTTATTAAATACCATTTTTTTGTCATAATCTGATGTTTCATTAGCCTTTTTTTCATAATCTCTATATAATTCATATTCTTTTATAATAGGTTCTAAAATATTAAACTTATTTGATAATTCTGGATTTCTAAAATCAATAGTTATTATTTTATATCCTCTATCTTTAAACATTTTACTTGTAGTGGAAAATATTTCACCTTTAGGATCTGTAATAAATGCACTTCTCTTATTCTCTGCTATAGATATAAAAGAGCAAAAAGGTATGACTTGAGTTACAGATTTACCACTACCAGTTGAACCTAAATAAACCCAGTGGGGTGTTTCTCTATCAAACCATACCTTACTTAGTTTTTTATCAAACATAATTGGAAAACCAACTTCTTTTATTTTATTAATTTTTTCTTCTCTAAAATTATTTTTAATCTCATTAAAAGTGGAAAATCTAGCGCTGCCATATTCATTATTACTCTTAATTTTTCTTTTATTGATTAAAGGTTCAATATATTTAAAAAGAAGAATGGTAATAAATAATACAAGTAATATAATTATTTTATTCATTCTTCTTTTTCCTATACTCTTTCTCTTCTCTTTTACATTTTTTATAAGAAATATTTGCTATATGAATTATATCTTTAATATCTTCAATCCAAAATCTATCGGATATTTTTAAATTCTTTTTTAGTTCTCTCAAGAATTTCTTTCTCATGCTCTTCCCTCCTACTACATTCACTTGAAATATAACAAGCGCAATAAATAAAAAGCATTAATAAAAATACTAATGCTATTAAAATTATAATTAAAAATAATTTCATAATTCCTCCATAAAAAAAGACTATTACTAGTCTTTATAATAATCCATAAAAGGATTTCTATCATTTTTTCGGCTTGGATGATTATAATAATTTATTATTTCATCCTTTTTTATAAATGGGAATTCTTCAATTGAATAATCACATTTTGAATTCCATTCTATCTCTATTTCTTTTTTTCTGTCTAGCCATTTTTGCAAAGCTTTGCTATCTTTATCCCTTCTTATTTTCCAAGATAACCCTGACATCTTCTCAATTTTAGTCAAATCAGTTTGCAATTTTGTTATTAAACGATTTGCCATCATATATTCAAAGAATAAATTTATTTGATGACTAACTTTCATACTAATCCCATTCCTTATTTCTTTCAACTGGTTTTCCCCTACTGATTTTATTATTATTTTTCTTATTGTAATCTCTAATCATTTGCTTCTCTTCAAAATAAGTAATCCATTTTCCTTTAGAATTCTTCTCTCTTTTAATTCTTTCATCATCTTCAATTACTTTCTTATTATAATTTTTAATCATATATTAACTCCTTAAAATGGTAATTCATCATCACTTAATGAAACTTCTTCATCTTCATTTTTACACTTTTCCATATTTTTTTCCAAAAAATCTTCTAAATCTAATTTTACAGACAATTCATCAAAAACTTTTTCGGGTAAATATTCTTTTAAATTCAAATATGTACTATAATGAATTTCTCTGTTTTTAAAAATATCAAGAATAAAATCTATATCATTTTTCAATTCATCCTTAAGAAACTCAATTGAACGATAGTCTTTATTTAATGCTTCTTTTGCTATATTTTTATAATCGTCTATATCTTTATTAATAAATTCTAATACTGGTAGCCAATCCCCATATTTCTTCATAAGTGTTAACATAAATTTACTATTCGATTTAAGTTTTTCTCCCATATACAATAAAGAAAAATAAGGTCCTTCATCATCATAATAATCATCAGTATAATTTAGACTTTCCTCATATAAATAATCAAAAATTTTCATAATAAATTTTTCATCATTTTTTAATCTTTCACTTGCGTATTCTAATCCACAACCACAAGTGCTTGCTAAAAACATAACATCTTCATCATCTTTAAGTCTATCACTAATACATTGTGTTACTCCTGGATCAAATTCAATTGCTTTTAAAACAGTTTCTTTATCATCTCTTAATATTTCTAATCCATCATATAAAAGTGCTGACCCATTTATATCAACAATTTGCTTTAAAAACTCCTTGTCTTTTTTTAAGTCATCACCAATATACTTTATTAACTCTAAATTAGAACCACTATCATCAAATATTGATTTTAAAACTATTTCTTTATCATTTTTAAATTTAGCATTTAATACTCTAATTATGTTTGGATTATTTTCTATTAATTCTAAGATAAAATTTCTATCATTTTTAATTCTTTCGCTTGCATATTCAAATTCTTTACAATTTATAGTTACTAATCTTAAAACTATTTCTTCATCATCTTTTATTTCTTCATTACAGTATTTTAAGAAAACTATATTATTATTTTTGATTTTATTTATTATTCTCAATATTATTTTTTTATTTCTTTTAATCTTATCTCCTAAAAAAAAGAATACATTATTGGCTCCCCCATTAATTGACTCAATAATAATATCAATATCATTTCTCAATTTCTCACTTGCATATTTTAAAGCATATCCACAATTTTTCACAGCAGTTAACACAAGATCTTTATTGTTTTTATATTTATCATCTAAAACACAAAGAATATTTCCACCATATTCGGATGGACAAGAAATAAAATATGAAATATCTTTTTTCAATAAATCTTTGTATTTTCTATTAATATGATTGTTAAAATAAGTACTATAATATAAATATCTATTATCTTTTGTAAATGTTTCAAAAATAAAATCATCTAAATTAGTAACAAATGATAAAAAAATATCTTTTATTTTTTTCTTTTCATATATCATTACTTTGTTAAAATATGCTCTTTGAATAAACTCAGATACAAAGAATTTGTTTTCGTGCAATTTAACAATTTCTTCACTATCAATAGCTATTCCAATATTAAGTTCATATTCATCATTTATGTTATTATCTAAATAATTGAAATACTTTAATATAAAGTCTTTTTCATCTAATGAATACTTCTTTATTAATTCTATTTCTCTATTTGTATTATAAATAGGATTCTCCTGTAGATAATAAATATTAAATCCAATATCAACATTTCTTATATATTCATAAGTCCATAAATCAAATAAACAGTTGTTTAAACTAAAATTGTTTAAAACAGGTTTATCAAATTTATAATTTTTAGATTTATATATTATTTCATTTTTTCCATAATCAACTCTACCATTCTTATAAACATTAGATTCAGAAAACTTACTTGGAATAATCAAGCCAAGTAATGGACAATACTTTATTATTGATATAACCTTTTCATTAATTGCTTCTTCTTTTTTATCAAAAAGACTATAATATATTTTATCTAATATTTCATTACTGTTAAATTTATTATTCTCATATATATATGCTATTGCAATACATTTTAAAAACTTCTCATATTTATCTTCTTTAATACTATTAATTATTTCATCTAAAAACTTATAATAAATGTTTTTATTATTAATAATACTATTCTTTATATCTTTATAATAATTATAATAATCTATTATTTTAGAATCAGTCCAATAATAAGCACACTCATGAAAATAATAAAATAATATTGTTAAAAAACCTTTGTCTTCATTATTAAAATATAGTGTTGGATTTAAAATATCATAATTTAATAATTCATTATTAATATTATTATTTACAATAGCATTCCATTTAGTTCTAACTGATATTTGTTTATAATTATCTTTAATTGAATTAGCATATTTACTAATCTCTTTAGCTAAATTATATCCTTCTATACTAGAATCTTTTAATTGATTATTTAAATCATTTATATTTTTATTAAATGATGCATGTATTATTTCATTTCTAATTCTAATCCAATTATTTAATCTTTTAAAATAATCTTTTAAATAATCTATTTTTATATTATGATCTATTATCCTATAACAATCATTAATATATGGTGATATATCTTTATTCTTTTTATTAAATATTTTTAAAATATTTATTTTAGTTGTAATATTATTTATTTTATATACTTTGCTTTTATCTGATTCATTATTATATTTTAATAATGGTCTAATTATTTTATCAATATCGTCATTTGGTAATAACGATTCACTATATCTATCTATTACATACAAATAATGTAACATAGAAAGTAATCTATCTTCTATCATCGCATACGAATACAAGAGTAATGTTTCATACTCATTATTTAAAAGAGCTAATTTACATTTTTTATTTAACTCTCTATATGTTAATTCTTTATCTTTATTATTGATTACTTTCTTTATCATTCATACTCCTAAAATGGTAAATCATCTTCCTCAAATGGCATTTCATTAGAATCTTCGTAGTCTAATATAACCTCTTCATATTTTGGTTTATCTATTAATGTATTTATTTTTCTATTAGCTGCAATTATACTTATCTTTATTTTTTCTTCTTGTGTCAAAGATTTATTGTATGGTAATTCTATTAAGCAATTTTTAATATCATCATTTAGTTTCTTACTATAAGGATTATTATTTAATAGTACTTTATCTATTATTATTTCTTTGCCGCTTTCATCAATAAAAGGTTCAAAATACTCAATTATTGAATTTAAGAAATCTTTATCATCGAATAGATTATTTAAATATAAAATATTCTTACTATCATGTTTAATTGCTTCTAATACTACATCTTTATCATCTTTAAATCCATCAAATACAAATTTTAAGGCACATTTGGATTTTCTAACCACATCCATCACAAATGATTTTCTATAACCAAATCTTTTGTTAACATATTTTAATCCTTCACAATCATCTTCAGTTATTGCTGCTTCTATAACTTCTTCATCATCTCTAAGTCTATCACTAGCATATTTTAAAGCATAACTATTCATTTTAACAACTTCTAACATAAACTCTTTATCATCTTTTAAACTATCATCAACTAATTCTAATATATTAGGATTAGTTTTAATTAATTCAATTACAAAATCTTTATCTTGTTTTAAACTATTGTCAATAAAATAATAAAAATATTCATCTTTTTTAATTATTTCTAAAGTTTTTTTTCTATCTTTTTTTATTCTATCTGATATTTTTTCATAAAATAATTTCTTCACACCATTTGTTTCTAATTTACAACTAGCATTATATCTAAAATCATTGAAATCTGGTGTTGATAAAATATGATTTAGTATAATATCATAATCATTATAAATACTAGTTGGTAAATTTTGTAATAAATATAAATCACTTCTATTACAACTATCAATAGAATATATTATTAATTTTCTATCTTTTTGAATTCTTTTGCTAGCATCTAATATACTACCACCATTTTTTAAAGCTAATTTCACAAGATTTTTATTATCTTTTATTTTATCAGACATGTATTTTAAATAATTACCATTGATATTTAATAATTCTTTGCAAAATAAAGAATCTTTATATAAATCTCTTTTAATATTCTTATTTAAATAAAATGGATATTTTTTTAAATAATCTAAAATTGCTTTTTTATCATTATTTAACGATTTATTTGAATTTCTTATTTTAATTCTTTTAACAAAACGTGATTTTTTTTCGAAAGTTGAATCATCGTCATCATCATATTCACTCTTAGATATGATTTCAACATTATTATTAAATTTCTTTTCAAAGTATTCTTCACCAATACTAAAAAGATGATTTCCAGCACAATGTATTATAAAATCATTATCACAAATTTCAAAGTTATCAATTGGATTTAACATTTCATATGTATATCTTTTAATAGGTATTCTTCTTCCATTCAAATAATCATAGTTTATATATACATCATTACCTATTATAGTTAATAATTCATTTTTTAATAATTCATTATTTTGATTCTTTATTTTTATTTTGTGATACATCCAAACTGACATAATACAACTCCTTAAATATAAAGTCATTTTTTATAATTATAGTATATCATACCAAATAAAAAGGATGAACAATTTTTCTTATTTATTTTTATTAAAAGGTTGTGTTTGTTCATCCTTAAATCTATTCTATCATAATTTGCATTATATTTATATTGTCATAATAAACTTAATTCACTTGATTAAATCATTCATTTTATAGAATTCTTCAGCAGCTTTATCCATTTCTCTATTAATATTTTTAATAGCACTAATAACTTCTGAAGATAATTGATAATTATTATTAAAACTATTTTTTATTATATCCTTCTTAGTTATCTCTCTATTATTTCTATATACATTTAATATAATGGATTGAAATATATCGTTAGAATTAATGATTTTACTATTTTCTTTTATGTAATGTTTATTTGAATAATTAACAATTGAATTTAATATATAATTATCTAAATATTCTTTTTTATTTTTAGTATAAGTCACATCAATCATTTTATTGCTATTTCTTGATGCAACATCAATTAAATATTTATTCATATTATTAATACTATTTTTAAATTCTTTTTTTAAATCAGCTAAATTTGGATATAAATTATAAATATCTTTTTTAATTTCTTTAGTTAATCTTTTTATATCTTTGTCATTAATTGAATTATATTTTATAAGTCTGCCTTTTTCTCTTTGTATTTCATTTAATTTATTACCTAACAATAGTATTTTTTCTTCTAAAAGAATATTCTTCTTATCATATAAAACAAAATTTTTATCTTGGGGGTTAAAATATCTTTTTAACTCTGCTATGTCATTATTAATATCAATAGATTTAGGAGTAAATTTGCTATTTCTTTCTATTGTAATTATCATTTCGTTCATCAAATATTTAATAGCATCTATTGGAATTTCACCTTTTCTTCTGAACATCAATTGATTATTTGAGTTAATTGTATTAGGAACTCTTTCCATAAATGCAACATGAAAATGTGGGTGATCTGTATTCATATGTAAAGAAAACTGATAGCACATCTTCTTTGCATCTTCAAATCCCATCTTTTTAAAAAAACGAGGAAGGATTTTTTTTGCTAACTGTTCTTCTAAATCCTTCCATTTCATATTGTTATTAACCAAATCTTTATCAACTGATATAACTAACCTCCAAACATTTGAATTTTTGAATTGTTTATTTATATATTTTTTCCTTTTTTCTAATTCTTCTTTTGTTGCATATTTGCCATTTTCAAGCACTAAATTAATGTTATCATGTTTATTAATCTTACCAGTAAAATAATCAATCATATTCATAACTCTTTTTTCATCATCTGAATAATAATCTAACATCTTATTTAAAATCTTTTTATCAGAATTAATTGTATATTTGTTTCTATCAACATTATTTAATGATAATTTAAAATCACTTCTTACAATAATACTTTGCTTAGTCATTCATTTTTTGGCTCATAGTATAATAATCATTATCAAATTTTTTTATATTATTATTTATAGAATAAATTTTTTGTAATAGTGATTTGGTATAATTTGTATTAGATATGATTTTTTTGAAGCTATATTCAAACGATGATAATGTTTCCTGTATTTGTTTTTGCTCAAATCCAAATTTAATAATTTCTGAATAAGTGTTTGATATTTTTTTATGTTCCTTTTTTGCTAGTGATTCTAACTTGTTAGCCAATTCATAATCTAGATATATATGTACATCCTTCTTCATTATTTATTTCTCCATTGTTTAAAACCAATATCTATTTTTTCTCTTTCTAAATAACCTATCTCAATTAATTCAATCATTAATTGATTAATACTCATATTATAAAATTTAGACATTACCTTTAATTTTGAATATAAATAATCATTTACTCTAAAAGTTCTTTTTATCATAATTACCTCACTTTCTTTTTTTGACAAAACTAATGAAGAATCGATTTTTTTCATTAGTTTTGTATGATAATTTTACTGATAAAATTATATTTATCAGTAGATTTGTCATTTGCTCCTAAAATAAGCTTGTTTTTTTATGGTTTTTTATCAGGATAAGTAAAGCGGTATCAAAAAGCAAAGATTTTACTAATAATCCTTGCTTTTTATGACACCACTCTAATTTTGCACTTGCAAAATAATCCTATGGATTTATTATTACTTTTTTAGATATCTATTTATAAGGAACAAGTGCTCCCATATTTTCTGATTTTGAATGATTTATCAAAACTCCATAGGAGCATTTTTTAAATAATATGTTGATTTTTAATTGCATCACAATACATTTCAATTGCATCATTTTGGTTTATAATGATGCAATTGAACCTCTCTAATTGAAATTTATTAAACTTAACCCATCTACTACTTTGTTTTTTGAATTCGCTACTTGAAAATGTAAATGATTTCCAGTTGAATATCCTGTTGTTCCAACTTCAGCAATATGTTGCCCTTGAGCTACTCTACTCTTGTTTTTAACCTTACTACTGTTAGGATATAAATGCATATAAGTAATTGTATATACTTCATCGCCAACTGGATCACATTTTATTTTTATTTGATTTCCTCCACCACCAGAAGAACCAGGAGAATTATTAAAAAATCCAAACGACACAAATGTTACTTCTCCATCACAAGAAGAATAAACATCTGTTTTGGCTGGCGAACTAAAATCCCACCCTTGATGAGTGCTTACTTTTCCATAAACAATTCTGTCATGTTTAAAGTAACTTGTAACATGCATATTACTTATTTTTAATGGTGGAACAAAAGGCTTATTTTGAATTATATCAATTTGATTATCTTTAAGTGGATATTCATTATCACATACATATAATGATTTATATTTTGGCAATAAACATACTTCACTTATTGGTTTTACTTGTTTTAGTTTTTTGTCTAAATTATCTTCATATATTTCATCAAATGTTAGTTTATCATTTGCTTTATAAAAATATACTATTCTAGATAATGAAACATATCCATCTCCCTTACTCAAATGTTTATTTATTACTTGTAAATATTTTGATGCATATTTTGAATTATTTTCAACATAATCATCTGTTACTGTTTCACCATCTGAATCAAATATAGTTAAGCAAGCTATCAAAATAATAAAAAATAATGACATTGAACTTAATAATGAAAGAACAATTAAAATTATTTTCTTTTTCATAATTCTAATTGTTCTTCTTTCTCATTAATAAATCTATCATCATTAAATTTAAGTTCTAAATCACTATATCCTATTATCTTGTATTCACAATCATTTATTCCAATAACATGTTGTAATCCATATTTATTTACTTCCTTTTTAAAATTTTCAAAATCTCTTTTACTATAATCTTCTGAATAGAAATTTTCCCAATCTTCTTCTGTGATATGACACATTGATGCATCTGATAAACACACACTATCATATACATCTTGCATTAACTTTGAACATCTACTGATTTTTGGAAGTCTAACATATTTTTCAAAATTGTCTATGAAATAATCTTCAAATACTTCTTTTACATCTTTTTCAATTAATTCTTCTTTACCAGTTTTTTCTTTTATGTAATTTTGATCTAAAGTAGTTATTACATTTGCTCTATTGATATTATTTTCTTTTAATAAAGCATTACATCTTATGTCTCCATAATCTGTTTTCCAAACATTACCTATTTCAACTTCTCTCATTTGATTCACCCATCAATTCTTTCTCAAATGGTGTAGCTACTATCTTTATACTTAATCTTGTTTTTGAATCTATATTTAATAAGAATTCTCCTTGCTTACAAGTATTTAAAAAAGCTATTTGAGTGTCTGTTAAAGGATTACCTTTAAATAAATCTAAATATGCTTTTAAATCATCTTCTTTTAACATTCCTACAAGCTGATATTGACAGTTATTAAATATAGCAGTTGCATGTCTTAATATTTGATGATTACCTACAAAGTCTTTTATTGATTGAGTAGATACAACTAATGATCCTGAATACTTTCTAATTCTTCTTGCAAGTTGTCCAAAGTTCTTTAATACTTCAAAATTGTCTTCATCTATATATAAGTGAAATTCATCTACTACTATCATTATGTGCTTTTTGATATTTGATCTATCATTTATTATTTTATTTGAAACAATATTATTATTTAAATAAGTTAATAGATTTAATGTTTGAGTATTAATTAATCTTCTATTTTCTGAATATAATAATTCTTGTAAATTAAATGCTATTAAATCATTATTTAAATCTATATTTGTATATCCATCAAATAAATATGCATCTGTACCAGATAAGAATCTTGAAAGCAAAATATCTAATTGTTCAATTATATTTTTCTTTTCTTCACTTTTAACATCTTTTAAATATTCTGGAAGAAAATTATATAATTCAGTAAATGTTGGATAATCTTCTGGCTTTAATGATTCTAATGTATTAATTGATGTATTATTAAAGATTCCTTTTTTGTTATATAACTTTTCCATTATACTTATTAGCATTACTAATTCTTTTTCAGTTATATCTTCAAAAGATGATTTAAAGAATGCTTCTAAAAAACCAATATGTTTAGCTAGTGGACAATCAATTTCTTTTGTATCTTCATCATCACTTGCTATATATCTAATTTGTAATGGATTAATAATTCCACCTTTTTTAGAATATAAATCTATATATTCTCCACCATTTTGTTTTACTAATTTTTCATATTCATTTTCAGCATCAAATATAAACGTTTTTGTTCCTTTAGCAAATTCATTTACAATCATCTTCTTCATAGTGAATGATTTACCTCCACCAGTTGAAGAAACGATTGCTATATTATGTGATGTTCTTGAATTATTTAAAAAATAATTATCAAAGAATACTGGTAAATCAGTATGAAGATCCGTTCCTAATAAATAACCTAATGGATCATTAAAATATGTTTTAGTAAAAGGAAAACCTGCTGATAAAGTTAAAGATGGAAGATATACTGAATAATCTTTTAATGATTTTGGATTTAAATCATAACTTTGCCATGTTTCCATTTGCCTTAATCTTGGTACATCTAATTTAATATGATATATATCTGCTAATGATTTTAACTCTCTAATTGTATCTTGTCTTTGTTCAAAATCTCCTGTGACTAATAATACTAAAGAAACTTCTTTAATGATTTCATCACCAGTTTTAATATCGTTCATTAATCTTAAGAAGTTTTCTTCATCCCTATCAAGCTCAGTTGCATCACTTAGCTTTTTAGTTGTATTTCTATCAGCTAATAAAAACTGATATTGTGAGTTAACCCATCTTATCAATTCTTCTTGACTAATTGAATCTTTAATTGATAAACAACTTCTAACATTTGATAAATTATATATTTTTTCTAAAAACAATTCATCAATAAATGGAGGAATATTTTTTATAGTTAATAATTGGAATTCCTTATCATCAAATACCATTGAATTAATCTTTTCAGTA
>JAEEGL017272010.1_pt1 | contig 15945 bp, 10 predicted proteins | sample 9134231 | NCBI WGS metagenome assembly JAEEGL01 (sample SAMN16246548, study PRJNA631951) | gut metagenome | biome: gut microbiome; feature: rumen; material: fiber-attached | host: Bos | place: Iran: Karaj | collected 2018-10 | reverse complement strand
CCTCGATCACGGCCATGTCCACACCCCGCGCGGCCTCCGCCACCTCCCGGGTGACGCAGCCCAGGTCCGTGGCAAACAGCAGGGACTTTCCTCCGCCCTCGATCCGGTAGCCAACGCTCTCCGGCGCGTCATGCAAGGTGCGGAAGCTCCTGATCTCCAGCGGTCCGATCCGGATGGCGCCGGAGGCGTCGAACAGCGTCATGCACTTCTCCAGCTCCGGTGTGGCCTCGCAGAGGATCTCTCCGGTGATCCGGGTGGCAAAAACGCGGGCAGCGTGATATTTCGCCATCATCTTAAGTCCGCAGATGTGGTCGGCGTGCGCATGGGTCATGACGATCCCGCTGAGATCACCCGGCGTCAGATCCAGCGCGCGGAGAGCTTCCGTGACGCGGCGCATGGAGATGCCGCAGTCGATAAGGATGTGCGTATCATCTTGGGATACGAGGGTGCAGTTCCCGGACGAGGAGCTGGCCAGGGTACGAATTCTCATACTGACTCCCATGAATCGTCACAGGCGGCGGATAAACCGCCGCCTGCGTATTTTTCCGGTTTTCAGTCAACTTAAATAGAGGCGCCGGATCACGATACCTGCTCCTGCCGCTGAGGCTCGTCGGGCATATCCACGCAGCTGATATCCGCGCCCAGGGAGCGCAGCTTTTCCACGATGTCCTCGTAGCCGCGCTCGATATAGCTGATCCCCTCGATCATCGTGGTGCCCCTGGCGGCGAGGCCTGCGATCACGCAGGCGGCGCCGGCGCGCAGGTCGCACGCCTTGATGGTGGCCCCTGTCAGCGCATCTACCCCTTCGATGATAGCGGTGCGGCCGCTGACCTGGATGCGGGCGCCCATCTTCGCCAGCTCATCCACGTATTTATACCGATTGTCCCATACGCCCTCGGTCACCACGCTGGTCCCCTCCGCCAGGCAGAGGACGGTGGAGATCTGCGGCTGCATATCGGTGGGGAACCCGGGATAGGGCATGGTCTTGATATTGGTGCGCTTCAGGCTGTCCCGGCGCACGATGCGGACGGCGTCGTCCATCTCCGTGACCTCAACGCCCATCTCCTGGAGCTTGCCGGTGATGCAGTCCAGATGCTTGGGGATCACATTTTTCACCGTGACGTCGCCGCCGGTGGCCGCCGCCGCCGCGATGTAGGTCCCCGCCTCGATCTGATCCGGGATGATCGAGTAAAAGCCGCCGTGCAGGTGACTGACGCCGTTGACCTTGATGACATTGGTGCCCGCACCGCGGACGTCCGCCCCCATGGAGTTCAGGAAGTTCGCCAGGTCCACGATGTGGGGCTCCCGCGCGGCATTCTCAATCACCGTTTTTCCCTTGGCCAGAACGGCCGCCAGCATCAGGTTGATGGTAGCCCCCACAGACACCACGTCCAGCAGGATGTTCGCCCCGTGGAGCCGACCCGAAGTTTCGGCGCAAACGATGCCGTTCTTCACCTCCACCGATGCGCCCATGGCGGTAAAGCCCTTGACGTGCTGGTCAATGGGCCGCACGCCGCCGAAATTGCACCCGCCGGGCATGGAAACGGTCGCCTTTCCATAGCGGCCGAGCATGGCGCCGATCAGGTAATAGGACGCGCGCAGACGGCGCATCATATCAAACGTCGCTTCAGCCTGGGTAATGGCGGAGCAGTCGATGTCCATGGTGTGCTTGTTGACTGTTTTGATCTCCGCGCCCATTTCCTGAAGGATATTCAGCATCATGGTCACATCGGAGATCTGGGGGATATTCTCAATCCTGCACGGTCCGTTTACCAGAAGGACCGCAGGTATGATGGCAACAGCTGCATTCTTCGCGCCGCTGATGGTGACCTCGCCATTCAGCTCCCGGCCGCCATTTATGACGTATTTAGTCATTGTCCTGTCCTTTCAGGGTTTGGTATTTGTTGGAAATTGTGCCTTATTTACGAAAGATCGTATAGATTATACTATCAAAGCGCCAATATTGCAAGTATACATATTGCTTTTTTTCTGTGATTATGAAAACCTTACGTGAGCTGGACCCCGTTGACGGCACTGATCTGGTATTCTCCCGTGTCGGTGACGAGCTTCCATGCCGGCTGCAGCTCCACCGCGCCGAACACGGAGGTGTTCATCACGTATCCCGGAAAGATGTCGTACACATGGGTACAGGCCACGTCGCCGGAGAGGACCAGGGACAGGAACCGCATCAACGCGGAGGCGCAGGTCATGCCGCCGCTGCCCGCCGGGGCGCCCCCGGAGGCCGCCAGCCGCCCGGAAATGCGGAGGAGGCTGCCCTCCTGAAAGCTCAATTCCAGTATACAGTTGAAGATGGGGACGTCCTGCACGGTCTGCACCGCCCGCGCCGTATCGCCGGTGATCACCGCCGTTTCCGCCGTTAGGCCGAGCTGGTGCATGAGCCGCTTCACCGCGGCCTCGGTACATTCGGCGGGATACGCTCCGGGCTCCAGCCCGACCTCGAATTCGCCCCCGCTCCGGAACAGGGCAGTGCCCTGCTCCGACGTATATAAGTATATGCTGCCGCCCTGGTCGGATACGCTGGTCTCGCCCAGAAGCCGCCGGGCAAGCTCCTCCTCTGCCTGAATGCTGCGGGGCCAGGAGCGGCCTGCCGGTGTATCGCTGAGCTTCAGATCGCGGGAGAGGAACACGCCGTTTTTCGTGTAGAGCTCCGTGATGCGCTGCAGCTCCTCCGCCCGGGCACGGTTCTCGGCCGTGTGGTCGATGGCGATAAACGTCAGAAACAGCAGATTGATAATAACCAATACGCCGATGATGATGGATTTGATCCTTGAAACGGGCATGTCGTTCCCTCCGTTTCATTCCGCTGCGGTCAGCAGCGTCCACCGGGGGACATAGTCCCCCGCCGCACCGTCGTAGACGAGCCGGAACCCGCCCGGGGATGCGGCAGCGGCCTGGATCTCCGGCAGCAGCTCCCGCTCCTCTTCCACCAGGGAGAATCGGTGGAGCCGGAGGTCCATCTCTGTGACAACGCCCCCCTCCAGGGTGATCGAGGCGGCGTGCGCCCCGTCGGGCAGGGACAGGAGCCCGCCCGCGATGCAGTAGTCAAATGCCGTCACGGTCACGCTGCCGGCGGTCACGGTCCCGGCATAGCAGTAGTCCGCGTCCCCGGCAAAGAGGGGCAGGAGCTTGCTGCAAATACGCTCTGCCTGCTCGATATCGCCGAAGAAGGTGCTCTGCCTGCGCTGGGCCTCGCCGCTGAAGCGGTAAGCCACGGCGCCGTCCGGGGAGATGCGCAGGGTAAAGTCCGTCGCCACGTAAACGTAGGTGCCGTCGCCCTCCATATATCCGGATCTTTCAAACACGGCGGCATCCAGCGCCTCCAGCAGCTCATAGCGCGCCTCCTGCCCGATCATGGGCTCGGAGGAAACGGCCAGCCGATGGGCGGCCGAATCCGGGAAAAGGAGCTGGCTGCCGCAGCCGAACGCCTCCAGCGTGTCCAGTTCAAAGGCAAACACCGCCCGCTCTGAACAGAGCTCCCCCAGTCCCTGCACCGCATCCGCGGGCACGGCCGTAGCGCACTCGAAGCACGCCCCCGTTCCGTCCCGGAAACAGAGCCGATCGCTGGAAAGGCACAGTGCGGCCACATTGCTGGACTCCATGGCGCCGGCCTCCGTGCCCAGCCATGCGCAGAGCACCGCCATGGGCACAGGCTCGTAATATTCATAATAGACCCCCGGAGAGAGGAGGAATTCCCGCCATCTGGCTTCGTCCACAGCCGTAGGCTCACCTGCGGAGCCCAGCGCCTCAGAAAACAGCTTCACCGTTTTTTCAAAGACGGAGGTAAGCTCCTCTCCGTCGTATTTGGCGGCCGTATGTGTTCCGTCCTGCCCCGTCACGGCGATGCACATGGGCTTTGCCGCGCCGCGGGACTCGCCGAACGTCTGCGACGGATCGCCCGACGTACCGCTCTGGCTCCCGGCTCCGCCGGGGATGGGAAAGATGCGGGAATACAGCCCCAGGGCAACGGCGGAGATCACCAGCAGCACGATGACCGCGGTCTTGACCGCTTCGATGACCCGCCTGCTCATAGCGATTCCGCTCCGGGGGCGTCGGCCGGCCCGTTGACGGGCAGGTACACAGTGACCGTGGTGCCCTCTCCCTCCCGACTCTCGATGACCATTTTCCCACCGTGCCGCTCCACGATCTCATGGGCAATGGAGAGGCCCAGTCCCGTTCCGCCGGAGGCGCGGGAACGCGCCTTATCCACCCGGTAGAAGCGGTCGAATACCCGGGGCAGGTCTGCCTCCGGGATCCCGATGCCGGAATCCTGCACCCGGATCCAGACCTGCCCATCCAGTGCGCCGCTGGAGATTTCGATGGTGCCGCCCTCCGGCGTGTATTTCACTGCGTTGGAGAGGATGTTCATGAGCACCTGCTCGATGCGGGAGCGATCGCCCACTACGTAGGGCATGCGCCACTCCAGCTCGAGATTTACGATGTGGCCGCGTTTCTTCGCGTCCAGCGCCACGGCGGCATATACGTCCCGCACGGACCGCTCCAGATCAAACCGCTCGAAATTCAACGCCCAGCTGCCGGAGTCGAATTTGGAGAGATCCAGCAGGTCCTGCACGATCTTCGTCATCCGGTCGCTCTCGTTGACGATGACGCCCAGAAATTCCTTCTGCATCTCCGGCGGCATATCTCCTCCGTCGGAGAGCGTCTCCGCGTAGCTGCGGATGCTCGTCAGGGGCGTTCTCAGCTCGTGGGAGACGTTTGCCACAAATTCCCGCCGGAGCGTCTCGGCGTTTTTCAGCTCCTCCAGCGTCGTCTCCAGCCGCTGGGCCATCTCGTTGAACGTGGCGGCCAGGTTGCCCACCTCGTCCCCCGACTCCACCGTGATCTTTCGGGAGAAATCGCCCCCCGCCATGGCGTCGGCCGCCTTCGTCATATCCAGGATTGGCCGCAGCAGCGTTCTCGCCAGGATCACGCTCAGCGCGGCGGAGATGACGAAGCCCACGGCCACGGACTGGAGGATGAGCCGGATGAGCTCCCAGCTCAGGTCCTGCGCGGTCTGGCGGTTGTCCTTCACATAGATGATGTAGTCGCCCACAGGCACGGCCACGTCCATCAGGTCGCCGTAACCGGGCTCCGCCCCCTCGCTGCCGGTCATGGCGGTAAGGATGTTGTTCGTAAACTCCAGCTCGGTGACGCCGTCGGACCCCGCCATCACCCGGCCGTCAGACATGCGGAGGATGTAGAAGTTCCGCGTGTCCGCGTCAATGCCCAGCTTGCCCGAATAGGCGGACAGGATATCATTCAGCTTCTCGGGCGCGTCCTCCTCCCGGGCAGCGCTGTAGAGGGACGCCGCCATCTGTTCATTGGCGAAGGCGGCGCTCATCTCCTTATAGAATGCGCTGGTAAAAAAGGTCTGCACGCCGCGCACAAGGAACACGCATACTACGGCCATGAGCAGCAGTATGAGCAGCAGCATAATGAAAATGAGCTTCGTCCGAAGGCTGCGAAGGGCCCCGGGCTGGACATCAGTTTTCAAAGTAATAACCTACTCCCCGTTTTGTCATCACATGGGCAGGGTTGGCGGAGTCGTCCTCCACCTTCTCCCGCAGGCGCCGCACGGCAACGTCCACCGCCCGGAGATCGCCCAGGAAGTCGTACTGCCACACCTCGCGCAGCAGCTCCTCCCGGGAGAATACCTTTCCCGGCGCTGCGGCCAGGTATCTGAGCAGCTCGAATTCCCGCTGGGTCAGCTCCAGCGGCTGTCCATCCTTGTAGGCGGTGTAGCGTTCCCCGTCGATGACGATCCCTTTCGTGACGCCGGGAACCGCCTCGATGGCCCCGGTGCGGCGAATGTTGGCCTTCACCCGGGCGGAAACCTCCCGGATGGAGAAGGGCTTCGTGATGTAGTCGTCCGCGCCCAGCTCAAGGCCGAGGACTTTGTCCGTCTCCTCCTCCCGGGCCGTCAGCATGATAATGGGGATGGTGAGGTTGTGCTGCCGGATGTGGCGGCAGACCTCGAACCCGTCCATCTCCGGCAGCATCACGTCCAGCAGCACCAGATCGGGGTTTTCGCTCTCCACCAGCCGGAGGGCGCTTTTCCCGTCGTATGCCTCCAGGGTGTCATAGCCCTCCTTCCGCATATTGAAGCGGAGGATATCGACGATGTTTTTCTCGTCGTCGACGATCAGAATGGTCTTTCCCATGTTTCACCTCGCCAGGAATCACTGTCTGTCCAGCAGCAGCCTCGCCTTCAGGACGCCGAATACCGTCTTGCCGTCCGGCACCTTGTTCTCCATGATCTGACTGCATATCTCGTCCAGGGGATACCGCTCCACGCTCAAAAACTCATCCTCATCCGGGTGACTCTCGCCGAAGACGAGATCGGTGGCGAGATACACATACAGAATCTCCTCGCAGAAGCCGGGGGAGGGATACATGGCTCCCAGGTCGATGAGCCGCCCCGCGCGGCAGCCGGTCTCCTCGCTGAGCTCGCGTCTCGCGCACGCCTCCGGCGATTCACCGGGCTCCAGCTTCCCTGCGGGGATCTCCAGCAGCTCGCAGCTGAAGGGGTAGCGGAACTGCCGCACCATGAGTACGTTCCCGTCCGCGTCCACCGGCACGACGGCCACGCCGCCGGGATGCTCCACCACCTCGCGCACCACCCGGTGCCCGTTCTGGACCTCCGCGATGTCCTTCCGCACGTTCACGATAAAGCCGGAGTATTTTCTCTCTCCGCTGATCTTTTTCTCAAAAAAGCTCATGTCTTCCCCCTGTTGCTCACACTTTTTTATAAACTGCCGCCCCGGTGCGCTTGTGCTCGCTGGCGGCATGGTACCGGTCGATGATCGCCCTGTCGCGCTCCGACGCCTCGCCGGTGAGGATATAGGTGTCTATGGCTTTGTAGGTAACGCCCATATCCACCTCGTCCGTCTGTCCTTCGTAGAGACCGGCGGAGGGGGCCTTTTTGATGATGTTCTCCGGCGCGTTCAGGTATGCCAGGAATTCAAAAACCTCTGTGGCGGTCAGGTCGATGATGGGATTGAAGTCATAGGCCCCGTCGCCCCATTTGGTGAAGTAGCCCATATAGTATTCGCTGCGGTTGCCGGTGCCGGCCACAAGGCGCCCCTCCCCGGCAGCGATGGTGTAAAGGGTCAGCATCCTGAGTCTCGGCGCGATGTTGGATATGGCCGAGTCGGTGAGCTTGGCGGTTTTGCCGATCGTCTCCACCGCCAGCTCCTTCTGGGCCGTCAGGTCAACCACCCGGGTCTCGATGCCGAACTGGGCGGCCACGCTGTTGCCGTCGTCCATATCCTCCCCGTAATTGCGCTTTGAGGAGCATGGCATGATGACGCCCACCGTATTCTCGCAGGCGGCCTTGCACAGGATGCCCACCAGGGCGGAGTCCTTCCCGCCGGAGTTGCCGAATACGATGCCCTTTGCGCCGCTGCTTGCCAGAAGCTCGCGGATAAACGCGACTCTTCCCTCGAATTCCGCTTTGTAATCTCTCATTTTGCCGCCTCCAAATTCAGAATTTTCTTCAGAAACTGTCCCGTATAGCTGGCGTCGCAGGCCGCGACCTCCTCCGGCGTGCCGGTGCAGACCACCGTGCCGCCGTCATCGCCGCCCTCCGGCCCCAGGTCTATGATATAGTCGGCTGTTTTGATCACATCCAGGTTGTGCTCGATGACCACCACCGTATTGCCCGCGTCGGTCAGACGGCTCAGCACCTCGATGAGCTTGTGCACGTCCGCGGCATGGAGGCCGGTGGTGGGTTCGTCCAGCACATAGAGCGTTCTGCCGGTGGATCGCTTGGAGAGCTCTGTGGCCAGCTTCACCCGCTGGGCTTCGCCCCCGGACAGGGTGGTGGAGGACTGCCCCAGCTTGATGTAGCCCAGCCCCACGTCGGACAGGGTCTGCAGCCGGTCCCGCAGTTTGGGCAGATTTTCGAAGAAGACCACCGCCTCGTCCACAGTCATATCCAGCACTTCAAAGATGTTTTTGTTCTTGTACCGCACCTCCAGCGTCTCGCGATTGTACCGCTTGCCGCCGCAGACCTCGCAGGGCACGTAGATATCCGGCAGGAAGTGCATCTCGATCTTCAAAAGGCCGTCCCCGGCGCAGGCCTCGCATCGGCCGCCCCGGGTGTTGAAGGAAAACCGGCCCGGACCGTAGCCTCTGGCCTTGGCGTCCTGGGTGGAGGCAAACAGGTCGCGGATATCGTTGAAAAGTCCCGTATAGGTGGCGGGGTTGGAACGGGGCGTCCGCCCGATGGGGGACTGGTCGATGCTGATGACCTTGTCCAGCTCCCGTATCCCTTCAAAGCCGTCATGCTTCCCCGCGTGGATCTTGGCGCGGTTCAGCTCCGCCGCCAGCTTTTTGTAGACCACCTCGTTCACCAGGGAGGATTTGCCGCTTCCGGACACGCCGGTGACGCAGGTCATGACTCCCAGAGGGAAGGACACGTCGATATGCTTCAGGTTGTTCTCCGCCGCGCCCAGGACAGTGAGGACCTTGCCGCTGCCTTTCCGCCGGGTCTCCGGCACGGGGATCTTTTTTCTCCCGCTGAGATACTGCCCCGTGACGGACTCCTCGCAGGCCATGATCTCCTCCGCCGTACCGGCGCAGACCACATGTCCGCCGGAAACGCCAGCGCCGGGGCCGATATCCACGATATAGTCCGCCTCGCGCATGGTGTCCTCGTCGTGCTCCACCACCAGGAGTGTGTTGCCCAGGTCCCTGAGGCGCTTCAGGGTATCCAGCAGCTTCGCGTTGTCCCGCTGGTGAAGGCCGATGGAGGGCTCGTCCAGGATATACAGCACCCCCATGAGGGAGGAGCCGATCTGAGTAGCCAGCCGGATGCGCTGAGCCTCGCCCCCGGAGAGGGAGCCCGCATGGCGGCTCATGGTCAGGTAATCGAGGCCGACGCTCTGCAAAAACGTCATGCGGCTGCGGATCTCCTTGATGATGCTGTCCCCGATCATATGCTCCTTCTCCGTGAGGGTCGCGGGGAGCGCTTCAATGAAGCTCAGCGCCGCCTTGATGGGCATATCGGTGAAATCCGCGATATTCATACCCCCCACGGTGACGGCCAGCACCTCCGGCTTCAGCCGCCGCCCGTGGCAGTCGGGACACGGGTTTTCGGACATATACTGCTCCAACTCGCTGCGCATGGCGGGGCTCTGTGTCTCCCGGTAGCGCCGCTCCAGGTTGTTCACGATCCCCTCAAATGGCTGAGAAAGGGTCCCCTTGCCCCTGGGCTGGTCGTAGTGGAGGGTGAGCTTTTCCCCCTTTGTGCCGTAGAGGATGATGTCCATCACCTCCGGCGGCAGATCCTTGATGGGCGTGGTGAGCCTGAATCTGTATTTTTTCGACAGGGCGTCAAAATACATACGGGCGATGCTGTCGTCCTTGATGCTGCCCCAGCCGGAGGCGGATACGGCCCCATCCGCGATGGAGAGCGCGTCGTTCGGTATGATGATCGACGGATCCACCCGCAGAAGCGAGCCGAGTCCCATGCAGGTGGGGCAGGCGCCGTATGGATTGTTGAAGGAGAACATCCTGGGCGTCAGCTCCTCGATGGAGATGCCGCAGTCCTCGCAGGCGTAGTTCTGGGAGAACATCAGCTCCCGTTCTTCGCCCACCAGGTCGATCACCACGATGCCCCCCGCCAGGGCGGAGGCCGTCTCCACCGAGTCGGTGAGCCGCCGCGCAATGTCGGATTTTATCACGAGCCGATCCACGATGACCTCGATGGTGTGCTTTTTGTTCTTGTCGAGCCTGATCTCCTCCGTGAGGTCATAGATGCTGCCGTCCACCCGGACACGGACATAGCCGCTGCGGCGGGCATCGTCGAACACTTTGGCGTATTCGCCCTTCCGGGCCCGTACCACCGGGGCCAGCACCTGGATGCGGGTGGCCTCCGGCAGGGCCATCACCTGGTCGATGATCTGATCCACCGTCTGCTGGCGGATCTCCTTGCCGCACCTGGGGCAGTGGGGAACGCCGATACGCGCCCATAAAAGGCGCAGGTAGTCGTATATCTCCGTCACCGTGCCCACGGTGGAGCGGGGGTTGCGGCTGGTCGTCTTCTGGTCGATGGAAATGGAGGGGGACAGGCCGTCAATGCTGTCCACATCCGGTTTCTCCATCTGGCCCAGAAACTGTCTGGCATAGGAGGACAGAGACTCCACATAGCGCCGCTGTCCCTCCGCATAGATCGTCTCGAACGCCAGGGAGGATTTGCCGCTGCCGGAGACGCCGGTCATGACCACCAGCTTGTCCCGGGGGATATCCAGGTCGATGTTCTTCAGGTTGTTTTCCCTGGCTCCGCGAATTCTGATATATTCCTGCATAAATCTCCTTACGGGGCGGTCACTCGCCCGATGCACTGCGGGTAATGGGATTCTGCGCATTGGACAGCATCAGCTTGATGCGGTTCTCCTGATTGATCCGGGTGGCCCCGGGGTCGTAGTCGATGGCCACGATGTTGGAGTCCGGAAAGTCGTCCTTGAGCCGCCGGATCATGCCCTTGCCCACCACATGGTTGGGCAGGCAGCCGAAGGGCTGGGTGCAGACGATATTTTTCGTGCCCGTGTGGATAAGCTCCAGCATCTCCGCCGTGAGGAGCCAGCCCTCGCCCATTTTATTGCCGTAGCCCAGGTAGCCGCGGATCAGCTCCTGCAGGTCGGAAAACCTGCCCATGGGGCGGAAGCAGGGCCGGGTCTTCACCGCGTCGATCATGGCGCTCTGCAGCCCCTCGATATAGCGCTGGAAAACGGTGACCACCAGCTTCTTCAGCTTTGAGCCGCGGTACAGGTCCACGTCCACGGCGCGGTTGTTGATCTTGAAGATCATAAAATCCGTCAGGCCGGGGACCACAGGCTCGCAGTCCTCGCTCAGGAGGAACTCCTCCAGATGGTTGTTGCCCAGCGGCGCGAATTTCACATAGATCTCGCCCACGATGCCCACGCGCACCTTGGGCGCGCCCTGCCGGGGGATGTCGGCAAAGTCGGCGGTGATCTGCGGCATGATCCGCTTCATGGCGCGCCTGCCCATGCCCCTGCCCTCTCCAAACAAGGCCACGAGCCGATTCGTCCAGCTCTCAATAAGAGAATCTGTCGCGCCCTTCTCCGTCTCATAAGGGCGGCACTGGTTGCCCAGCCACACCAGCAGATCGCCGTAGATCATGCCCACGGCCAGCTTCATGATGGTGGGGATGGAAAGGGAGAAGCCCGGGTTCTTCTCCAGCCCGCTCAGGTTCACCGAAACCACGGGGATATATTCGAGCCCCGCCTTTTTCAGCGCCTTCCTCAGCAGATGGATGTAGTTGGAGGCGCGGCAGCCGCCGCCGGTCTGGGTGATGAGCAGGCCGACCTTATGCCTGTCGTACCGTCCGCTGTTCACCGCGTCGATAAGCTGCCCGATCACCAACAGCGCGGGATAACAGGTATCGTTGTGCACATATTTGAGGCCGGTATCCACGATCTGCCGCCGATTCTCCGGCATGAGCATGTCGATCCGGTATCCGTCCAGTTCCAGCACCTTTTTCAGCATGGTGAAGGTCACCGGGAGCATCTGGGGCATGAGAAGGGTATAGTCCCTCTTCATCTCTTTTGTGAAAATAAGCCGGCCCGTGCTGTCATAGATGAGCTCTGCCATTACGCGATCTCCTCCCTGGCCTCGATGGCCGCCAGCAGGCTCCGCAGCCGGATGCGGACGGTGCCCAGATTCGTGATCTCGTCGATCTTGAGCTGGGTGTAGATCTTGCCCCCGTCCTCCAGGATACTGCGCAGCTCGTCGGTGGTGATGGCGTCGGTGCCGCAGCCGAAGGATACGAGCTGCACCATCTGCATGTCCGGCTGGGTGGTCACATACCGCGCGGCGGAGTACATCCGCGCCTGATACGTCCACTGGTTCAGCACCTTCCGCGGCTCCTTCTCCATGATGTGGGACACGGCGTCCTCGGTGATGAGGGCCAGCCCGAAGGAGGTGATCAGCTCGTCGATGCCGTGGTTGATCTCCGGGTCGATGTGGTACGGCCGCCCGGCCGCCACGATGATGCGCCGACCGTTCTGCCTTGCCCAGGCAATATACTTCTCCGCCGTTTTCCGCACGTCTTCCTTATAGGCGGCGTACGCTTCATAGGCGCGTTTCGCCGCCCGCTTCGTCTCTGCTTTGGGAACGCCGAAGTGTTCCTCAAAGAACTCGGCGGAACGGATGAGAAACCCCTTCTTATTCGCCAGGGCGAAGTAGGGGCAGAGGTACTTTTTGCCCCGCAGCCCGGGCATGTTGGCCCCCAGCAGCTCGGGGTAGTATGCCACCACGGGGCAGTTGTAGTTGTTGTCGCCCTTGCCCTCGTCGAAGTTGTAGGGCATGCAGGGATAGAGGATCGCGTCCACGCCCTTCTCCAGCAGGCTCTCCATGTGCCCGTGGGTCAGCTTGGCGGGATAGCACACCGTGTCCGAGGGGATGGTGCGCTGCCCCTTCGTATACAGGACGCGGGAGGATTCGTCGGAGAGGACCACTTCAAAGTCCAGCGCCGTAAGAAGCTCGAACCAGAAGGGAAGGTTCTCGTACATATTCAGCACGAAGGGAATGCCGATGCGCCCCCGCGCGCCCGTGCCGCTCCCCCTGCCGCAGAGGGCGCGGAGCTTATCGTATTTATACCGCATCAGGTCGTGGCCGGTGGTCTTTTCGCCCCCCAGCGGTTTGGAGCAGCGGTTGCCGGAGATAAAGCGCCGCCCCCCGTCGAAGGTGTTCACCGTGAGGCTGCAGCGGTTGGTGCAGCCCCTGCAGGTGACGGGCCGCGCGGCGTGGGTGAAACGCTCCAGCGCCTCCGGCCCCAGAAGCGCCGTGCTCTTGAGCTTTTTGTCCATGGCGGTCAGCGCTGCGCCGTAGGCGCCCATGAGGCCGGCTATGGTGGGCCGGGTGACGTTCCGGCCGATCTCCTGCTCGAAGCCCCGGAGCACGGCGTCGTTCAGAAACGTGCCGCCCTGCACCACGATATTCTGCCCCAGATCGTCGGCGGAGGCCGCGCGGATGACCTTGTAGACCGCGTTCTTCACGATGGAGATGGACAGCCCCGCGGAGATGGATGCCACGGTGGCCCCCTCCTTCTGAGCCTGCTTCACGCTGGAGTTCATGAAAACGGTGCAGCGGGAGCCCAGATTCACCGGGGCGGGATCGAAAAGCCCCAGCTTCGCAAAATCCGCGATGTCATAGCCCAGGGCGGAGGCAAATGTCTCGATAAAGCTGCCGCAGCCGGAGGAACACGCCTCGTTCAGGAGGATACTGTCCACCGCGCCGCCGCGGATCTTGAAGCACTTCATATCCTGGCCGCCGATGTCGATGATGAAATCCACGCTCGGGTCAAAGTGCCGCGCCGCCCGGAAGTGGGCCATGGTCTCCACGATGCCCAGGTCGGCGGAAAAGGCGTTTTTGATCAGGTCCTCCCCGTAGCCGGTGACGGCGCTGCCGCGGATGGTGATCCGGTCCCCGAAGCGACCGTAGATCTCTTTTAACTGCTGGAGGACGATGGAAACCGGGTCGCCCCGGTTGGGACCGTAGTAGCTGTAGAGGATGCCGCCGTCCGGCGCGATGAGGGTGAGCTTTGTGGTGGTGCTGCCGGCGTCGATGCCCAGATACGCGTCGCCGGAATAGCCGTCCGGATCGGTGAGGGCCGGGGCGGCCTTCCGGTGGCGGGCAGCGAATTCCTCATATTCCTCCTCTGAAGTGAAGAGGGGCGGGCAGGCGTCGGTGACGCCGGAGACGTCCGCAGCGCTTTCAAGCTGCTCCAGCAGCGCCTCATAAGTGGTTTCCTTCTCACTTCCCGCGCAGATGGCTGCGCCGATAGCGGCAAAGCAGTCGCCGTTTTCCGGGAACACGGCGTGCTCCTCGTCCAGCTCCAGCGTCTCCATGAACCGCTGCCGCAGTCCCCGGAGGAAAAACAGCGGGCCGCCCAGGAAGACGATCTTCCCCTTCAGCTCCCGGCCCTGGGTGAGCCCGGCGACGGTCTGATCCACCACCGCCTGGAAGATGGAGGCCGCCACATCCTCCCGGCGTCCGCCCTGGTTCAGGATGGGCTGGATGTCCGACTTCGCGAACACGCCGCAGCGGGAGGCGATGGGGTAGATTTTTTCATGCTTCAGGGAAAGCCTGTCCAGCTCCCCGGCGTCCACGTTCAGAAGCGTCGCCATCTGGTCAATAAAGGCTCCTGTGCCCCCGGCGCAGGAGCCGTTCATTCGCTCCTCGATGCTGTTTCCGAAGAAGATGATCTTGGCGTCCTCTCCGCCCAGCTCGATGACCGCGTCCGTATCGGGGATAAAGCGCCCCACGGCGGCGGCGGTAGCATAGACCTCCTGAGAAAAGGGGATGCCCGCCGCTTTGGCCACACCCAGCCCCGCAGAGCCGGTGACGGCGGCGCGCACGGTCTGCCCGCGCAGCACATCCGCGGCGGAGCGGAGCTGCTCGGCCGCTTTATCCCGCACCCGGGAATAGTGCCGCTCATAGGAACGGAAAAGAAGCGTCCCGCCCTGATCCAGCACGACGGTCTTCACCGTGGTGCTGCCTATATCGATACCGATCTGCAAACTCATTTCGGAAATCCTCATTCTGTAAATAGGTTATCGTTTATTTTATCATTTTTCTGTGTGGATTACAAGGCTTTGTGTCATCCGCGCCGCCCTGAAGATAAAACGGCGGAGCAGCGCGGGCCTGGCGCGCCGCCGTCGCCGCGGCGCTGTTGCAATCCCGCGGAAAAAGGGATATAATTCATGCGCTGCGTAACGGAGCGGACGCGTTTTCCCGCGTCCCGGCATCCGTTTCCGCTTTGGGACAGGGACAACAGAACCGAAGGGGCATGGACATGGAGTTTTCTGCAGGCACATTTGATATTGCGGTCATCGGGGCCGGACACGCGGGGATCGAGGCGTCGCTGGCCGCAGCGCGGATGGGGATGCGGGTGGTCTGCTTCACCATCAACCTGGATGCGGTGGGCAATATGCCCTGCAATCCCGCCATCGGCGGCACGGGGAAGGGCCATCTTGTGCGGGAGCTGGACGCTCTCGGCGGGCAGATGGCCAAAACCGCGGATCGGGCCTGCATCCAGTATCGGCTCCTGAACAGGGGCAAGGGCCCTGCCGTCCACTCCCTCCGGGCCCAGGCGGACCGCAGGGAATACCAGAAGCTCATGAAGCACGAGCTGGAAATGTGTGAAAACCTCTCCGTCAAGCAGGCGGAGATCACGGATATCGGCGTGGAGGACGGACATGTGGCCTGGGTGCGCACCCACACGGGGGCAACCTATGCGTGCCGCGCGGCGGTCATCGCCTCAGGCACCTATCTCTCCGGCCGCACCATCGTAGGGGAGGCCGTGCGGGAGGGCGGGCCGGACGGGATGTTCGCCGCCACGGCGCTGGGCGGCCGGCTCAAGGAGCTGGGACTGGACATGCGCCGCTTCAAGACCGGTACGCCGCCCCGGATCAACGCCAGGAGCGTGGACTTCTCCAAAATGGAGCTCCAGCCCGGCGATGAGGAGCCGGAGCCCTTCTCCTTTGAGACGGATACGCCGCCGGAGAACCGGGCGGTTTGCTACCTCACCTACACAAATGAGGAGACCCACCGGGTCATCCGGGAAAACCTCCACCGGAGCCCCCTGTTCTCCGGCGTCATCGAGGGCGTGGGCCCCCGCTACTGTCCGTCCATTGAGGACAAGGTGGTGAAATTCGCGGATAAAAAGCGTCATCAGCTTTTTATCGAGCCCATGGGCCTTGGCACGGAGGAGCTCTATATCCAGGGCTTTTCCTCCTCCCTGCCGGAGGACGTGCAGCTTGAGATGATGCACACCGTTCCGGGGCTGGAGCACGCCGAGATGATGCGCTGCGCCTATGCCATCGAATACGACTGCATCAACCCCCTGGAGCTGAAGCCCACTCTGGAGACGAAGAAGATCGCCGGGCTCTACGGCGCGGG
>JAEEGL015989634.1_pt1 | contig 15945 bp, 22 predicted proteins | sample 9134231 | NCBI WGS metagenome assembly JAEEGL01 (sample SAMN16246548, study PRJNA631951) | gut metagenome | biome: gut microbiome; feature: rumen; material: fiber-attached | host: Bos | place: Iran: Karaj | collected 2018-10 | reverse complement strand
AAGCCTTCCAAGCTTGATATGCGGGTTCGAGTCCCGCTGCTCGCACCAGGGATTGGGCGTGCGCCGGAGTTGGAGAGCCGGGGCAGACTGTAAATCTGTTGGCTTAAGCCTGAGGTGGTTCGAATCCACCCACTCCCACCAGTAAAAAACATTAGAAAACCAGGCGTTTGCGCTGGTTTTTCTTTTTGTTTTGCAAATTTCACAAAATTTGAAAACCTTAGAAATCCAACACTTTTTTGCACAGACACTTTCATAAAACCAAAGGATTTTGATTATGTTTAAAAAGTGTATGGCAAAGTGTTATGCAGGTCCCGACAAAAATTTATATTTGCGCGGAAAAATTTTCTACTATATGATTGAATTACCCAGAGAAAATGGAAAAAGGCGGTATTACATCAAATCTCTGCACACAGACAATTATTACGAAGCTCGCGAAAAGGTGAAAGATATGGCAAACAATGTAGATAAAACCCAAATAAATAAAACATTTGCTAGATTACGGTTGTTGTTAAGACAATTGACATTTGAACAAAATTCTCGTCCAATCGACTTGAAAGCCATGTGTTCCAGCAACTCTGCAACTACAAAAGTTTATGGTGATATCAATGTGGTAAATGAATTGCTTAAAATCCATGACACATTAAACGAAATAAAAGCCGCAATGTTGACACCCGAACAAAAACAAAATTTGAATTTGTTGAATCAAATAGCACCTAAATTAGAAATCTTGGTTGATAATACATTGAATCCAACTGTAAGTGTTAAAGCAAATGAAACCTATACCATTGGTGATATTATGAATAGTATGTTCAAAAAAGCGAACAATACCAAGATGGTGGATTTAAAAAAGAGAAAATTGCTTGAAAAAATGATTGGTTGGGTTGATTTGAAAACAACAGACAAATACTCAAAATTTTACACGGCGGATGTTATACAAACTATATGTGAAGAAGTGAAAAAATTAGATATCACAGGAAGTGTAAAGCGCAATTATACCCGGGAAATTACAAATTTAATCAAATTCGCAAATGTTTTGGACCCCGATTTGTATAAAACCAATTTGATTTCGTTGATACCAGAATTTGATAAAACTAAAAACAGTGAACGAAAACCTCATTGGCCATTTACAGAATCCGAATTGAAACAAATTTTCTCCACAGAAAACGATTATTTTAAATCAAATCCTGATGTTTTTTGGACAACATTAATTGGTTTATTTATTGGTTCAAGATGTAATGCTGCTATAACTTTACAATATGGTGATATAATAAACATAGATGGTATATATGGAATAAATTTTCAAAATAATGATGAAATCAAACAATTAAAAAACGATGCAAGTATAAGAAAAGTTCCTATTCCCCAACAATTATTAGACATTGGATTTGTTGATTGGGTAAACAGACAAAAGCAAAAATTGAATGCGACAGACAAAGATTTTATCTTTCCAAAATGTAAAACAAAAAGTGGCGAGTACAATAATAAATATTCAACTCGTGGATTTATTAAATACATCAAAGATATTGGTATTACAAAGGCAAATCCGAATAAACGATTGGATTTTCATTCGTTGAGAAAAAATGCAAATAAACGATATGAAAAACTAGGTGTTCCAGGCACAACTATCAATGATATTATTGGCTGGGAAGGTAAAGACACAAGAGAAAAAGATTATTCACAAAATGAATTGGAAGAGTTAAAACCATACACAGACAAAATGAATTATGATTTTCTAAACGATGAATTTGCATATTGGAAAAAGGTAATGAAGGATTTGTAATGGAACACGATTTTGAACAATGGTTGAAGGATAATTTTTATTCTTGGACCACAGCACGAATTTACACGGGGCGACTAAGAAAAGAGTATAAACACAAGGGATATCCTGATTTGGAATCTTTCGTTCGTGGTGAAATTAACGGAAAAACAGAAATATATGTTCAAAAAAAAGCCGTTTCTGCATTTAGAAAATTTGCTGATTTTTTAGCAGAAAATATAAAGGCACACGTGGGGGCAGATATACATTTCTTCAAAAAATTAAAAAAAACATTCGAAGTAAAAGAAGATGTCGGTGGAATTTAAAATCGGTTTTTTGTATAAACCCAGCCACCTAATATGTATGGTCCCATCTGGCAGTAGCGGCAACCGGTTCCGCAACTGCCACCGATACGAACCCACCGCACCCCATACACCACCATCCATCCGGTTATCAAATCGACAGCAACAAATTGGAAAAATTTCAAAGGCCTTTACGCGTGAAGCCAAAAAATTAAACGTAGCCTTTTCAGTAAAAAAGTAGCACCATAAGATGCTACTTTTATTTATAAACCAAATTTTGCTTTTACAAATTGCGCCACCACATACTGACAATGCAATGGACACCAGGCTTCCCCCAACATTACCCGTAAAAAATTCAACATTGGTCTGGCCCAGTATGGTATTCGCATATCGTCCGGTAATCTGTAAGCGCGCATTATTTCCAAAACAGTATGGGTTCTTGCGTCCGTGGTATATAAATAATTACCATCATCATCAAAAACATCTGTTCCTGGTGCTATTGTAAACAAGCCGGTAATATCACCACTACCTGTCAACTGCGAATGCATTTTTTCGTCTTTTTTACATCTATGCCCCGCACCGTCCATTTTACAACCACTTAATGCACCTTTTGTGGTTTTTAAATCTTTAACCTTTTCACCGGTTGGTGTGTGCATAACCTGTTCTTTCTGGCATTCTGGAAGCGGAGCAGCCACTTGCGCCCAATGTGCATCATCAGATTCACCGGCTTCCAATGGTTTTAACCCTTTGGAAATATCTTCAAAACACAAATTATTTTCTGCGCCCGTTGGTAATTTTACCGGTTTATATTTAGACGCAATTATTATTGTCCTTGGCCTGTTCATTATTGCACCAAATTCAGCCGCATTTTGAACGGCTTTATCAACATACGGAAAACCAAGACTTTTTAATTCTTTTTCTATCTGGTCTCCAAGCGAAAGTTCATAATTCTTGGTTTTAAATGTTAACATTTCTGCTGCGTTTTCTATCGCAACAAATTCATACGAGTATGTTCGCCTTAAATGTTCCATGACACCTTCAAATAAATATTGTTCTTCGCTGTTTTCATCTTTGCAAGTGTTTGCACGCGTTATTTGCTGGCAACATGGGCTGGCCAATAATATTTTTGGTTTTTCTTTATTTGCAATTTCAGCCAACAAATCTTGCGTTTTAGGATTCATAATATCACCAACAACGACTTTGGTTGAAGGATAAATGGCTTTATGTAATTTGCACCTTTTTCGGTCTTTATCATTCGCCAGAATTACATCCACACCTATCTTATCCAAGAAATATGCATTAATCCCACTACAACAAAAAAGGTTCGTCGCCTTGATTCTGTGCAGCGGGGTTATATTCAATATTTGTGTATTATCATTAGTTGTTGTCATGGCTTTCCCCTTTGGTTAAAGATTCAACTTCGCGTAATGTATAATTTTTTCCCACATATTTATTAAATTGGTGGATTTCCAAAACAGGAATTTCTGGATACATTTGTCCAATCGTTTGTATGTGGACATTAGGTTTGCGGGTAATTTGTTCCGCAAACAGTTTCGTAAATACGCTGTTAATACGAAAATCTTCTGGCTTTGGTGCTTTTCCACGCGTTGCGACAACCATAGTTAAATGTTGTTTTTGGGTAAAAGTTCCGCCCCGAATATGTCGTGTGTCCCAAAACGCAAATTCCTTTATTTCAAAACCCAACGAATTTATTTCATTGATGGATTTTTGTGGGTGTGTTGAATCAAGCCAGAAAAAACCAACTGCGTCATCCGCTATATATTTAGAAGCAGTTGAAATATCAATACCATCATCAAATTCGGCATAAATAACCGCAAATTTGTTGTTTTTTGGTAATGGTAATTGTTTTTCATAATTATCATCAAGCACAGATGGTTCTGATTCTGCAACTGGCTTTTTGTTTTGCGCCAACGATAATTCTTTAACTTTGTAAAGCGTTGGCAAAATACAAGTACTGGTATTTCCAGATTCAAGTTGTTTGCGTGCTTCATCGACAACCTGTTTAACAAGATTTTCGGTTAAATGCCTTCTAAGTCCCCATTCGCTTTTTGATAATCCGTTCGCTTCAAAGGCTTTGGTATAACTGGAATAAATATCGCCCTTTATGTCCATAACGATTTTATTTTTCTTGTTTTGGCGTTGTAATGCACCGTTTTCTACACCCATTTTAATCTTATTTGTAAGTTTGCAATCAGTTTGCAACAACCATTCGTTGACATTAATCAGCCCGGATAAAATATCTTTGCGACTAATCGATTTGTCATATTCCAATTTGTGTTCCAACACTTTTTGAATCGCCACTATTTCTGGCATATATTTTTTGGCTTCGTTCAGCGTTAAATTTTTAGCAGCCGGAATTTTATCACCATTATTATTTACGATTGCGACATCATTATTTGTTGTTTTATTGGACACAACGGAACCATTTTCTAAAAATTCTGCCATAGCAAACATCCTTTATTTTTTGGTTTGTTAATTTGTTGAACCCCCGCCTTCGTGGGCGTTCATAAGTAAAGAAGTGTTTGTTTTTCGGATTTTTTAAAAAAATTTCATTTTTCTTAGATTTCTGCACCATACAAGAAGAAAAATCTTGTTTTTTTATATTTTTTTGTATATGTTTAGTATACAGGCACTGTAAACACATAGGGGGTTATTATGGATTTAAACGGCAGACCATGGTGTGAATATTTTGAACAACAACGCGAATTAAGGGAAGAAGCCAACAAAGAACGCGGACAAAAACAACAAATACGAAAACTTTGTGATATTTATCAAAAATTGTTTCAAATACTTATACATACGGAAACAAGTATCGGAATAGACAGAAATTTATTGATAATTTTTATAGAATTAATGTTTAACCGGGAAATAAGCCAATCCGATATAGCAAAAATATATGGAATAAATATTACCACTATTTCATGGTTGGTTTCAAAACACGCAAAAGGCGACAAAGAAGTTTGGTTTAATTTAATATCAGATAAACGCAACCGTAAAATAATACAATTAACGGATGAAGGAAAAGAAAAGGCGAATAAAATATTAGAATTTATGTGGAATATGCTTTCAAACACAAATCCAGCATTAAGAAAAAGTCCTGATATGAATATGGATTTATTGGAAAGCATTTTTAAACAAATGGAAATATTGCACCGATGGCTAACATTTGTTCCGAAAAATAAAAAATAGCACCTTATGATGCTATTTTTTTATCAAAAATAATTTCAGCAACATCACAACCACAAAAAAAGCGGTTCTATAAAAATGTATTTAGTGTGTTGTGGACTTTCTGTAATTGCATTTGAAGATAAACATAGACGCAACATATCGTACATTTTTGTCGGTTGTATCAAATTGGTTTTATCAAAGGCGCCTGATTAAATGCGTTGTAGATAAGTTATTACGATTTATGATTTATGTATGTATTTATTAAATAACCACAACGCAATAACCAATACCGATACAACAAAAGATACCTGAATATAAAGGTTCTAATTAATGATAAATCGTGAACAAAGAACAAACCAATTTTTTCCACATCCACAACCACTAGGTTTAAGTATTTGTTCACGATTATTTTTTTATAAAAGGTGGTTTTAATGACAGATATTTATCAATACGAATATAAAATTTACACAGATGAAGATATGACAGAATTATTAGAAAAATCCGTTATCGATTGGTTATTTGAATTTGACCCAAACTATTTTATATCAATACAATTTCCAACAACACAGCGAAGTTATAATCTGGAAAAATCAGTTTATCGGTTAAAAGCGGTTATGAAAATCTTTGAAAAAACATTAAACCCACGACATTGGTATAAGAAACATTTACCGTTTATTGCTTTTGCTGAAAATACATCTGGTATGTGGCATTTTCATTTATTTTTAAAAAACAATAAATATCCAGAAGAAAAAATGATATTTGGTATGGATACAACTGTCAGAAAATTTGCTTTTTCAGAAACGGTAATTGATATGCAAAGAATAACCAGAACACCAGAAAAAGTATTTAAATACGGCGACAAAGAATTAAAAGCCGATTCCACAGGTAGATTTGAATCATTTCGGATAATATTGTCTGATGATATGTTCAATCTTCCACAGAAATAATCCATACAATCACATAAACCAAGCGTGGATAGCCAGAAACAGAAAAGATAGACAAACATAAGCCAAATCAAATTGGGGCATTTCTGGCGAGTTTATGTGATTATGGTAAAAAAATAACCCGTTGAAACAAATCAGCGGGTTTAACTTTATTCGTCGTCGTCAGAATATGGTTCGCTGGAAGTTATTAGAATATCACCAGTATTTTTATCTTTTACCCGTATAACTGTCCAATCTGAATCCGATGTATCAAATTCAATCGCAATATCTTTATCTGTTTCAAATACCGCCATACCATTGAATTCATCACGGCCATTTGAATTTTCGGTTATATGTTTTTGTATAGTATCTGTCAATTCGCATACACAACACATACCAGAATCAGCAAAGAAATCAGATTTTATTACATTTTTACCCCAGATTTCATTAGTCCAATCCCCATATCCAGTTGAACATGCTTTTGCTTTATAATCGCCACTATATTTTTGTAATGCTGCGGTTATTCCATTATCAAATAAATCCCTTTGCATTTCATAATCACGATTTTCCATTGCTTTTTTATACGCAACAGAATCAAAAATTTCACAACATTTACTCCAATCATCGTCGGGTATCAAATAACAAGGGTCGGTTATAATATATTTACGCATATCGTTTTACCTTTTTAGTATGTAATAATCCGGCCAATTAAAGCGACATTATTATCTTCTAGGTTTCGTAATGCTGCTTTTGCTTGGTCATAGTTAAAGTAAATTTCCGGTAAAAGAATTCCGTTTGCTTCTATTTTGAAATATGTGCAATTTGGCATGTTAAATCCTTTTTGTTTAATATTCATCTGCACGCATAATGGTTAAAACCCGAATAGTGATATTTTCGTCCGCTGGATTATCTGAGCCGGCATCCATTGTTTCGTTATAGTAGTCAATTTTCCAAAAATAGTTTGTTCCGTTATGCTCGATACGCGAAAAATCTCTTTCTCCGTATGGATTATTATCTTCATTAAAGTCATTAAATTTTTGAACTTTATCTAACAGACGAGCTTGTTCAAGATACGGTAAAGAACTCACACCCGCAGATATGAATACCTGATTTTTACCGGGTGTGAATAAGTTCTTTCTCAGTTTATCGTTTAAGTCTGCAATTTTATTCGTATTCATTATGCCACCTGTGTTTCAATTAAGAATTTAGAGAAAGCCCGAATACTGCAACGAACCGCACGGCTTTTCATACGGCCACGCGCAGAATGTTCACCGATTGTGTATTGTGGTAGAATTGTTGAAATAGATTCCGCCAACTGTTCAACCGTCTTTGATTCCCAATTACACACACGAACAATCGATGTGGTATAGTCATAAACAGTCGATGGTTTGTTATTCTGCGTTGTGGTAGAATAACCTTTTTGAATTAACCAGTTTTTATAATTTTTTAACATTGTATATCCTTTATTTTTAGGTTGTTTTATGCTTCTTTGCATACTTAAATTATGTCAAGTTCCGGAAAAAAACGAACTCTTTTTTTATAAAAACAAGCTAAAAAAGCCCAGTTTTTAGCCATTTTGAAGCACTTTTATCAAAAAAAACCGTATTTACTGTTGAAAATGAATAGTTAAAGATAAACCGTTTAAATCGTATAGTTTATAGTGTTTTATCCCTACATGGTTATCATAATACACCCTATGGTGTTGTTTAAAACACACATAAACAGCATTTTTTCAAGCCGTAGACAACTGAAATTATTTTACTAAGAGAATGTATATCAGAAAAACGGTGCAATGTGGGTGGGTTTATTGCTCAAAACCCTCAGGTTTTACAATCACATATATACTAGTTGCAATACCAATCAATACACTTATGATATCTAAAATAAAATTCTTGGTCATACCGTTATCATTTAATAACATGGCAAAAAATGACAAAACACCTAAAATTAAAACAGTTATTGCAGCACTTTGGATTTTCTTCGTTTTATTTAATACAGGGATTATTACATAAAAACAAAAACCTATTATGAAAAGAGACAAGATTTTAAAAACCAATTGCATAATTGTTCCACTTATAAACCAACCATGGGCATCAGACAGAAGAAAGGCCACAGCTATATTGAAAATAATTCCAGAACAAAAACCCACCGGTATATACAATAACCACCTGATAATATTGAACAAATTATCTATTGGTTTTTGTGGTCTGTTTTGTCTTTTATCGTCATAATTGATAATCAAAGAACCCACATATATCAACAATCCAATGATTCCAATGAAACAAATTAGTAATAAAAATGTCTTCATAACATATCCTTTTATATTTAGTAATCTTTAATAAAAGTCATAGGTAGTATTTCCGAAAGAATCTGTATAACTGTCCGTATTAATAAAACTGTCGCCAACATATCCTGTGGTGCTGGTATTTCCGAAAGAATCAGTATAACTATCTGTATTCACGAAACTATCACCAATATATCCCGTTGTGCTGGTATTTCCGAAAGAGTCTGTATAACTGTCAGTGTTTACGAAACTATCACCAACATAACCTGTTGTACTAGTGTTTCCAAAAGAATCTGTATAACTGTCCGTGTTTACAAAACTATCGCCAATATACCCAGTTGTCGTAGTATTCCCAAAAGAATCCGTATAGCTATCCGTATTTACAAAATTTCCATTACTATCATATCCGGTACAACTTGTGTTTCCAAAAGAGTCTGTATAACAATCGACAGATGCCATAACAGGGTTGAATAATAATATACCAACCAAAGAAATTAATATAATTTTCATATCAAACCTATCTATTTTTGTATAATTATTGGTTTATATCTACTATTTAGCCAAGATATCATTTCTGTTTCACAGATTGTATAATTTATCATAAACATATCTTGAAAAACCCCAATAAATTCGGGTTCTATCCCTTTCGCTAAAATTTTCTTAAAATTCTCTTTTTGCTCGATAGCCATTGCATATGATTTTTCTACGACGCAATCACATAACTTATCTATTCTAGCAATATCATCCAATGTTAAAAGTCTTTCATACTTCCTACCGTCTTGCATTTGAATATCACCTGAATGTTGGTGCACACATTTTAATTTTAACTCTTGTTCGCCACCTATTGCCGTAATAACAGATTTGGAAAACTTCATATTTTGTTGTTGTATAATAAACCACCCAAGTGCTCCCAACAATCCTACTAATAAGATGGAGCAAATGAATATTGTTATATGTTTCTTTTTCATAATTTTATCCTTTTTTATTTAAAACAAGAATCGTGTTGTTTAGCATATTCACTGGCTCTTAAAGCCTTCTTTGCCATTATATTAAATTCTTCTGGAGTGATATTTTGAAGTTTTGTATGACAAAAAGTTAAGGTTTTTAGCATAAACTCTTTTTCTTTTGCTTCTGAATTCAAAATCTCTTTCAAACTATCATTGTCTGTATCATACACTTCTGCTCCAAAGCAAATCGCTAAATTCATCATTTGTTTATCGTGGTCTTTGTCAGCCTGAAGCACCATGCGCGCAGATTTATTGATTAAGCCAGTTCGTTCACAATCAATTAATTTTTTATTATTGTCAGATTGGGAACAAGCAGATACTAATAATATACATATTGTAAAAAACAGTTTTTTCATAGTATGTCCTTTATTAATCACTTTGTTTCTTTTTATTATAAATCTTATTGTTTACGGTTTTTGCAGAGTTTTGCTTCAATAATACAACAGTTGTAATAAGAGCAATAAATATAATAGTTAACAATAGTATTATAATATTCCCAAATGTTAACCAATCTGGTTCATCCGGTTCAAAAGAATCATACTTATCCAGCAAAACGAGCCCATTACCAAAACTCCAAAAATCATGTATAACAGCACCAAATTTTTCTTGTGCTTCTTGTTTTGTCAAACCCACAGACATGCATTGGATAAATATCATGGAACTTTTATAACCTAATAAGTGGCCTAGGCCTTTAGCATATGCATTCATACCAGCCCGATTATGTGTTGCTTCATATTCTACTAAAACTCCCGGGATGTTTTCATATTCTGTTTGTTTTATATTTGATATAAAACTAGCACCAAATATATCTTTATAATCTTCTATGGAATTATATTTTATTTCTCTTTCCCATTGTTTTTTTGATAGTTTTTTCCCGATATCACGAACTAATAACAAACAAACATTGTTGTTTTTATCTGTAAATTTCTGCACGATGTGTGGTCTTATTCCTTCTTCAGCACTCCAACCAGATGGATAATGTATTTCAATATTCAAACCATTTGATTTGCTATGCCCAGAAGTTGAAAAAACATCACAAAAAGCCGGTGCACAGACCAAACAAAAAACAACTACAAAGATTTTTTTTATAATAGAAGTCATCTTGTACCCACCAGGCTAAAAAATATTAACCCCAACAAAACACGAGCAATAAATACAGCAAAAGAAACCAACCATGTATATAATATTATTTTTTCTTCATCTTTTTTTGTCTTTATAATGAATTTTCTTATAATCCACGAAGAAATCCAGTATTGAATAAATATACCAAACACATTTGGTTTTGCATGCATTTCAGTAGCCACAGCAACTACATAAAAGAATTGTAATATGGCGAATATTACTAAGTTTATTCGCATTGTTTTTAAAGTTTTTGTATCCATTTATAACTCCTTTTTAAAAATTTGGTACCATTAATTGAAATTTTTTATAATCTTCTTCTACTGCAAAATCTGCACTTTCATCTAACATTTTACAATATTGTTTTCTTGTAAAATTTGGTTCGCCATCTTGTGCAGCAAGTTTTTTTACCCCTAGATAATCGTCTTCCATTTGTTTCTGAAACACTTGTAATGTTGTCGTTTGTTGTAAAATTGTATTGGCAAAATCTTTTGCACCAGTTTTTCCAAAAGCATTATTTAAAATATTTTCTGCTTTTTGCCTTTTTGTTTGGAAGCGCGCATCAAATTTTTTCTTTAAATTATTGACAGGATAGTATTGCGAACAATATTTTACCGCTTTATAATCGTTAGAAATTATAAAACCGTATGCTTTTGAGGCCTGTGAAACCAATTCTTTATTTTGTTTTAAGTATGTTTCATTAGAATTTTTGCCAAAACTACCAGCTTTGCTATCAAATTTTACATTATATTCGTGTTTTTGATTACTAATCTTATCAACTGTTTTTACTTTAACTGTATCTTTTGTTGTAGAAGCAGAATAATCAGTATATTCTGTATCTAAATTATATGTTTTATAGTTAGAGTCATGTGTTCTATGACTAGCAAAATTTTGAACATGCGGTCTGGCGAATTCTTCATACACAATCCTACCAAGCACAGAAGCAACAATGAAAACACCTATTGCTAAAAATGTTTTTACGCTATTTTTCATAATACTCCACCAATTCGCTGTTATTCGTATATTTTGATTATTAAATAAACCTATTAATTTTTCAATACATTTATTCCTACATCATATGCTCCTTAATTGTTTTTATACATATTCCAAAGTTGTGTAAATCTGTGTGAATATTCCTTATTAGGTTGATTAAAGAACAAACAGTTTTCTGAATTATACATACTTGCGTTGGTTGTCCAGTTATACGAACCAGATACAACACCAACATCATCAAAAACAGCAAATTTATTATGTTCAATCTTGTGTTTTTTATTGGTTAATACTGGAACACCAGCAGAACGAAGAGTATCCATCAAAGAACCTTTTACTTTTGCTTGGGTTCTATCTGTAATTACTCTTATTTTTGCTCCGTTATTCTTTGCTGTAATTATAGAATCTACAATATTTTGATTAGATATTGAATAAACCGCTATATCAATTGTCTTTGCTTTACTTATTTCTTTGATGATGTTTTCTTCACAATCTGTTCCAGGGGTGAAAAATACCTTAATATCTGATTGTGGTTTTAAATCTTTTTTAAAATTCGCTACAAAAAAGCCGGAACAAAATGCACCTAATACAATAATTAAAATAATAAAGATTCGTGTGTTTAGAAATTTTACCATTTTGTTTGTTTATATTTGTTTATGCTTGTTTTGGCTGCACAGGTACAAGATGGTGATAAAGTTCCATCTCTGCATAATGTCCTTCCGCCACTAGAACAACCAGCAACACCACCATGCCAACTGCAACACCCTCTCTGTGCAAGGGCTGGCTGCACAAAAGCAAGTCCGATTACAACAAGTATTAAAAATTTATTCATATTGAACCTTCTGATTAACTTTATGTGGTAAATATAAAACAACCCAACGGTTGTTTAATAAACTGTTCACTCCAAGTATAAAACCGCTTTAAAAGTCTTGTACATATTGGTTTTCTAATGTTTTTTAAGTTTTATAAATTCAGCAACAACTAATTCAAAGCAGGAAAAAATATGTTGATTTAACCGTTCTATTAAATTGAAGCATTTTATCAACCAAAGGATTAAAAAAAATGGCGGTTATTGGATATATTCGTGTATCATCAAAAAAGCAAACATTGGAACATCAAAAGTATGAAATCGAACAATTTACAAAGCAAAATAAAATCTCAGTGGACAAGTGGGTTATGGAAACAATATCTTCGCGTAAGCCACTAAATAAAAGAAAACTTGGACAATTATTAAATGAATTACAAAGTGGGGATATATTGATTGCTGCTGAAATATCAAGATTAGGACGCTCTTTACTTGAAGTTATGCGTATTCTGGAAACTTGTTTAAATAAAAATTGTCAGGTATGGACATTAAAAGAGCATTACAGATTGGGAAACGACATTCAAAGTAAAGTTATGGCTTTTGCCTTTGGTTTGTCCGCTGAAATAGAAAGAAATTTAATATCACAACGCACAAAAGCGTCTTTGGAAAGCATAAAAGCGACAGGTAAAAAGATAGGCCGACCTTTTGCTGCACAATCTAAAAAATTGAAACTATCACGCAATACCAAAAAGGTTAAACATTGGCTTGAAACAGGATTAACCAAATACCGAATTGCAAAAATGATGTCCGTATCACCTGCAACTGTATCTAATTTTATAAAAAGGATGGGGTGGTGATAAAATCGTTTACTTTTCCCAAAATTCGCGTTATTTTATAAAAGTGCTGTGCAAGTGTTAGGCATTTCTAGTGAAAACTGGTTAAATTTGGGTGAAAGCAGTATTAAAAAGGCTTGTTTTCTCTCAAAAATGTGTGTGTCTGAAACCAATTCATTCCTACCAATGGTGGGAGTCCGATTTCCACCCACTCCCACCAAAAACACAAACCGACCTTTATGGTCGGTTTTTGTTTTTGGCTATGGGTGGTGAGATGAGAACCATTGGTTCGAAACCAAGTAGATTTGGCAAGTAAAACGTAGCCAAATCGTCACGGGTTGCGCGCAGCCGGCACACAACGTGTGACGGACAAGCGAATACGCAGATAGACGATTAAGAAAATGTTAAAAAATCGATGGAACGAGATTTTTTTCATTTTATTTATCGTATATCAAGGCGCACCCACTCCCACCAATAAATACCGACCAAGTATGGTCGGTTTTTTCTTTGTCCAAATATGGCTGATTTCCGCCGTTTTTGCGATGTGATTTATCAGTATAATATCTTGTATGTATTTATCATCGGCATAAATCACCGTATTTCAATAAATTACATACAATGCCGATTTTCCAACTGGAGATTTGTCGCATTCATAGATGCACGATTTCAACATCCGGTAATTGTTTTGCAATATATTCTGCCGCGAGTCTGCGATGGCATTGTATGGCGGTCTTTTCGGTACACAGCAAACATATTCTATCAAGTTTGGATATATTGCAATTATGTAAAGGGTCGCGTTTTTGCAATAATTCGCGATACATTTTTTCATATTCAGACCATGTAATTTTTTTGTCTTTATACGATGCCAAAATATCAACGGTTGGCGCAAATTCAGGATGGTATTCATAGCGATTACCCAGAACATTCGCCAAATTATCACCGTTATAATATGGAACATAGGTGCTTAGCCGCCATTGACGGATATCCCACACACAACTTATGCGCGCTGCGTTCAACACGTCCAGAAATGCTTCTGGGCTTTTACCACTGAAACCAATCGTGAATATCTTTGTCATATCAGTATTTGACTTCGTTTAATATCAAATAAAAATCAGGGATATGTTTTGGTGCCATGCCATTTAATAAACTAACAGAAGCAACCGAACCGAATGGCGCATAAAAACCGGCATCAAATTTATAGTATTTACGAATACATTCGTTGATTTGTTTTTCTAAATCAGACATAGACATATGAATCATCATATCCCAAACTTTTTCTTGAATTTCATCGTACTTATAATCGCTAAACCTGTAATTGTCCCAGAAATAAGACAGGATTTGTTTTGCTTGTTTTTCATTTAAATCTTTTATATTTTTTGGGAAATTATAGCGTGGGTGCGCAGCCCGATACATATCAAGTTTTTCTCGATTTACACCATACGCATTTATTCGTACGGCATTATTGTCGATTTGTGTGTTTTCATATTCAAGTATTTTATTAACAAAATCACTACGCCTATCGGCAACAGCAACCATTGGGACCAGCAATAATAATACAAACACTAACTTTTTCATACACTTATTATTGCAGGATATATACAAAGAAATCAATATCTATTTGTACGACTTGTCCATCCTTTTCCATATTTGTCCCAATCAGATAAGCCTTGCAGATACTTAATTCTGTTTTCTTTCAAATCTTGCATAAAATCGTCAATTTTATTATCGGGTATATTATTTAAAGCATCAAGTGTTTTATCGCCAATTTTGCCGTCTATTTTTAAATCTTCGCCCATTGAATCGTTTAATGTTTCTTGGACGATTTTTCCAACATTATTGAAATTACTCATAACGCCCATATCAAATATCGCGTTGGCAATGCGTTCGTTTTCTATATCACCAATACGGCGTTCGTCATAGTAATCTTCACCGTATATTTGACGTGCCTGTTCTGGTGATAAATCTTTCACTTTATCTGGAAAATTAAAATCTGGATGATCCTCATTATATTTATTCAATGTTGGTTGTGTTATACCTGAATTTGTCGGTTGATCAATCAGTTTTGGATTATCCACATATCCGCCTTCCTCTGCCATGGTTTTATGAATAATACTTTGTTTGCGAGTATCAACAACAGGCTTGTTATTATCATCTAATTCAATTTCTTCTATCCAGCACCGACAATTGTCATGATGTGGGTGTTCTGGGATATCTTCTTCGTTTTCATAAATAGTATCAGAAAAACTTGCACAATCTTCACAAGTTCTTTCATCTATTATGGCATGCCAGCACCATGCTTTTCTGATCGTTATATTGCGTCCAGTTGCATCAATCGTGCTGTTGCTATATTTGTTTTCAAAATAATTTTGAATTTGCTTTGCAACATTTTGATGTTCTGGATTGTTAGAATTTACATATGCATCACTTTGCATAAGGGTTAATATATTTTCTGGTATTTTGTTCATATTATCTCCTTTATTAAATAAAAAAAGCCCGCAAAAAGCGGGCAATAACAATAAAAAATGGCACAAAATGTGCCTTTAAAGTTGAAAATATTATATCACAAAACAACAAAAAAATCAATATAATATGGATAAGTCACAGTAGTTTTTGTCAAAAATATACGCTTTTCTTGCAAAATGCCGTTCGACTCCCTATTGAAATCGAACGGCTGTTTATCGTGGCTCAGATGTATAAGCATATGTCGAACGCGCGATATCTTAGATTTACTTAGTTT
>JAEEGL014779216.1_pt1 | contig 15945 bp, 14 predicted proteins | sample 9134231 | NCBI WGS metagenome assembly JAEEGL01 (sample SAMN16246548, study PRJNA631951) | gut metagenome | biome: gut microbiome; feature: rumen; material: fiber-attached | host: Bos | place: Iran: Karaj | collected 2018-10 | reverse complement strand
TAATAATTGCATCGATCTGTTTCATGCCCAATAATTCAACAGGCGCCTTGTCATCTGTCATGATATGATTGCCTGCATCGTAGGCCAGTGCTGAGCTATATGCACTCTCCATCATAACTCTCAAGTCAGTCTCATCTTCTTTACTAGCTCCATCCTTTAACTTCTCAAGAAAATTATCGGAATCACATGCAAAGAGTTCTTTGTTTGTCGAACCCGTCACATCAATTGTTACAACATTATTAAACACTGAAGAAATGGTATCTGCCAGATAAGTATTAATTGTGGCATCATTTTTGGCTCCGATGGCATTGTCGCTGTACATATTCATGTTTACAACCATTACTCCACCATCATTCAGATGCTCTTTTACCATAGTAAAGAACTCTACTGATGACATCTGAAAAGGAATAGTAATGTCCTGATAGGCATCAACCATGATCACGTCGTACTTCTTGTCCACTGCAGCAAGATAAGCTCTGCCATCGTAGGTTGTCACCTTTGCAGTTTCAGGAAGTTCAAAGTACTTGTGGGCAAGATCAGTTATCTTTTCGTCGATCTCAACGCCCTCAATACTTATGTTGTCAAAGTGTCTTGAAAGCTGGGTTGCATATGTTCCAGAGCCCATGCCAAGGATCAAAACATCCAGATTTTCGCCCTTTTCTTCTTTATCTTTGATGCCTGCCATGTAAGGTGCTGCCATAGCTACGTCATAATACATGCCTGTAAGGGCTCCGTCTTTAACAAGAACTGACTGAACACCAAATAAAACGTTAGTTGAAAGGATTACCGTATTTGGAGTTTCTTTTACCTGAAGATAGTTGTAAACTGACTCGCCTTCATAGGTTAAGTTATTCTCCCAAAAGGCAAAGCTTGTGTTGTAGCAAAGGCCGCAAGATATAACAAATATGAGAATTCCGGAAACGATCCTTGCTACATTACTGTTTTTTTTTGAGCCTTTTGTAGCTTGGTCAGTATCTTCAGATGGGCTTACAAAGTAAGCAATAGAAAGAACTATGAGGATTCCTGCAAAGATAAGGAATGTGATGGCTGTTCCTACAGCAGGGATAGTAACAAAGGTTGGTACGAAGGTACCGATGATACTGCCTACTGTATTGAACGCTCCAAGAGTTCCAATGATCTTGCCGTTATCTTCAAGAGAATCCGTTGTATACTTGGCAAGACTTGGAGTTACCGTTCCAAGAAGGAATAATGGAAATACAAAAACCACCATGCACGCCGCAAAGGCAGCGATCACAAGGAAGTTACTGTTAACTGTAAAGATGAGAAGTGCAGAAATACCAAGAATCACATATTTGCCAATGGCTGGAATAAGTGCTATCCAGATAGCTGACACTAGGATCCTGCCGTAGAGCTTACCTGGGTCCTTGTCCTTGTCTGCCTTACGTCCGCCATAGATATTACCAAGAGCCATGGCAATCATGATAGTTCCGATGATGATAGTCCACACGATCTGTGATGAGCTAAAATATGGTGCTAGAAGTCTGCTGGCGCCAAGTTCAACCGCCATTACTGACATTCCCGCAAAGAATTCTGTAAGATACAAAAATAGTTTATTCTTTAAGATCTTTTTATTCATACTGTTCCTCTTTGATAGTAATAATGCCTAATTTCACTTATACCACATATATCCTGATAACTTCAATGATTGAATAAACGATAACTGGAAAAAGTGCCGTAATGTACATCAACCTGCAAGCTCTGACTATGTCATCAGCCTCGATCTTTCTTTTTTCATCCCCGATATATGGTTTGGCATGCATTTCACCAAAGTAAACCGCTGGCCCTGCAAGGCGAAGGCCAAGAGCTCCTGCACATACGCTCTCACACTGTGCAGAATTTGGACTTGCATGATTGAATCTGTCTCTTTTAAAGATCCTGACTGAATCCTTGAAGCTATAATGAGCTTTATCAGTTAGTTCTAGTAAAAAAGCTGCTGCCATCATAAGTACTGCGCTGATCCTGGCTGGAACAAAAGCAAAGATATCATCAAGCCTAGCTGCGCTTCTTCCAAAGAACATATACTTGTCATTCTTGTAGCCGATCATGGAATCCATGGTACTGACAGCCTTGTAGATAAAGGCAAGGATAGGACCGCCAATAGCCAGATAAAACATAGGACAGATAACGCCGTCATTGGTATTCTCTGCTACAGTCTCAACTGCTGCCCTTGTAATGCCGTCTTTATCAAGAAGAGCGGTATCTCTTCCAACTATCATGCTAACTGCAGTTCTAGCTCCTTCAATATTTCCATCCTTTAGAGGCTCATGCACATCCATTGCCGCCTGGCAAAGGCTCTTTGCAGCAATACTCTGCCAGCTCATTAAGGTCATCACTATAAGTCCGACCTCTTTATCCACTAGGAAGGCGCAGTATAGGATAAATATCCCCAAGAAAGCTGTGGATAACACCACAAGAAATGTCAGTAACATGCCTTTTTTATATTTCTTGTCATCACTATCTTCTTTAACTAATAATCTCTTTTCCAAAAAAGTTATGAGACGCCCTATTAGCTGAACAGGATGTGGGATATTCCTTGGATCTCCCGCAACGGCATCCACGATAAATCCCAAAATAAATGTAATTGGAATGTATTTAAAATATTGGATCATGTCACTCCCTTAGAGCCAGCGATAAAAATATGCCATAGCGCCGATAACAAGCACCATGCACGTCTCACATATGCACACAAACCAGCCTGCTACATCACCAGTTATGCCGCCAAACTCATTTTCTGACCTTACGTGGTAATACAGAAATGTGAAAAGAGCTGCCAAAACAGCCGCTGCACCTGTAAAACGTCCGATGACTATCATGGCGATCATGACAACACCAGCTTCTTTTATCAAAATGCTAAGACACTTCTTTTTGTCTGAACCTTCTGCAAAAGTATAGAGCGTACCTTCATTTTTGGCACATTTAAATGAAACAACCGAGATACCACTTAGGCACCTTGAAAGGCAAAGGCCAAGTCCAAGGACTACTATTTCTGAAATCCCAGAGCCAGCGTAATACATGATAAGTTCAAGTCCTGCAAAGAAAAGCGCAGCAAGGACCATAACTCTTATAACAGCAAAGGCTCCAATATGAGGATCTTTTAGTATCTCAAGTTTCTTTTCCCTTGTCTGATAGGATGAAAGCGCATCACTTACATCCATGAAGCCGTCAAGATGTATGCCACCTGTAAGTATTACAGGAATCACTACTAGTATCAGTGGAATCACAGTCTCTGCTGGAAGTTCAATATAATGCATCACGAAATAAAAAACGCTCATGATAGCGCCAATCAAAAGACCTATCGAAGGAAAAAAGCAAATGCTGTACTTCATATCCTCGCTTTCCCACTTAAACTGTGGCATCGGTATCTTGGAATACATTGAAAAAGCTATTGTAAAAGACTTAAGTAACCTCATTTTATCTTCACCCCTTCCCCGCAAAATACTCTGTAGATACTGCGATCTTTTCCTAACATTTGCATGAGACGCCCTGTTTCTTCACGGGCCTTTCTGTCTGTAGCATCCATAGGAACTATGCCGCAGGTAATATCGTCAACTATGACTATCTCAGCCTCTTTTAATAGGTTAAAAGACTCTTCTGCAGAGAGAAGGTTACGTACAAGTCTCTCTGCGTGCTCATAAGCTCTGTAGCCTGCTGGCACCTTGGTGTCATCAGCTGTAAAAGAATAGATTTTATTATCTTCTATATTAAATTCACTTTTAGCAAAGGCTCTTTTGCCCTGAAAGGCTCCGCCAAATATAAGTATCTTGTTCACTGCTTGTCCCCCATCTACTAAAAGCTCTGTGTTTCCTTTAACTCCAGCAGTCATCTCCATAACTTCATCAGCTCTTTTTGAAATCAGCTGTTCTAGCTGCGCAAGTCCACGCTGATACTCTATTGTCTCATCACCGTATATAATAGAATCACTGTAGATTCCGTCGCTTACAAATACAATGCTGGCGCCAGACTTTTGGCACTCATCTATCAAAATGCCAAGACCCTTTTGAACTCTTCCAGCTGCTTCATGGTCCACATAGAAGTTGCCCTTATCATCTACTCTAAACATCTCATTAGCTAGAAGAGCTGTGAGACTATCCACCAAAAATGCAGGCGGATTCTCATCTTTCCTGATAATATCCACAAGGTCTTCTATCCTATACTTAAGCTCAATAGTATCAAAGCCAAGATCTTTTCTGTTTTCCACATGCTTTTTGATGCGCTCATCATCTTCAGCTCCTGTGGATATCATAGTTGCCACGTAGTAGAGCTTTCCCTTTTGCTTCTTAGAATAGCTTACCGCCAGGTCCTGGGCCTTATTCGATTTTCCATTCTTACAACCGCCAGTTATCAGAACTACCATATTACCTTATTCCCTCAAGGTATGAATCGTCTATTCCGCCGCCTTCAAAGGTTGCCATATCTCGCATCATGACGCAGGCATCCTCAATTATCTGAAATGCCATAGGGCATCCGCTTCCTTCACCAAGTCCCATATTCAGCATCAGATATGGCTTAAGCCCCAGCTCCTTTATAGCAAGATCATAGGCAGGCTCCTTGGACACATGGGATGTGAAAAGATATCCCTTAACAAGTGGACAGAGTCTCACTGCGCACAGGGCTGCCACTGCAGAAATAATGCCATCTATAACAACAGCCTTCTTGCATATCGCAGCTCCAATAAATGCGCCGCACATAGCAGCAATATCAAGGCCGCCAACCTTGGACATAGCTGATATTATCTGCTCAGCATCATTCTCATTCCCTTCCCACTTCTTATTTAGAATTCCATGGAACTCAAGGGCTTTTCTTATAACTTCCTTCTTTTTGACGAGTGCTTCATCAGTAAGTCCTGCGCCTCGCCCTGTGATGTCTTCTGGAGATACGCCTGTCAGCGCAGATAAAAGAGCTGTGGATGTGGTAGTGTTACCAACTCCCATCTCTCCTACGCCTATAAGATCTACTGTTCCAGTGGATGACTTATCCACATTTTTATTATCAGAAGGCTCTTTTCCCACATTGGCTACTAGATTTATCCCCGTAGTAATGGCTCTAAGACACTCATCTTCCGTCATAGCCATTTCTTTTACTATATTACCAGTGCCACGCCTAATGCTGCGGTCAATGACCTTACTTGCATCCGGGTCAGCAGAATAATCCGTAGCAATTCCCATGTCAGTTACCACAAGCTCTGTGCCTGTGTGCCTTGCAAGGACTGCAACGCCAGTAAGCCCTCTTGTCATGTTAAGAGCCTGCATAGCAGTTACTGAAACAGGGGATGACGCCACACCTTCCTCTACAACGCCATTATCTGCGCAGAATACATAGATAGTCTTTTTACCTACTTTGTTTTTGACATGACCTGTTATACCAGCGAGCTTTATTGCAATATTTTCAAGTTCACCCATGCTGCGAGGAGGCTTAACCAGTAAGTTGTTGTAATCTGAGGCTGCATTAATAGCCGCATCATCAACTTTTTCCACTTTATCTATGTAATTTTCAAGAGTTTTCAACATATCTTTGTTCATAAAAATAATTCTACACCATTTTATCTATGGTGTAATTACTGATATACTTAGGAAATGTAAGATAATACATGTTTTTATATGAGGATATTATGAATCATCAAATGGCATTCGCCCACGGCGGCGAACACACTGATTACAACCAAATAAAGCACGATTTTAGCGTAAACACTAAGCCTCGGGGAATGCCAGGGAACTTAAGCTATGCCCTAACTACAAATGTTGATACTCTTGAGAAGTACCCAGATAGACGCTCAGAAGAGCTTTGCCACGCTATTTCCAAGAAAAGAGGCGTTTCAATAGATAACATATTTATTGGAAACGGCGCTTCTGAAGTTATCAGTTTACTAGCAAAAGTCCTTGCTCCCAAAAATGCGCTTATTATAGAGCCGACATTTTCAGGCTATGAGAGAGCTCTTTTATCTAACGGTTCCAAGGTTAGCTACTACGAGCTTTCTAGGAAAAATGGATATATGCTGACGCAGGATTTCATAGCTTTTCTAGAAAAAGCCAAATGTGGCGTGGTCTTTGCCTGCAGTCCCAACAATCCTACTGGACAAGTTATCGAACCTGCCCTTGTAAAAGAGATTGCAGATATATGCGATAAAAAGAAGATCTTCTTTATATTAGATGAGTGCTTTATGGGCTTTGTGGAAAACTCTGATCACTATAGCTGCCAGAGTCTCCTTGCTGACCATCCACATCTGATCCTTTTGGATGCCTTCACCAAGCTCTACTCAATACCAGGAATAAGGCTTGGTTACTGCATTAGTAGTAATAAGGATCTTGTGAAAGATCTTTATGACGTTCAGCCAGAATGGAGCGTATCCACATATGCTCAGCTTGCAGGAAAAGAGGCACTTTCAGAAGAAAGGTACGTGAAAAGAACCGTTGAACTGGTATCTACTGAGAGAGATTATCTAATTAAGGAACTTCGCCATCTCGGTTTTGAGGTATATGATAGCCAGGCTAACTTCATCCTGTTCAATATTCCTTCTGAATTAGAAAAGGATCGCGACTTGCAAGAATACTTGGCAAAGGAGCATCACATTCTCATTAGATCATGCAGTAATTTCAATGGATTAACAGAAGGTGATTACAGAATTGCAGTAAAGCTTCATGACGAAAACGAATTATTGATTGAAGCACTTAAGTCTTTCTTATCGCTGTGAAAAGTATTGTTTATCACCAGCGAAAAAATATTCTTAGTTCACTTTTTGCTTTTTAATAATTATAATCATTTTCATAAATGAAAAAGAAATTCGAGGAGGGATTATTTTATGAAAAAGAATATCATTGCAAGCTTAGTTTTATCTACAACTCTTGTACTCGGCGTTTTAACTGGTTGTGGAAACTCAGTTGATACTCAGAACACAACAGACACACAGACTGCTACAGAGGCAAACAACGATACAGCTTCTGCTGATGCGGACAAGACAATCAGAGTTGGTGCTACACCAGTTCCACATGCTGAAATTCTTGATAACGTAGTAAAAGACGTTCTTGCAAAAGACGGTTGGACACTTGAGACTGTAGTTTTCCAGGATTACGTTCTTCCTAATACTTCACTTGAAGCTGGTGAGATCGATGCCAACTACTTCCAGACACTTGGTTACATGAACCAGCAGAACCAGGATGCAGGTCTTCACCTTGTAGCAGTTGCAGGCGTTCACATTGAGCCAATGGGCATCTACTCAGAGAAGTACACAGCAGTTGCTGATCTTCCAGACGGTGCTTCAATCGGAATTCCTAACGATCCAGACAACGCTTCAAGAGCACTTGATCTACTTGTTCAGAAGGGTCTTTTAACATCAAAGGGTGAGTACGGTACAAGCGACAGCTACACAGAGGATTCTCTTACAAAAGACGCTGACGCTAACCCACACGGCTATGTGATCACTCCACTTGAAGCTGCTAACCTTCCACTTTCACTTCCAGATCTTGATGCTGCAGTTATCAACGGTAACTACGCACTTGAGGCTGAGCTTCCAGCTAAGCACCCAGCTCTTGAGATTGAGGAATTCGACGAGGAAACAACAACAAAGAGAACTAACTTCCTTGTAGTTAAGGATGGCACACAGGATTCTGAGAAGATTCAGGCACTTGTAGCAGCACTTAACTCAGAAGAAGTACAGAAATACATCGACGCTACTTACAAGGGAGCAGTTATCGCATCTTTCGTAAGCGCAGAGTAATGAGCGTATGACAGTGTGAATTATCATTGTTCGCTCCGATATTTTTTGCAGGATACATAAGACATTCAAAAACCTCGGTGAGATTTACTTCACGTTGTTCATAACGCAAATCTCACCGAGGTTTTTTCATGCCATGTATCTGCTACTCTTTTGTGGATAACTTACATTTATGCTATTATTAGTTATTGACTAATGTTTTTGGAGAAAAAGAAATGATACAACTGCAGAACGTATGCAAAAAATTTAATGATACGGAAGTTCTAAAAGGTATCACCATGGATATTCAGGATGGTGAGATCTTTGGAATTATTGGACAGAGTGGAGCGGGTAAGTCTACTCTTCTTAGATGCATTAATGGTCTGGAATCCTATGACAGCGGCAAGATCATTGTTAATGGACAGATGGTTAACATCCGAGACAAATTCTTACTCAGACAGCTTCAAAAAAGAATGGGAATGATCTTCCAGGGCTTCAATCTTTTGGAGAGACTTGATGTATATCAGAACGTTGCTCTTCCAATGAAGTTTTGGGGAATTGACACACATTCTCCTGCTGCAAAAGAAAAGATTGAATACTTGATACGTATGGTAGGCCTTGAAGACAAGATGCATGCCAAGCCTCGTCAGCTCTCAGGTGGACAGAAACAGAGAGTTGCTATTGCAAGAGCTTTAGTACTTGACCCTGAGTTCCTTCTTTGCGACGAAGCAACCAGCGCTCTTGATCCAGAGATCACCAAGGAGATCTTAGCTCTTTTGCAAAAGATCAATCGCGAACTTGGAATCACTATCATCGTGGTTACTCACCAGATGGAGGTTGTAAAGCAGATCTGTCAGAAGGTTGCATTCCTTAGTAATGGTAAGATGCTTGCTGTTGGTAAGCCAGAACAGCTCTTTGTATGGCCAAAGGAAATGGAGATTCGTGACTTCCTTAGAGAAGAGAGCAACAAGCTTCCAACTACTGGAATCAATCTTAAGCTCTTTTTCTTTGGAGAGGGCAATCAGCGTCCTATCGTAACACAGATGGCTCAGGAGCTTCATACAGACTTCAATATCTGCTGGGCTAAGCTTGAGGACTTCAGAGAGGACGTTTACGGAAGCCTTGTTCTTAACATGGATGAAAAAGATCTGGCAAGAGCTTGCGAGTTCCTTGATAGCAAGAATGTAACCTGGGAGGTAATCAAATAATGTCTGGAATTTTAACATCATCCGGCATGAGCGCCGTTATTATGACTGCTTTTAAGCAGACTCTTTATATGGTATTTTGGTCAACACTTTTTTCAGTTATCCTTGGCTTCATACCTGCGATCATACTGACACTTACGGCTCCTGACGGACTTAAACCAAATAAATTTGTTTATGAGATACTTAGCTTTATCATCAACGTTTTTAGAAGCTTCCCATTCATCATTCTTTTGGTAATCCTTATTCCATTTACTAGAATGGTTGTTGGTAAATCAATCGGAACAACAGCTTCTATCGTTCCCCTTACAGTATCTGCTATTCCTTTTATTGCAAGAGTATTTGAGACCAGCCTTCGCGAGACCAATCCCGGAGTTATTGAAGCCGCTAGATCTTTTGGTGCTTCAAACTTCCAGATTCTCATGAGAGTTTACGTTAAGGAATCCATCCCTAGAATGTTAAATGGCGTTGTTCTCCTTATCATCTCTCTTATTGGTTATTCAGCTATGGCAGGAACAGTTGGCGGCGGCGGTATCGGTGATATTGCTATCCGTTACGGATATCAGCAGTACAAGACAGAATACCTTGTTGTATGCTCCTTAATACTTATTGCTTTTGTTCAGCTGATCCAGTCAATTGGAAATATGATGTACAAGAAAATGTCTTAAACATAGAAAAAATGGGACCTTGCGGTCCCATTTTTTATTGGCAAATAAACATTCCATATTCTTTAGGAAGATCAACTGCCTCATCTTCTATATGCTCTTTTAATATTTCACGAATCTTTTCTACAGGCAGATCACAGATTGCCTTGAAGGAAGCAAGGCTTCGAAGGTACTCAACAAGATCTTCTACATCTGTTACATGAAGTGAATCCTCATAAAAAGCAGTCTTAACATCTGCAAAGGATTTGCCAAGTACAGCTCCTCCGTTCTGCATAGTAAAGTTATGATTTGGTTTAAACTCTTCTCCTCCAAGTTTGAACCACTCAGCAAGAAGCTCTGGGAAGTTGTTCTCTCCAAGTGTAGCACAGTAGAATACTCCACCTTGCTTTAATACTCTTCTAACTTCTCTTATTCCTCTATCAATATCTGGAACGTGGTAGAGCATTGAATTTGCGATTACCACGTCAAAGCTATTTTCTTCAAAAGGAAGATACTGAATATCTGCCTGAATATATTCGATATTATCTCTTTCTCCAAGGTTATTCCTTGCTGTCTCAAGCATTCCCTCAGAAAAATCTGTAAGAACAAGTTTGCCACATCTGGATACAATATCCTCATGGTCTTCCCAAAGGCCTCCTGTGCCGCAACCAAGCTCAAGTACTTTCATACCTTTTTTGATATTGTAGTTAGAAATTATCCAGTTACTATAACCCTGCTTGTTTGTTGAATATTTATTATGAAATCCAATACGGATATCAAGTCCCTTTGATGTAGCGTACTGCTTTTTTACTGCTTCTGTATCATTTGAACTTCCAAAATGCATTATAATGTCTCCCCTATCGTAGTCGTTTTTTTATTCTTCCTGTAAATACCTTTTTACTTCAAAAAGGTCTGTGCAGATCTCTTCAGACAGATTCTTCATTTCCTCATTTTCAGGAAGTAGATCAGGCACCATTATTGGCTTAAGGCCTCCTCTACTTGCTGCCCTGATTCCATTATATGAATCTTCTATAGCATAGGCTCTTGCTGGCGATACGCCTGTTTTAACACAAGCCAGTAAAAAGATATCTGGTTCCGGTTTACTTTTTATGACCATATCACCAGTAATGATCTCGTCAAAAAATGAAAGTAGCTCTGCGTCACGAAGCTGATTTACAACGGTCTGTCTCCTTGTAGAAGATGCAAGTGCTATCTTCTTACCATTCATCTTTAAAAAGACAAGTAGCTGTAAAACTCCCGCTTTAACAGGAAGCTTTCCGCCATCGTATCTTTCATGATACATCTGTGATGCTTCCCCAGCGTATTCATCATACGGAAAATCTTCACCGTATGCTTCTAGCATTATCTCTTTGGTCTTGGCTGCATTGGTTCCGCAACAGGCAAGATACGGCTCTTCTATGTTCTTTATGCCATACTTCTGTGCAAGTTCCAGCCAGCAGTCCATGGTTGCTTTTTCTGAGTCAAAGATAACGCCATCCATGTCAAAAACAACTGCATCAAAATCTTTCATAACATCTCCCCACTTGCATTTTCTACCACGTTAGCAGAATAAAATCTATAAAGCAAGATTAATTTCTTGCACAATTGTTGAAAAAATAGGCATATACTACATTTGTATATGCCTATCATACATCATCTGAGCTTATTCATTGCTTCAGCAAGTATCGACTCAGGGTCATTTCCTTCCATATCTAGGTTTTCCGCATAGATCAGCTCTGTCTCTGGTATGCCAAACATCTCTTTTACAAGGCTAGAAACATAATCATAGCTAAATCTAGGATCAAAATTGCCACCGGCCGTAGATACATAGTACAGTTTCTTGGCTTTGCATAATCCTTGCGGCCCACCATCTGGGCCATAAGCAGTAACAACGCCTATAGCATAGATATTCTCAAGGTAGATCTTCAAAATAGCAGGAAACTGTCCATCCCAATATGGAGCTGATATTACTATAACGTCAGCCTCTGCAAATCGCTTAGCAAGATCAAATATCTTATCTTTATAATTCCCTTTTTCTTGCTGAGACATGCGATAATTAAGTCTCTCTTCATTAAGGGGCTTAATATCAATGTCTGTGAGCCTCTCTTCCTCATAGGCTCCCAATTTATTAAGTAAAACTTTCGATAATCTATCTGTTCTAGATTCTTTTCTTACACAAGAGTTCACATATAAAATCTTTTTTTGTTCCATTTGTTGATTCTCCTTGTAAGTCTAATTTTCTTATAAAGAGTTTATCAGTCCACAAACTTCTTAAGTTCTGAATGTGCAAGTGGTATAGCCAGTGCAAAAGCGCACACATCTGCGCATGACTGAGCCATCTCAACTCCTGTTAATCCAAGGATCATTGGCAGGATCAAGATCATAGGAATAAAGAATATTCCGTTTCTTGATGAAGCCATGATTGAAGCCTTAATCCCCTTACCAATTGATTGAAGCATCATGTTGCTGATAACGATAACTCCTGAAAGTGGCAATGTCACAGATTGGAATCTAAGGGCTGCCACGCCTACCTTTATGGCATCAGGATTTTTTGAAAATACTGATATGATGTCAGGCGCAAAAGAAAAACATGTAATGCCGATAAGTATCAGGAATATGGTTGAATATTTAACGCAGAAAATAAATCCCTCTTTTACCCTCTTAGTAAGACCTGCTCCGTAGTTGAAAGAGCAAACTGGCTGATAGCCCTGGCCAAAGCCGATAAGAGCTGAAGCCATCATGATCATAACTCTTGAAGCCACTGACATACCTGCAATTGCTGCATCAGCGCCAAGAGCTCCTGCTGTTCTATTGAGGATCAGTGTGGATATTGCAGCCATTCCCTGTCTGAAAAGAGATGGTGCTCCGCCGTTTACGATCTCTAAGAGATAGTGCTTGTTTAGATGCACATTACCTATGCTAAGCTTGATATTTTCGCCTTTGCTGGTTCCGATCAAAAGAACTATGAAACTTGTGCACTGTCCCATTACCGTAGCAATAGCGGCACCCCTGACCTCCATGTGGAATCCAAGGATAAGAAGTGGGTCTAAGACCATGTTCATAACTGCGCCGCACATAAGACCTACCATAGCATATACGGCGCTTCCCTGGAACCTGAGCTGATTATTAATAACAAACTGAGCCATCATAAATGGTGCGCCAAACAGAATGATCCTCATGTAGTCCTGAGTAAACTTCATAGTAGAGTCGGTTGCACCAAGGAAACGTGCTATAGGTTCAACATAGATATTACCTACGATTGCAAAGATAACTCCAAGGATCAGTGCAAGAGCAAAGCCTGTTGAAGCCATTTCATTTGCTTCTTTGTGGTTGCCTGCTCCAAGCATTCTTGATAAGTAGTTGCCAGATCCATGTCCGCAAAAAAAGCCTGTAGCCTGAATAAGCGCCATAATAGTAAATACAAGTCCAACTGAAGCAGTAGCTGCAGTGTTAATAGCTGAGTCGCTTGAAACCCTTGCTACAAAGAAAGTATCTGCTGTGTTATAGATTGCCGTTACCATCATGCTTATGATCGTCGGAACTGAAAGCGACAAAATAAGCTTTGGTATTGGTGTTGTTGTTAAATATTCTCGTCTGTTTTGTAATGCCATTACAATGTCCTAACCTTTTTATTTCTCACAAGTTATGAATTATACACTTATGAGTTAAGCTCTTCAAATTTAGCTTTCATAGTAGGATTATTCTTGGTAAGTTTCTTGACACTTACATCCTCTACCTTGCTATTAGCGATTCTGAGCTGATTGTCGCTTCCAAGGAGCTCTTTTTTAACCTTTTCAAGGTGCTGGATCGTCTTGTCTATCTCATCAATGGCATTATCAAAATGTTTGTGAGCAATGTCATAGTTACGGCTAAAGTCATCCTTAAACTTCATAAGGCTGTCTTCAAAGTTTGAAATATCGATATCCTGATTCTTGACCGTAGCAAGCTCCTGCTTGTACATAAGAGCATTCATTGCTGCATTTCTAAGAAGAGTGATCATTGGAATAAAGCACTGTGGTCTTACAACGTACATCTTGTCATACTTGTAGGAAACATCCACAATTCCTGCATTGTAAAGTTCACTGTCGCTCTCAAGCATAGAAACCAAAACTGCGTATTCACAGTTCTTTTCCTTTCTATCCTTATCAAGCTCCTTGAAAAAGTCCTCATTCTTGTGCTTGGTGGCTGTCTCGTCCATCTCATTCTTCATCTCAAACATGATGGAAATGATCTCAACACCATTCTCATCGCACTCTCTGTAGATGTAATCGCCCTTACTACCTGTTCTTGCATCATTATCCTTCTCAAAATAGGCATTTTTAAAGGCTGTAGCTCTGAGCTGATTGAACTGAATCTCGCAGTGCTGCTCTAAGGTTTCTCCCACCATCTTAGTAGACATCTTGGTCTTGAGGTCCTTGTAGAACTCAACCTCTTTTTCCTTCTGTTCTAAGAGAACCTTGCCCTTTTCTTTTTCCTGCAAAAGTGCAGATTCAAGCTCTCTGTTCTTTTCATTAAAGGAACTCTCGAGGGCATGCTTCTCATCTTCGACTTTCTTGACAGCTTCCAGGACTGCGAGCTTTTGCTTGTCATCTACAGCGCTAAGCTCATGTTGAAGCTTGCTTTTTTCTTCTTCACTCTTTCTGAGCTTGTCCTTTATTTCTTCTAATTCCTCAGCATGCTCATGAGTTAGTTTTTCTATCTTTTCAAACTGAGAAGTCTTTATCTTTTCAATTTCAGATTTGAGCTCTTCCTTTTCCTTCTCATACTGCTGCTTAGTTTTAAGCGTGATCTTGTCTTCCTGAGCAGCAAGCTCTATTTCGTGCTCTTTTTGAAGGTGCTTCTCAAGCTCCGACGTACGCTCCCTTAAGTCCTTCTCAAATTCTTTATCTCTAATCTGCTTAACAATTGAGCTAAGCTCTGTATCATCAACTGTAAATGCCTGTCCGCAGTGTGGACATTTGAGTTCTGCCATAGTCTCTACCTCTCTGTGATTTCACGGTTTCTATAAACTATACAAACAAGTTAATTATACCATGAATCACTGCTTAAACATTGGCATCAGCTGAAGCTTGTGAAGATTGATCTTGTGGAGTCTGTCAATCTTCTGCTTGATAGCCTCATCTTCGCAGACACCAGTGTAGATATATTTATCAAGCATATCGTAAGTAAAGCCAAGCTTGTCCTCATCTGACATTCCGCTAAGGCCATCAGATGGAGTCTTGTGGATGAGCTCATTTGGAAGGCCAAGAGCGTCACCGATCATGCGCATCTCAGTTACGGTAAAGTCTGAGCAAGGGCTAAAATCTCCTGCTGCATCGCCGTACTTGGTTGAATAACCAACGTAGTCCTCTGACTTGTTGCAAGTATTGGCTACGCGGCCGCCATTTGGAAGTGACTGGGCTACGCCGTAAAGTGTAGCCATTCTCATTCTAGGAGGTGTGTTGATGATTGCATCCTTGCCAAGCTCTACGCCTGCTGCCTTCATCATCTCACGGTAACCATCCATAGCTGGCTTGATGTTTACAACATGATGCTTAATTCCAAGAAGCTCTGCTACTTTCTTTGAATCATCGATATCCTTCTGCTCACCATCTGGCATCAGGACTCCTACAACTCTGTCTTTACCAAGGGCCTTTACCAAAAGAGTTGCTACAATAGTAGAATCTTTACCACCAGAAAGACCTATAACTGCGCTGGCTGTAGGACCATTATTGTCAAACCACTCCTTGATCCAAGCTGTGATCTCTTCAATCTTTTTTTCTGCATTAAAATCCTTAAGTTGTTCTATCATGACCATTTCTCCCTTCAAGCCTGATCGTACCAGTTATTATCTGTTGTCGTGCTCCATTCTCCAGTTGATACACCTCTGAAGATAATCTACATAATCAGGATTCTTGCACATTCCCTTGCCCTTAACATCAGAAATCTTAGCAACATCCTGACCGTTACATCTTGTAGTCTTCATTACAATGTTAAGTGCTGGTGCATCTGTGTCATTAGAAATATAAGTTCCAATTCCAAAGCCGACCTTCGCTCTGCCATTAAAGTGTCTAAAGAGCTTGTCTGCCCTTTCAAAATCAAGGCTATCACTAAAAAGAAGTGTCTTAGTCTTTGGATCGATTCCAAGCTTCTCATAGTGTGCGATCATCTTCTCGCCCCATTCGATTGGGTCTCCAGAGTCATGACGAACACCGCTAAAGAGTGTTGCATATGTAAGCTGGAAGTCCTTAAGGAAGCAATCTGTTGTAATTGTGTCTGTAAGAGCTGTTCCATTGAGGACACCATACTCTTTTACCCAGGCATCAAGAGCGTACCAGTTTGAATATGCTGGATTGTGCTTGTGGTTACCCTGACCTGTGCACATGATCCACTCGTGAGCCATGGTTCCAAC
>JAEEGL014098868.1_pt1 | contig 15945 bp, 13 predicted proteins | sample 9134231 | NCBI WGS metagenome assembly JAEEGL01 (sample SAMN16246548, study PRJNA631951) | gut metagenome | biome: gut microbiome; feature: rumen; material: fiber-attached | host: Bos | place: Iran: Karaj | collected 2018-10 | reverse complement strand
TACTGTCTGTCCGCAGTGTCGGTAACTTTGGCTTTTTTGATCGCTTCATCGAGCGCCCCTATAGGCTCCCAGTTCTCAACTTCCTGTCTTAAGACAAAAGAGAATGTACTTCCGACTCCGTATGTTGATTCGATCTCAAGCTTGGAGCCCATAAGTTCAAGAAGCGTACGGGTAAGCGGGATACCCAGTCCGGTTCCTTCTATGTTGCGGTTCTTGGTACTGTCAAGTCTTTCAAAAGGCAGATAGAGTTTTTCTATATCCTCTTCCTTGATGCCCTGTCCCGTATCCCTGACCTTGACTGACATCTCGATCTGATAGTCATCGAACTGCTCGTACTCGATCTGCATCTCGACGAAACCGTCATCTGTATACTTAACCGCATTGGTCAGAAGGTTTGTTATGATCTGCTTGATCCTGACTTCGTCACCGTACAAAACATGAGGAAGCGTCGGATCCACGTCAACCCTTAATGACAATCCCTTGGCCATAGCCCTGTAACCTATGACGTTTATCAGGTCGTTTAACATGGTGCTTAAGTCATATGTAACAGGCAGGATTTCCATTTTGCCCGCTTCTATCTTGGAGAAATCAAGTATGTCATTAATGAGCGCAAGAAGTGAATTGCCCGAGCTTCTGATGTCCAGAGAGAACTCTTTGACGTTCGGATCCACATTCTCCCTTAGGATCATCTCGTTAAAACCGAGAACCGCGTTAATGGGGGTTCTGATCTCATGGGACATGTTGGCCAGAAAGTCGCTTTTTGCTCGGTTTGCTTCCTGCGCTGCTTCTCTCTTGGCTCCGATGACCTTGATAAGCTCCTCAACCGTCTTGGTACTCTCTATCGATAAAAGTTCTCTTTTGAAAAGAAGGTTCTGGACTACATACAGGAGAATGTACTCGGCTGTCATGCAGACCACATTGATCATGTAATCCCTTGCGCTGTAAACGTATTGAACATTGGGTATCGGAATAAACCATGTCAAAATTATCTCGACCGCGTTAAGCGCAGTCATCAGATTAAACATCGGCTTGCTCATAAACAGGGCAACGGCTCCGAGCGACATCATCATGAGCTGGAACATCATGGCGTTATTGCCGTTTACAAGAAGCGATACAACGCAGAAGGATGCGTATTCGACCACGATGACTATCTTGGGCACCCTGGGATTGATATCGGAGCTTAACAGGCTGACTATCAGAGCAACGCATACTATTGCCAGATAGATATTCAAAAAGACGATGCTGCCGTCCGAAAGATATCCGGATGTGTTGATGATCACGAGGTAAAAGAGCATGACCAGAAACGAGCATATGATATTGGCGAATAATCCTATCTTACTTGCCTTCATATTCCGCCTCCGAAGGGATCACCATCTTAAGCCCCTGCTTGATCACGTTTATGTTCCAATCCGTTGCGAGGATCTGTTTGCCGTCTAAGCTGCACCAGATCGGTACACCCGTTGCATGACGCACTTTGGCCGAAGATATTCCGCGTATGCTCTGTCTGCTGTCATCCTTGGAATACTTAACACTGTGCCTGTATGAATCGATCACATATTTAATACGGCTGAAGAATCCGAAGCGGTATACAGTCACGCAGCTTGCGATTCCTTCTGCCACGTTCCTGTTCTCCGGGTCAACTACATTCTTTCCCCATATCGGAACATTGCTTATATGTATCTGTGTGAGTTTAAGCGACGCCTCCGTATCGTCAAACTTGAGGTTATAAGAATAATTGGGAGTCATCATCGCAGAATAGATGTTGGCCATGAACCATGAAACACGGTTCCCGAATATCAGCATGCTCTTTAGATTCTCATAGCATCTGTGGGAATATGTATCGAGTCCGAAAGAAACGCTGTTTAAGGCAACGCCGTGGTTGGTCTTTATATAGTCCACCCTTACGGTCTTGCCTGATATCAGTTTTTGAACGTCTTTAAAGCTTTCCTGTGAGCCGAATGCGCTCAGATATTTGACATTCTCGGAAGGAATGATCGCGAACTCGATCTTGGATAAGTCCGTGATGCCCTCTAAGACATTGCGCGCGGTCGTTATGCCGCCGCAGCTGTATATACGAACCTGCTCGCCTTCAAATATGTCTTCTATCGTCGAGGCGAGCTGAGTTTCATCTCCCGCGGCTCCGGTCGTAAAGACATAATAATTCAGATCGGGGATCCTTGATAATGTCTCCCTGAGTTTGACCGGAAACTCACTTTCGTTAAATTCGGGGTTGATTATAAAAACATGAACCACTTTATGAGCCCTTAAGCCTGATAAAATGTTACGGCGCTTCCGTCATCCGCTTTGCTCTTATATACGCAGGAGTCAGCCCGTTTATAGATTTCTTCAAAATCGACTTTGGCTTCATTATCGGTAAATGACGCGCCGACGCTGATCGTGACGATATGGCCGTTTAATTCAGGCACGCTGATATTCTGAAGTTTGTCAAATACGCGGCCTATGATCATGGCGCCTGCTTCGGGATCGACAACATTCTGGGCAAATACCGCATATTCATCTCCGCCGAGCCTGAATACGATATCTCTTTCCCTGAACTCGTTGCTTAATATATCTGCTATGCCCCTGATGACTTTGTCACCGACATCATGGCCGAAATTATCGTTGATGAACTTAAAGTTGTCTATATCCATGATGCAGAGCATACCGGACTTGCCGTTTGCAAGCGCATCTATGACTTTGCGTTCTCCGCTTCCCCTGTTTAAGATACCGGTCATAAGGTCGGTCTCGGCAAGGACTGCAAGAGCCTCGCGCTCTCTCGCCGAAGCCACGACGTCATCAACGTTCTTAAAGCCCGCAAGCACGCCCGCAGACACATTGGCGGGATTAACGGGGATATAGGTGAACTGATAATAATGAACTTCTCCGTTATCAAGTACGCGGTAACTGGATACATACTCATCGAGTTCATGCATCTTCTCACGTACGGTCTGAAGACTCATGGCCTCGAGCATGGCAGGCTGGTCTTCGGAATAAACCCTGTCCTTGATGTACTGCTTGTACAGAACGTCATAAGGATATGACTTGTCGCTGGGCTTATCCATACCTTTGGTAACATAGCCGTCCAGTTTTAAGATGACTACGCTTCCGCTGTTTAAGTCTACCTTGAATATGTTGTAATAGTCGCGGCTAAGCGCTGCCACGATGTCAAGCTGTTCTCTTAAGTACTGCTTGTCGGAGATATGCTTCCTGATCGATTTATCTATATCCCTGTATGCGAGGATGAATCTGTCGGTCTCTCCGGGAAGGCCTGCAAGCGCAAAAGCCATCTGGTGGTATGAAAGCATTCCGTCATCCGACATTCGCATATAATCAACGGTATAAAGGTCTCCGTCCTTGATGTGGTCGAGGACCGCTTTGGAATTGACATCACGCTGAATGCTCTCTGATCTGTCAACAACATAAGTATCTATATATTCACCTATGTACTTATCATAGTTAGGATACTGGTAGCCAAGCTCGATGGCGCCTCTCGTGGTACTCTCGCCCGTGCTTCTGTACAGCTTCATGGACAGGTCATTGATGTCAACGATCCATATAGTGTGATACTCCTTGCCAAGTCCGGTTACCACACCCATGATGCGTTTGATGCGTTCATTGAAATTACGTACCAAAATCTGCTGATCTTCGGGATAATCAGCGGGATTTAATAGTTCATTTTCCTGAACTATGATATCTGACTGCATGTCTTTTTCCTCTCAGTAAATTATATGCCGTATAATTATAGCACTTTTGCATGTAATTGTTAACAAATAAAGGTCATTTTGATGTATACTGTATTTATATCAATAAACGGAGTCAGACATGCTTTTTTCGGACTTAAACTTCATATTCAGGGCTCTTCCGCTGTTCCTTCTCGTATACTATCTGGTTCCGTACAAAGCCCGCCCTGTTACAGTCACCTTATCAAGTCTTATATTCTGCGCTGTAAATCTGCGTGAATACACGATTATTCCCGTCGCTGCGATAGTCGTTAATCATATTCTGTCATTATTTGTCCTGAAAAAAAGCAAGTCCGCGCTGGTCATCGCAGTGATACTTAATGCGTCGATGCTCGGATTCTTCAAGTTCGGCGGGCTTATCATTCCGGCGGACTTCGGGGGAATCATCATTCCGCAGGACTTCGGGAAACTAATCATCCCCCTCGGCATGAGTTATTACACATTTAAGCTGATATCGTATCAGGCCGACATGTACCGCGGGGAGATCAAAAAGGCATCGATCATCCGGCTGGCCGAATACATACTGCTCTTTCCCCAGTTTATCTCGGGGCCCATCGCCAGATTTTCATATGTCTGCGACAACACAAACCGCATCATCATATCTACAGAGAGGTTCAGGGCCAGGATGAGAAATGCACTCGACCATATCGAGGATGGGCTTAAATACTTCATCCCCGGACTGTTCTTCAAGGTGATCATTGCGGACCATCTCGCGCTTTTATGGAACGAGATCGGAACGATAGGCTACGGCAATGTTTCTGTACCGCTGTCCTGGATCGGAGTCTTCGTCTATTCGATGAATCTGTATTTTGACTTTTGGGGTTACTCTCTGATGGCCGCAGGCCTCGGCGTTATGATCGGCTTCGGATTCATAAGAAACTTTAACAGCCCCTATGCGGCATCTTCTGTCACCGATTTCTACCGCAGATGGCACATCACGCTCGGTGAATGGTTCAAAGACTATGTATATATCCCGCTCGGAGGAAGCAGAAAAGGCAGGACGCGTACATTCATCAATCTCTGCGCGGTCTGGATGCTCACGGGCTTGTGGCACGGAATAAGCGTAAACTTCTTCATATGGGCAGGCGCGCTTTTGGTGCTCATCCTCTGCGAGAAATTCATTCTTTCAAAAAACGATACGATACACGCCATAGCAGGCAGGATCAATGTACTGATCCTCATCCCGCTTACATGGATCGTATTTGCGCTTCCCGATCTTAATTCGATAAAAGACTATTTCATGCGCCTTTTGGGATTGATGCCCGGCGGCGCCGTGATAAACCCCGATGATTATATAAACATACTCGCCGAAGGCAAATGGTATATGCTCATGGCGTTCATCCTGCTCTTCCCGGGTATCCGCACACAGTTTAACAGGCATAAGAACAGCAAGGTGCTGATCGTATTGCTTTTTGTCATGTTCTGGTTAAGCGTATACAGTTTAGCCGGATCCATGACCAACCCGTTCATGTATATGAGTTTTTGATGAAATGAAAACCTCGAAAGCATCCGAAAAAAAGAATAAACGGACCGCGCTTAAATCGCAGGGGCACGCTCTCACTCTTATGCTCGTACTGTCGGGATTCATCCTGTCAGTCTGGAGCATAATTGCCATGCCCCGCGCATACGCTTCCTATGATCACGACATAAAACATCCGGTGATCGCCATGATGCTCCAGGGTATACATGACGGCGTATATCCCTGGGGAAACATTAATATTGCAAAACCCATGGCAGATGAGAATTCCGGATCGGAAATCGAAACCGCAGAAACAAACGAGGACAACAGTACTGCAGACAGTGAAGCAGCGAACGATAACGGTGTGGCAGCCGTTGATGAAGGCTCAGAAGCAAACGAATCCGCTGAATACGACACCTCAGCCGGCAGTCAGTCTCAAACCGGTTCGGACATTGACGGCGAATCATCAAATGCCGGATATGAAGATGCAAATACGGATACTGATTCCACAGATAACGTAAACGCTGATGAGACAAGCGAAAACGAAGATCCGGTTGAAGATCTTCCCCGCTCATTTACCGACGTGAGCGATGATTACTTTACCGATGCGCTGTTCGTAGGCGACTCGAGAATGGTCGGATTGTCGGAATACTGCGAACCGCTCGATACCAGAGCCGATTTCTATGTCAAAAAAGCCCTGACGATCTACAATCTCGCAGACGGCAAGGCTATCAAATCATTTGACGGTACACAGAAAACCCTGTGGCAGGTTCTTGATGAAAAACAATATGGGAAGATCTATCTGATGGTCGGAATAAACGAGATCGGTGTCGGAAACTCAGAGTACTTCAAGGATGCTTACGCCGATGTCGTTAACAGGATCCGCGAAGCGCAGCCCGATGCCCTGATATTCATCAACAGCATCATGCATGTATCGGGAGCAAAGAGCAATTCCGACAGCCTGTACAACAACACAAATATAAATGCCCGCAATGCTGCGATCGCAACTCTTGCGGACAATAAGACAATCTTCTATCTCGATATTAATGAAGCGGTTGATGATGAAAACGGAAATCTTCGCGCGGATATCACATTTGATGATGTGCACTTAAAAGGTTCCAGCTACGAGCCCTGGCATGAATATCTCTTAAGCCACGGAATCGAATGATGCCTGCGGATTCAAGATCAAAGCACTGTCAGCTCATGTTCTTTAAATGCTTTTTGTACTCATACATCTTCTGATCTGCGCGTTCAAATATCTGTGCGCATTTCTCATCGATACCCGGACGGAATTCATCCAGACCGGAAGCAATGACTACTCTGCCGTGCTTCCTGTTTTCTTCTATATGGAAATCAAAAGTTGATAAGAGTTTACTTCTGTTTTTGTAGTCTTCTCCCTCAAGTATCGCCACAAACTCATCGCCGCCTATCCTGAATACGGGGCTGTGCGTAAAGGTCTTGCATATCATCCTGCATGCGGTCTTGATGAAAGCGTCGCCCTCTTCATGGCCTTTGGTATCATTGATAACCTTGAGTCCGTTAAGATCAAATACGACTATTCCGAACTCCTCGACTTCCTCTTTGGCTATACGCTCATCAAGCGCAGCTTCCGCCTCAATATAAGCATGCTTGTTCTTAACGCCCGTAAGGGAATCCGTATATGCCATCTGTCTGGCATTTTCAAGCTCTTCTCTCTGCTCTTTTTCCTTATAAAATCTCTCTTCAAGATACTTCTTCTGAGTCTCCTTCTCATCTTCAAGAACGAATGTGTGAAGGATGCTCGTACCTAACATACATCCGATTGCATAAAAAGGAAGGTACGCATCGATCATCTGAAGAATGATGAACACAGTCATGGCCAAACCGGATAAACCGATCGTGCGGTGATGGTGTTTGTTTTTGTCTCCGGGACGCAGGGCCGTAAACAAAGAATATACGGACACCATAAAGAACAGCACTACCTGAATGGTCAGGGTAACATATCTGGATACCCCTGCTACATATGTCCCGTCCGCCTCGAAATGGAATACTACGGGATTAAAGAAATTGATGACCAGATTGATCAAAGCATATATAAGAGTCACCCAGCCAAGACCGCTTAATATATTGGAAAAAAGCTTCTTCTCATCAAGATATGCGATGACATATCTGGTCCACATGAGAACCGTAACGGTCATGGATGCGAAATACATAACGGTATCTATATAAGCAAGTGTGACCAGCTTGTGCTCATACAAAATCCCCCACAGAATGTCCGCAACATAGTAAGCGAGCAAGCTTACCAGAAAAGCCCTGTACGGCGCATAACCCGGCATGTCGTTACTTCGGTCGTTTTTGATCAGGACATCGTAATTTATGATCAGATGAAGGACAAGTGCAAGAATACCGAAACTGGAATACAGCATATATCATATTCTCCCATAACTTTTGTTTCTTTGATTATAGCAGACTTTCAGCAGATTTGTATGACAAAATATTGCTGTTTGCGGTTCGGGGAATATTTGTGGAAAAGCTATGATATGTTGTATGATATTGAAGAATACAGGAGGAAAAGAAAATGATGTCTACACTTGCAATGGAGCTCGCTATTATACCGGGAATCATTATCTTCATCTATGTCTGGCGCATGGACAGGATTGAAAAAGAGCCGGCGGGGCTTTTGTGGAGCCTCTTCTTTCTCGGAGGTCTGACCATCTTAAGCGCAATGCTCATCGGCCAGATCGGAGAAGCTGTTGTCTCATCCGTGCTGACTGAAGGAAGTATGCTTTATCTCATAATCGATAACTTTCTGCTGACGGCGCTCATCGAAGAAGGCGGTAAATACATTGTCCTAAGGGCCCGCACATGGAAGCATCCGGCTTTCAACTTCACATTCGACGGCGTTGTTTATGCTGTTGTGGTTTCACTCGGATTTGCGACCTTTGAAAACATTCTGTATGTGGGAATGTTCGGGATCGGAACCGCCGTACTCCGTGCTCTCACCGCTGTACCCAGCCATGCGATGGATGCGGTATTCATGGGCTGCTACTACGGATATGCCAAGATGGCTTTTGCATGGGGCGACCAGAAGAACTACAAGCGCTTCATGAAGCTTGCCCTGATAGTCCCCGTATTGCTTCACGGATTCTATGATTTCTGCTTAAGCACAGAAAATTATGTATTCATAGGAATCTTCTGGATCTTCTATATCACAGTGACGGTCATTACTTTCAGGAAACTGAAAATGCTGTCGCAGACGGATGCAAGGATATACTGATACTATTTTCGGTCACATCAATCAATAACAATATCGATCATATCGGTTCTACGGCCGACATATATATTAGGACAGAGCCCCGTAAATACGCGGGGTTCTGTCTTTTTTTGTGGTGAAATAAACAAAACCGACTATAAGTCGAAAAAAGTGTTGACAAGGAATTTCATGTGGTTTAATATAAAATCCGACCGGTAGTCGAAAATCTGACTAAACAACGGATCACAGGGATAATAAGCGGAGGCTGCTAATGAAAAAAGGCGAAAAAAGAAAAATGGAACTGCTGCAGATCGCGTATAAGATGTTTATTTCGCGCGGATACGAGAATACATCCGTGGATGACATCATCGAGGAAGCGGGAATTGCCAAAGGAACTTACTACTATTACTTCAAGAGCAAGGAACAGACACTCGAAGAAGTCATCGGGATGATGATAGAAAGCGAAATTGAGACCGCGAAGCAGATTACAGCCGCCAACATCCCCATTCCGCAAAAGATCGTCGGTATCATCTCTTCTGTCCGGCCGGCACCTGAGGAAAACGAGATCGAAGGCGCACTTTTCAGGCCTGAGAATACTCTCATGCACAAAAGGATCCGCGACAAGCTGGTAGAGACTATCGTTCCCCTTCTCACCCAAGTCACTGAAGAAGGAATCGCTGAAGGGATATTTAACTGTGACAACGTTCCCGAACGGATCAAGATCCTGCTCATCATAAGCAACGAACTGTTTGACGAAGCAGATTTTACCGAAAAGGATGTCGAGGTATTTATCGATGTAACGGAAAAGATCCTCGGGGCCAAAGAAGGAACCATGAGCTTCATCAGCGCTCTGATATCAAGACAGGAGGATAAAAAGAATGGCTGAGAAAAAAAGCTTATTTAGCAGATTCCTGCTCTTGTGGACAGGCGAGCTGATCTCATCCATCGGAGGCGGTCTGACAAGTTTCGGACTCGGGGTTTATGTATTTAATCAAACCGGCAGTGCTGCAAGCATGGCTCTCGTAACGCTTCTTGGTTTTTTACCTACTCTTCTTTTGTCAGTCCCCGCAGGAGTTCTGGCTGACAGATATGACCGCAGGCTCCTGATGATGATCGGTGACGGATGCTCTTCGCTCGGCATCATCTTTATCCTGATATGTATGATGAAAGGCGGCGCAAGTCTTGCCCAGATATGCATAGGTGTTTTTGTAAGCGCTGTCTTCTCCGCCTTGCTTGAGCCTTCATTCAGGGCTACGATCACTGATCTTCTGACCGAAGAAGAATACTCCAAAGCAAGCGGGCTGGTATCTTTAGCCGGAAGCGCAAGATATCTTTTTTCGCCGGTGATCGCGGGATTTCTGCTCGCCGTAAGCGATGTCAAACTGCTGCTCGTTATTGATATATGCACTTTCTTTTTGACCATGACAAGTGCCGCAGTAGTCAGACGCGGGATCGGCAGCAAAGCAGCCGGCAAAAAGGAAGCATTTCTTAAGAGTTTTAAGGAAGGGTTTGCTATCCTCTGTGAAAAAAAAGGCGTGATCATCATGGTCGCGGTATCATCGGGAATCACCCTTTTTATGGGAGTCTTCCAGATACTTGCAGAGCCGGTGATACTGGCTTTTAAAGATGCCAAAACGCTCGGTGTCGCAGAAACGATATGCGCCGTCGGAATGCTCGTAAGCAGCCTGGTCCTCGGAGTAAAAGGCTTAAAGGGCAATTATGTGAGAACGCTCGGAATATCACTTTCTCTATCAGGTGTGTTCATGATGGGCTTCGGAATGTTCGAAAATATGATACCGATATGCATTTTCGGATTCATGTTCTTCGCAACATTGCCTTTTGCGAATAACTGTCTGGACTATCTGATGAGAACAAATATACCGGTTTCCGCGCAGGGACGGGCCTGGGGTATGATCGGATTCATCTCCCAAATGGGATATGTTGTAGCGTACGGTGTTTCAGGATCTATTGCCGATGCGCTCGGACAGATAACCGGACGCGGTGTAGGACGTGGTTCGGCATATGTAGTGATGATCGCCGGAATCCTGTGCGCCGCGACTGCGCTCATGATCTTTTTCCCTGAAAGTATCAGGAAGCTGGAAAAGGATGACATTCAAGATGACGGCATACATCTGCAATACCGCGCGGAAGCGGCCGCAAAATAGATTAAGATTCAAAATTGCAAAACTATTTCAGTAGTAATAATAAGGAGGAACATATGGAAACAAACGCAGTTAAAACAGACAGATACAGATACAGACCTGTATTGTTCTTTGTAATGGCATACTTTTTTACATGGGTATTCTGGATACCCGCAATCTTCATAGGTGAAGATATCGGTGCTGTTCTCATGCTGGTGGGGCTCTTTGCGCCGGCTGTAGTATCTACCGTATTCGTGCTGGTCAGCGGATCGGATCTTCTTAAAAAGGATCTTAAGATCAAGCTCATCGGTCTTTACAAGGTTAAGTGGAAAAATGTCCTGATCGCCGTTATCCAGTTTGCAGGGATCATCGTTGCAACTATCCTGCTGTCGCTCCTGTTCGGGCAGTCTCTCGATCAGTTTGCTTTTACTGAAGATTTCTCTTTTACGGGAGTAGGGATCGGAAGCGCGCTTCTGACTGTGACTCTGGCATCCATCATTGAAGAAGTCGGCTGGAAAGGTTACTGTGAAGACTCTATCGGCGCATATATGAACTGGTTCTGGGAATCACTGCTCTTCGGCGCTTTATGGTCGATGTGGCATCTCCCGCTCATCTTCATCAAAGGAACCTATCAGGCAGGACTTATGGTCAATCCGCTGTATGTGGTTAACTTCTTTATAAGCGGAATACCGCTCGGTTTCATAATCACATGGGTTTATCTGGCAAGCGACCGTTCCATCCTCGCGTGCATGATCTATCACCTGGTCGTTAATTTCCTGCAGGAAAAGATCGCCATGACACCCGAGACCAAATGCGTTGAGACCATCGTCGTTACTCTTGTAGCCGTTATCATCGTGATCATGAACAAAGATATGTTCTTTGAGACCAGGCATGTAGGAAGGCTTCTTGAGTCAAGATACGGGACTGATGAGGGAAACTGATTATAGATCGAATAAAGTCCGGGAGAAATCCCGGACTTTTTCAATGCTTATATGTATTTATCCCTGTCTTGAAGGTTATGCAGAATACGACGTATCTCCATTATCTTCTTTCCACGTTCTTTTGGAATAACCACATAATAAATCGTGTATTCTTTTACATATATCCGATAATACGGGTATTTGCGTTCCTTCAGCGAATGATATTTTTCAAATGACTCAGCGTTAGGCAGTCTGTTCAGTATGGCTTTTTCGACTTCATCCAATAAATCATTCGCGGCATCCGGATTGAGAAGCACATCCGATAAATACGCAATTATCTCTTCCATATCATCATAGAATAAAGGAAGGTAACTTAACGTATATTTATCAGTCATTTACGCGTCTCCTCAGTTTATCAAAAACTTCCTCGTGAGTCATGCGTTCCGTAACAGTTTCAGCATATGTATCAGCTTCGTCCAAAGCCTGTTCTACATTTCGATTCATCCGTGAGTACGTATCAATACTCATTACAACCATAGAACCGTATCCATTCTTGGTCAGGAAAACAGGTTCTCCGGTATTAACTGTACTTTCAATATCTGTGAATTTATTTCTCAGGTCAGAAACCGGTCTTATAGTTATCATGTTTTTCCTCCAATCGCAGTCTATCTATGTATCATCACTTTATCATAATTATGATAGTGCGTCAAATTGCAACATAAAAGGCTCTTCGTGATAATTTGCGAAAAGCCTTAAAACTTAATGCGGAAGATGGGACTTGAACCCACACGTCGTTTCCAACACTAGATCCTTAGTCTAGCCTGTCTGCCAGTTCCAGCACTTCCGCATGCATCATCAGACGCAAGTGATATAATAACTCTTCACGAATCAAATGTCAAATCATTTTTCTCAAGTAACAGATTACAGGTGCAGATCCGGTCACAGTCTCCTGATCCAGGCCCATATCAGGTTGGGCAGGAGACCGGCATCTTCCTTTAAGCTCATATCGATTCCGGGAGCAATGAATTCCTCTCCACTGAAAAACTGCTCTATCAGTTCTTCGCGGCGCTTCTCTGACACATTCACGCCTTTACCGTCTTTTACGGCACCTGCCGCGCGCATGGTCTGTTCCAGTGTATATTCACCGCCCGACCAGCCTCTGAAATAGGTCTCATTGGCGATAGAGAGTCCGTGATGCCCCGCGGGAAATACATAATGCGCAAACGGAATCTTCTTTTGCCTGAGTGCCATGGCAAAAAGATAACTGTTCTCAACCGGCACAAGTTCATCCGTCTGAGTCTGCCATATGAAGCACGGAGGTGTATTGTCTTTTACCTGCTTCTCACAGGAATAATACTCTAGTTCTTCCGCCGTAGGATCAGGCCCCAGAAGAGCCCTGATCGAATCTGCGTGCGTATACTCTCCCGCAGTTATCACGGGATATGACAGGATAGCGCCGTCAGGGCGGTTTGATATCGCGTTAAGCTCAGAATCAGGATCCGTCACATCATCAAAATGCACCGTCAGGCTCGCGCACAGATGTCCGCCTGCAGAGAATCCGCAGATCAGAAGTTTCTTATCGTCCACGTGGTATTCCGCGGCATTTTTCCTGATGAACCTGACCGCGCGTGACATATCCTTAAGCGGCTGATCCTTAAGCGGAACTGACATCGTGATATCCGTTGTATAACTCAGCACGAACACGTTCATTCCACGTTCATAGAATTCCTTCGCCGGAAGCTCACCTTCGTGAGGCACGACCATGCAGTATCCGCCCCCGGGCACCACAAGCATGCAGTCGCGCTTTTCATCATCATTATGCAGATACGCGAACACATTGGGCACAAACCCGTATGCTGCAGCGTAATCATATTCTCCATCCTTCCAGATGGGTTTTCGGAAGATTTTCATTGAGTTTTCCGGCATTTCGGGAGTTTCGTAATCTGAGTCCGGATAGTCCGGTTCCCATTTATCTATACTGTCTGCAGGGACTGCTGCTTCAAGTACCGCGTAGTAAGCTTCCTTTGCCTCGCATTTTCCTTTAAACAAAAGAGGATAGCTCGTCTCCCGTCTGAATCCGGAAAGCCAGCTGTTTTCATCAAGCAGGTTCCAGAAGGTCACCGAAGTGATATCGGCTTTACCCGACTTCTTTGCATCCAGATATATCTCAAAGAACTTCCTGTAGCGCTTGGCCAGCGCATGCATCGATTCATCTCCCGGATCGGCGTTATGCATGTCAAGCTCGGTGACCTGGATCTGAATACCGAGTGCGCCGTACATCTCAAGCGCGGTGCGGTACACATCAAGGTCAGGGTGATCCATGAGAAGATGTGACTGTAACCCCATACCATCCACGATTCCCTTATCGATCATTGGTTTTAAGACATGCTCTATGATAAAGTCCCGCTTCCACTCCTGCGAGGTCTCGTAATCGTTGTAGAAAAGAGAAACTCCCGGAGCCGCATACTTCCTCGCGTATTCAAAAGCTTTGATAAAGAAATCCTCTCCTACGCTCTTTGTCCAGAGTGATTTTCTGAATCCACCGTTATCAACTACCTCATTGACCACATCCCATGCATAGATCACACCGGGATAATTGGTCTGTACAAACTCAAACACACCCTTAATATAGTTCTCAAGCCTGGAGAGCATGGTCTCTCTGTCCGCGAGCGGGAAGTTTTCATTGTAATATTTGCAGAAAAACCATTTGGGAGTCTGGTTATGCCATACGAGCGTATGTCCTCGCATGGATATTCCATTCTCTTTTGCAAACTCAAGATAGGGTATCGCGTTATCAAATGTAAGCGCGGGCGCAAGATCGTATTTATCCGCATCGTCCTTGTTTGTTTTTTCATCCAGAAAATACGCAGGCTTCATGCTGTTTTCGCATGTAAATGAATTAAACTGCGATGTCAGCAGTTTCATGTGCGCCGGGGTGTTTAAATTCATCCGGGATATGGCAGCTCCTATCTTAAAATACGGTTCATAAGCTGTTTTTAAGTCCATGGTCTTCTCCTTTTCATGCTTTATACGGAATTTCTGTCAGGCTTATTTTTCAATGATAATGGTGACCGGTCCGTCGTTTATGGACGCAACCTGCATGTCCGCTCCGAACTCGCCCGTCTCAACCTTAAATCCCCGCGATCTGCACTCATCTATCACGAGTTCGTATAACGGTATCGCCTTATCGGGTCTGGCCGCATCCGTAAAGCCGGGACGGCGTGATGATATATCGGCATAAAGAGTAAACTGGCTCACGATCAGGATCTCGGCGCCCGCGTCAGTCGGATTTACATTCATCTTGCCGGCTTCATCTTCAAAAATACGAAGACCGCATATCCTGTCCGCAACCCAGCGCGCGGTCTCCTCGGTATCATCCACATGAACCCCGAGCAGAACCAGGAACCCCTTTCCTATGCTTCCATTGACGCGTCCGTCTATCGTGACGGAGGCACTTGTCACTCTCATAACTACAGCTCTCATATCTGTAAACTCCTTATTAAAAACAGCATGTATCAGTTTGCAAGCAGGTACTTCGCGTCCCGTCATTACTTGGCGAGGTATTTCACGAGCCTAGTAAAGAGTTTCACGCAGTGAAACTTTTGAGGTTTGCATAGCAAACCTCACTTGGCGAGGTATTTCACGAGCCTAGTAAAGAGTTTCACGCAGTGAAACTCTTGAGGTTTGCATAGCAAACCTCACTTGGCGAGGTTTTTCGAGCTTAGTAACGCTACGAGGAGCGAGTAGCGCGAGTGTGCCTGCGGTAAACTGACACATGCTGTTCGAATTAACAGTTCCCACAATATACATAATTCAAATACTCGCGTGCCACATCCGCAAGATGATATATAAGCCCCACATCCGTCGGAGGGCGGTCAGTCATATGGAATCTCGGGAAAAACCTCGAGATATGAAGCGGGATGTCCGCGCCGGAAGAGATGTCCATGCCACCGCGTCCGCCCGCGGAAAGAGACGCGATCCACGAGCTTATATTGCGCATCTCCTCTTCGGTGTCGTTTTCTCCCGGTATGATAAGTGTCGTGAGTTCCAGATGGCATGTCTTTACTGCGCCCGATATGAAATCCATGACCATCTGCCTGTTTCCGCCAAGCGTTTCATTATAGTATCTGTCAGTAAAGCCCTTCAGATCAATGTTCATCGCATCGATATAAGGCGCGATCTCTTCAAGGACAGACAGCTCTGCGCATCCGTTTGACACGATCACGTTCTTCATTCCCGCTTCATGAACAAGCTTCGCTGTATCCCGGACAAATTCATATCCTATGAGCGGTTCATTATATGTATACGCAACTCCGATATTGCCATGAGACTTATACTGCAGAGCAAGTTCAACCAGTTCTTCGGGCATGATATATCGCGCGCGTTTAGGCCACGATCTGACTTCCTCTCCCCATGAGATATCGCTGTTCTGGCAGAAAGGACATCTCAGATT
>JAEEGL012091196.1_pt1 | contig 15945 bp, 13 predicted proteins | sample 9134231 | NCBI WGS metagenome assembly JAEEGL01 (sample SAMN16246548, study PRJNA631951) | gut metagenome | biome: gut microbiome; feature: rumen; material: fiber-attached | host: Bos | place: Iran: Karaj | collected 2018-10 | reverse complement strand
TAAAAAGCCCCGTCCCTGTAAAAAGGACGAGGCTAAAATATACGCTCGTTATACCACCTGTTTACAACATACGCGCCGGAAATAGTCCCGGTTGAATACGCTCCCTCTTGACGTCAGGGTTCACGGCAGGTCCTACTGCTACTTCAAACCTGCAGCTCGGAAGTGATCTTCGATCAGTAATTACTTGCACTGACTTTCACCAAACGTCAGCTCTCTGAGGCTTTCATCCACTGTCTACTGTCTTCGTCACAGCTTTTTATATTCATAATGCCACATTCTACTACGATTTTTCAAAACATGCAAGGGATTAATCCGCCACACACGGACATTACCAGCTTGAAGATTTCAGATGTATCATCAGATTATCGATGTCCTCTTTCGTTGTGGCCCAGTCAGTGGCCAGCCTTATGACGGATGAGGCGTAATCGAATTTCTCCCAAAAGCTGTATCCCACGAAGTCTTCTATTCTCTTAATCCTGTAATCATCGATTATGATGAACTGCTGGTTGGTAGGAGAATCAAGGAAGAACTCATATCCGTTTTCCTTGAGCCTTTCCTTCAACAGCTCCGCCATCTCGATGGCATTTCTGCTGATCTCAAAGTACAGGTCATCAGTGAAAAGAGTGTCGAACTGAAGTCCAAGGAGCCAACCCTTTGCCAAAAGACCGCCGTGCTGCTTGACGATGGGTATGTGATGCTCTGGCTTTCCGCCTTTTGTGAAAACTACTGCCTCACCGAACAGTGCTCCCACCTTGGTACCGCCGATGTAGAATACATCTGTCAGCTCAGCGATATCCTTCAGTGTGACGTCAGTTCTTTTGCTCATAAGGCCGTAGCCCAGTCTCGCACCATCCAGGAAAAGAGGTATCTTATACTCCCTACATATAGCTGAGATGTCCTCCAGCTCTTGCTTAGAATAAAGAGTTCCGTACTCAGTTGGGTGTGAAATGTAAACTGCTCCTGGGAAAACCATGTGCTCACAGTTCTCATCATTAAAGAAACTATTCAGGTAGTTGCGTAGACCTCTACCTGAGATCTTGCCAATCTCTGAACCATATCTACCCGTATCTGTCTCATCTCCCGAAGACTTCAGGGTAATAACCTTGTGTCCGGAAAACTCAATTGCTCCTGCCTCATGTACCGCGATATGTCCGGTATCTGCGGCAATCACTCCCTCATATGACTTAAGAAGCATGTCTATAACTGTCTGATTTGTCTGGGTTCCTCCCATCAGGAAGAAGACCTCAGCATCCGGACACTCACATGCCTTCTTTATTTTTTCTGCAGCGCTTTTGCAAATATCATCCTGACCGTATCCTACATTCTGCTGTAGATTCATTTCCGTAAGGCGCTCCAAAATCTTTGGATGGGCACCTCTCGTGTAATCACTGGCAAAAGAGATCTTAGCCAAAATCAGTCACCTCCTCAAGAGTTTTTACAAAATGCTCAAGCCCCTCTTTATCCTGTTCATCAAATCTGTTCAGGCTTGGACTGTCTATATCAAGAACTGCTATTACCTCACCGTTTCTATGGATCGGCACTACAATCTCAGAGTTAGAAGCACTGTCGCAGGCAATATGCCCCGGGAACTGATGCACATCTTTTACCAGCTGTGTCTCATCCTTCTCCACCGCGGTTCCGCATACGCCTTTGCCGACATCTATCCTGATACATGCCACCTTCCCCTGAAATGGTCCCAACATAAGTGACCCTTTATTCATAAGGTAGAAACCGGCCCAGTTCAGGTCCTCCATGTTTTCATACAAAAGAGCTGAGGCATTGGACAAAACCGGAATATAATTCGGCTCATCCTCAGCCAGCGCCTTGATCTGCGCCGCCAGAAGTTTAAAATCCGTCATCTTCTTAACCTCCCAAATTTGCATCACCATGCCATAACAAAATGAGTGTGAGTACTCTTCCTCACACCCATTATCCTACCATTTATTAAACCTTCTCTCAATCTTTTTTAGGCTTTTACTGTTCTCACATCTCATCACACACCTGGAATATCACGAACTTCAGATGTTTACTCATAATATGGCTTAAATACTCGCTTTCTTCATCTGCCATTCCTCATTTATATTTTGATAAATATAAAAGTAGGTAATCTGAACATCAAAAAATAATGTGTACTTGTTTTAAGTACATAATGCAATTATAGCATCTTTTGATACTTAAAATGTACTTATATCAAGTTTTAAGTATGGAGATCACAACAGATGAACAAGGAAAAAGATAAGCACATTGGTCTACGCATAGATTCCGAGACACATGCCAAATTAAAGGATCTCGCAGAGTACGAAGGAAGATCCATTAACGGTGAAATCATCTACCTGATTCGTCAGGCAATTAAGAAAATGGAAAGTGAAAAGTAAAAGAGCATTCCAATCAGAGTTTATCACTGAACGGAATGCTCCTTCTTTATTCGATATCTTTTTGCTGTTAAGGATATAAATATGTTTTCCAATCTTCTGGAAATCCCATAGAGCTAATATCTATCTTTGAGTATTTACCAATCAATTTTTCTATGTCTTCCAAAAACGCAATCCAGTTGGCATCTTTCTCAACAATATGACGTATACAGAGCAAAACTGAAAAAATACGGTTATTCTCTATTCCTGCTTCGGTGTATTGTTTATACAGTATAGGCTTTTTAGTAAGTTTTGCATTATATAACCTGCCATAATGAGCACAGATATTTCTTACATATGAAATAGATTCAATCCAGCTTTCGTAGTATGTATATCCGACGCCAAAAGACTTTGCGATAGCCTTTTTGTCGGGGTTCTTCATGTTCTTGAAAAACTTGGACAAAGTACCAAAGCTACATATCTCTACAAGAGCATACATAGGAAGGTCACCGCCCTCGTAATTTTCCATGAAATTCTTTACAAATGGAGCACGTAGATTTCGCCTTATCTCTTCGTTGATGTCTAACATAAATTGCTTATGATACTCTTCGTCAACAAAGTTCTCTTTGTCCTTATATCCAAGTATCCCATAATGCTCAGATACATAATTTCCTATCCTACATCTTGCATTAACCTCTATTTTCTCTATCAGTGGGAATAGCAGCTGTCTGAAGTTTGCATTGAACAGATATAATTCCACTATCTGACTGAATTTGACATCCTTGCGGTAAGCACCATTTCGTGGCTTCAGATTCAGACTGAAGGCCTTTATAAGCCTAAAATAGGATATGTCATTTAGAATTCTTTTTGCGTATTCTTCATCATCTATTTGCAAGCCTAATGACTTGAGATTTTCAACCTGCTCGTCAATTGTCATAGCCTGCTGATGCTTTTTTAATGTTTCTGCCATATTCTCATCCTTAAAAAAATGACCCGACGTGGTCCGCATCATAATGAGAGGCGTGTCGGGTTCTGTTAAGACTATTATATGTATGACCGTTGTGTTCGTCAATTGGTTTTTGCCAATTTCAAAAAGTCCAAAAAGTTGTAAACTCCCACTCGATCTCTAATACTGCATGTGATTTACTACACCATTTTTGTAAAAAATTATGGTATTTTACGATAAGTTACGATACTTTCATCTTGTCAGCAATCAGCCCTATTACCAGAAAACATCAGTATTTCCGGCCTTTTCAGATCCTCACATCTCATCAACAACCTGGAAGATCACGAACTTGAGGTAATAGGAAGCCGAGCCTCCCCACAATATCGGATGATCCATGGCCTGCTGCCTGAACTCCACCTGGCGAAGACGCTTGTGGGCGTCTCGGGCGGCGTCGGTAATGGTCTTCAAAAAGAGCTCTTCATCCATGAAGTGAGAGCAGGAACAGGTGGCCAGGTAACCGCCGTCCTTTACGAGGCGCATTCCCCGAAGGTTGATCTCCTTGTAGCCTGTGACTGCCTTCTTGATGGATGCTCTGGACTTGGTAAAGGCAGGGGGATCCAGGATCACGACGTCGAAAGACTCTCCCTTTTTCTCAAGCTCGGGTAAAAGCTCAAACACGTCTGCACACTGAAACGAAGCTATATCCTCATATCCGTTTAAAGCTGCATTTTCCCGGGCCTGCTCGCAGCCAAGTTCCGATGCGTCCACTCCAAGGACTGACGTCGCGCCGCCTGCTGCCGCATTCAGGGCAAAAGAACCTGTGTGGGTGAAGCAGTCAAGAACCTTCCTGCCCTTGCAGAGCCCTCTTATTGCCTGTCTGTTGAACTTCTGGTCCAGGAAGAATCCTGTTTTCTGGCCATTCTCCACATCCACGTAGTATTTTACGCCGTTCTCTTCTATCAGGACCTTGGTGTCAAAGGGCTCTCCGATAAATCCCTTGGTCCTCTCAAGCCCCTCCAGCTCGCGTACCTTGGCATCGCTTCTCTCGAAGACGCCTCTTATAACTACGCCATCTTTAGAAAGAACCTCCTTGCACAGACTGATTATCCTGTCCTTCATCCTGTCAGTTCCAAGGGCAAGTGACTCAATGACAAGAACATCAGAAAATTTATCGATGGTTATGCCCGGGATGAAATCAGCCTCCCCGAACACGAGCCTGCAGGAGAGCCTGGTGTAGGCTTCCGACAGCTCTTTTCTCCGGTCCTTGGAAACGTCCTTACTGCTCATAAGATACTGCTCAACATACGAGCTCATTATATTCTTCCTGTGATCCCAGGCATCCTGTATCCGTCTCCTCAGCAGAACGTCGTCCACCGGATTATCTTTCTTCCTGGACATCATGCGGACCCTTATCTTGGAATGGGAATTGATAAAGCCGTACCCCAGGAAATAATCGTCAAAGTCATGGAGCTCTACTATATCTCCGTCCGCATAGTCGCCCAAGACCCTGTCGATCTCATTGTCGTATATCCACAGGCCGCCTGCCTTAAACTCCCTGCCCTGACCTTTTTTCAAAATAACAACTGCCATCCGAATTCTCCTGTTCTTTTATCACTCTCTGCTCTTAAGTGCCTCCACCATGTCAATACTCTTTACTTTTGAGGACACAAAGACATTTACCAGCACCGAAACCGCAAAGGTTCCCATCACTGCTCCGACATATGGGAAAAATGATGGTTCTACCACCATGTCCAGATAGATTCCCAGCGCCAGTTCTGCCAGCAGATCGAGCATATATATGCCAATTGGTATACCGATGACGGCTCCCACCGCAGTGATCACCAGGTTTTGCTGAAGCAGAATAAATCTTATGCTGCCGGAATGGAACCCAAGCACCTTTAAGGTGGCGATCTCTCTGGTCTTCTCGATATAAGACAGCACTCCCAGATTGTAGAGTACAACGACACCCATAATAATGGCTATGGCCGCAAGTATATAGGAAGCAATAAGTGTCGTCTCGTTGGTGGTCCTCATGGCAATCTCCAGCTTTTCCCTGCTGTCCACCGAATCCACTTCCGGACGGGTCTTGAGGGAAGCCGGCACCGTCATCCTGGTAAAGACATAATTCGGTGCGAACTCTCCACCCAGCTCCTCATAAGCCCTGCGGCTCATGATGATACCCTGGCCTGTGGCGACACGGCATATCCTGACTACAGGTGCACTGTATACCCTGGATGTGCCGGGCAGCTTCCACCTGATATCCTCTCCCACTTTCAGGCCAAAATAGTCCACAAGCCTGGAGGTTAGCATGACTCCGCTCTCGGGGATATCTATGTATTCCAGGTCCTCGCTTTCAGGCAGAAAGAGGCCTCCCTCATCCAGAACGGTAATCTCCCTTACGCTCTCCTCCTTATCGTTATATAGCGTTATACCTGTGATCTGAGCCATCTGACCCTGGTACTCCTTGGCATACTCATACACTGTTCCATAGGGCACTCCGTCCGCAAACCTGATCTGATAATTCCCCCGGAAGATCTCGCCATACATCCACCCTGGAGCATTATCAAGGCTTTCATAAAATCCAAGCGCCATAAAGATCAGCATACTGCACACTAAGATCCCCGCTATACTGACGGCTGTCCTTAGCTTATTTCTCCTGACATCCCGTATGTTCCACCTGGATGCGAATCTCAGGCTCTTCCAGAACCTGCTCTTCTCGAAGGCTCCCGCAGATTCAAACTTTGGAGCCTCCGGCAGCAATATCCTGGCGGCATTCTCAGAAAGAATTTTCCTGGTTGACAGATATGAGACCATTACACACATCCCTATTGCAGCAAGGCACATGAACAAAGTCCTGCTTGTGAGCTGAAGCCTTTGCATAGGGTTCTGATAATAATAATCATTTAATTCGTTCATGTATCTTCCAAGAGTCAGCGGTCCGATTATGATTCCGGATACACAGCCAAGAATGGCAATTATGGCTGCGTAGGACAGATAGTGCATGGTGATCTTCCTGTTTGAAAATCCCAGGGCTTTCAGGGTACCTATCTGAACCCTCTGCTTTTCAGTCAGCCTTGTCATGGTGGTCAGGATGCCAAGCATGGCAACAGCCAGAAATATCATTGGGAAAACAGTGGAAATGGCATCGCCAAAATCCATTGATCCGGCATAGTCGCTGTAATCCTCATCCTCGGTCTTGGTCATGACCAGTATATTGGGATCATCCAGCCGCTTTGCAATTTCGGAACGCATGGCGTTCATCTCCCGCTTTTCCTCATTGGTCATTAAGATGCCGTTATTTTTCACATCAGTAAGATCCACAATGAGCTTGTTAAACTCCATCCCTGCGGGGGCCTCTGAAAAATCCATGATAACAAAGCCGTGAGTTCCGTACTCCGGCTCGGTATACGTATCGTTGGGAAGATAATAGAGAAACTCAGGGCAGTATACGATACCCCTTACTTCCTCCTTAAGAGTGATACTGCCGCTGGTCATTGTGAGCATGTCCCCGGGTCTTATGCCCATAGGTTCAGCAAAACGGGCCTCAACCCAGCAGCCGCTGCTGCCGGGGCTGTAGGCTGTGCCCTCAGTAAGATACATTTTGCAAACATCGTTTCCATCTATAAAGCTCAGTACCAGCAGTCTTTCCTTATCAAGAGTAATCTTGCCTGTGGTACGGGTCAATGCATCTACTTTTTTTACCCCGGGAGTATTCTCCAGCATGTCGATGTCCCTGTAGGTAAAGGCAGCACCCTGAATGTCCAGATCCTTGTAGTTGGTCAGCGTAAAGTACTCCGCCGCACTATAGGCTGATCCCACATTACTGGACTCAAATCCGGTCTGAATGAACATGGCCAGCAGGGTCATTATGTAGATTGATAAAAACTGTACTGCATTCTGCCTAAGGTCACGAAGTACTTTTCTTGCAAGCATCACCTAATCCTCAATCGACGGGTTTGAACCTGCCACCCTCATCCTCTTCACTCAGTGCCTGCGTGATCACGGTCTCACCCTCGGATATTCCGGAAATGATCTCAATGTAACCATCTCCTGAAGCACCCGTTTCAACAGCCCTCTTCTCTGCCTTTCCGCCGGTCAGCACATATACATATTTGCCGTCGTCTTCAGAATAGACAGCCCTCTCCAAAACACTCAGGACGCTCTTCTGCTCTTTTGTGAAGATCTGTACCTGTGCCTCGAGACCGATAGTGGGGCGCGCCGTCTTGTCATCAAAAGAAATCTCGACTTTGACCTTGGGTTTACCTGATGCATCTGAGGCTGTGGCAACCGGTGAAATGACAGATACTGTTCCGTCATAGACTGTCTGACCCATGGTAACCCTGGCCTTCTGACCCACCTCAACGCTCTCTATATCATAGCGTGAAATCATGAGCGTTGCCTTATAACCTGTATCCGGCTGCACAACAAACAGAGCTGTCCCGGCATCCGGTATGGCGCCCTCATCGACAAGTCTCTCCATAACTGTTCCGCTTATAGTGGAGATCACGCCTTTTTGTGCCGTATCATAGGCTTTTTTAGCGGTTTCTTCCTGGACCTTTGCAATCTTCACATTGTCCTCGTACTCCTTAAGCGCTGAATCCGTAACTATCTTTTCATCAGCTGCGAACTTCTGGGTCATCAGTGAGCTGTATCGCTTATCCATGAGTTCCATCTGCCTGCTGTATTCTGCGTACTGGGCAAACTGCTCAGTTGGCATGGTCTCTGTCACCGGAAGTGTTGCCAGTGTGTTAAAGCATTCCGTCAGCTGATTATTTATTTTTTCAACTGCTTCAAGAGAGCCTTCTTCCTGTTCCATCTTGGCCTTTTCCAGCTCAAGCTCTGCCTGAAGCCTTGAGATCTCACCCTCAATCCCGGCCCTGGTCTGCTGGATCCTCTCGGAACGGTCGTTATTCTTTATGCTTATATCATCTCTTTTTTCCTCCGTATGAACATAGTCCATCAGCATACCTTCCGCCTGATTACCTGAGGAGTATGACTTGGATCTGGCTTTCTTATTAGCCTCAACAGCCGCATTATAGCTGTCCTCCTGGACGGTCAGATTCAGCTGCGCCAGGTCATAGCGGCTCTGTGCATCAGCCATGTCATATCTGGCAAGTACATCGCCTTTGCCTATCTTGTCATTGACTTTAAAAGAAATGTTTGAAAGTTTGCCGCCTACAGGAGCATAGACCGTAACGGGAGCATCCGCTTCTATCATTCCGATCTCGGTTATACTCTGATTGATATCGCCCCTTGCAAGGGTCTCCACCTCAACAGGATCCGGCATCAGGTAGTAAGCGGTACCACCTCCGCAGGCAAGAAGAGCTGCTGCACCAATTATTATATTTCGGACAATAGGTTTCATATATTCTCCTGTGATCATCAGCTGTTGATCTCATCAGCATCCTTAGGATGCTCGTTTATCACAATATTCTCCACGGTTCCGTTCTTTACGTAGATGACTTTGTCAGCAATATCTGCAAAGGCCGGATTATGGGTAACCATTATCACGGTCCTTTTACCCTCTTTGCTCTGTGCGTTCAAGAGTTTTAAGATCTCTTTTCCCGTCTTGGTATCAAGAGCTCCGGTGGGCTCATCGCACAGAAGAAGTCTCGGCTTCTTGGCAATGGCTCTGGCGATGGCAACTCTCTGCTGCTGTCCGCCCGACATCTGTGACGGAAACTTGTTCTCAAACCCTTCAAGTCCCACCAGCCTCAGGGCCTCATATGGGTCCATGATCTCCACTCCAAGCTCGCTCATAAGCGCCACGTTCTCTACCGCAGTCAGCGTCGGGATCAGGTTGTAGAACTGAAATACGATTCCAACGTCCTCGGCCCTGAAGTCACTGAGCCTTGCATCATCCAGCTGCGTGACGATCTTTTCCCCAAAGGTGATGGTTCCGCAGGAGGCACTGTCAAGCCCGCCAAGCATGTTCAGCAGTGTACTCTTTCCGGAGCCTGAAGGGCCGAGAATGACCACCATCTCCCCTTCATCAATGGTCAGGTTAACGTCTCTTAAGACCTCGTTGGCAACTGAACCCGTTATGTAAGTTTTACCCACATTTTGCAGATTGATAAGTACACCCATTTTTATCTCCGGCCGCACTAAGCGCGCAGCTCCATTCAGTTTCCTGTCAGAGCATCGTTACTCTATTTCTGCCTGTTGCCTTAGAGTTATACATAGCTCTGTCCATGCGGTCAAAAACATCCTCAAAGGAATCACTATTGTTTAACCGGCTGAGGCCAATGGAGCAGGTAATGTGACCTGCCTCTCCAAAATCTGCTTCCGCAACGGTCTTTCTCAATTTTTCTGCAAAGCCAACGGCTTCATCATCTGTCATATCCTTAAGTATAATAACAAATTCCTCGCCGCCCCAGCGTCCCAGAGACACATTCTTTCCTGTAATGAATGTCTTTAGATGCCCGGCCAGGATCTTCAAAGATTCATCACCTACAGCATGTCCATAGGTGTCGTTGATCCTCTTGAAATTGTCCATATCGATCATCATGAGAGTTATGGGCTCTCCGCCCTTTTTGAACATTTCGATGGCGTTGAAAATCTCCGCCTTAATACCTCCATGATTAAGCAGCCCTGTCAGCGGATCAGTCAGGGCAAGTTCTTCATATTTCTTTATGGCAGCCTCGCGTTCCTGGACATCTTCGTTGATATCCTGGACCATGAAGACAAATCTGAAGTCGTCTTCATTGATGGTTTGCGCTCTGCTGAAGATCAGCTTGACCCAGATGTAGACTCCCTCAAGATTCTTCATCATACACTCAAATGATGTCGTATCCCCAGGTTTGAGGGTTGCCTTTAAGTATTCGGGATCCGTGAACTTCATGAATTCCTCCTGCTTCTCAGGCTGTATCATGTTAACCGTCACCGGCCTCCACTGGGAGTAGCTTATATGGGATTTTACTGTGTCATCAGATATCTCTGTCACGCTTATGCTGCTGGTTGTGTCATTTATCAGGTCCACAAACATCGAGAACAGATAGGTGTTCTGGATGGTCTTCACCTTTCTGGTGGTAATGAACTCTTCTATATATTCTTCATCATCAAGAGCGTTCATCACGAAGACATACTTATCTATATCCTTGACCGGATAAACATTCATCTGTACAACACTGGGTTTATCAGTTCCTTTTGGATAAACTCTGACCCTCCTGCTGTATTTGCCGGAGAATTCTCCATAGTATGAGATAAATGCCTTATAGTCCTCTGTGATCTCCCCCTTTGGACCATTCATATGAAACCACACCTTCTCAATAAGGTCCTTATAATCCCCCGTCTCATCAAGCAGATCCACAAAAAGTCCCCTGAGGACTATTGCCCTGTACTTATTGGACTTGGTATCCACCACAACTATCGCATCAACATTCTCATTAATAAATGCGACCATATCCTCTGATGTATACAGTTCAAGCGCTTTGTCGATCATAATTTGTTCCCCCTGTTTCTACTTCTTCACCCCTTTGATCTAAGTTTTACAATATATACTGTGAACAGAGCTACTGCAAAAAGTATTCCTGCCGGATAGCATCCTGATGCAGATAGTCTGAATCCCTCTTTTGCCATAAGAATATAAGTAAGGCTCACAGCCGACATAAATGCAGCAGGTATCGCTGCTATCAGCGACTTGTACTTATTATCACTCTCCTTCATCAGATATGCTGCCGATGTCCAGAGGGATATCATAGCCAGGGTCTGGTTGGACCATGAAAAATATCTCCACAGCACATTGAAATCCAGCTGCGTGAGGACAGCGCCTGCACCCAGAAGCGGCAGTGTGATAATGAGTCTGTTCTTTATAACCTTCTGGTCAAGATTCGTGATCTCAGCCAGGATCAGTCTTGCACTTCTAAAAGCCGTATCGCCTGAAGTAATGGGACATACCACCACGCCGATGACTGCCAGAATTCCACCGATACCTCCAAGCATGGTGTTGGAAATCTCATAGACTGTACCGGACTGACCCAGGTCAGTAATTGCGGCATTCAGAAGCTCTGTTGTCCCGTAGAATGCCACACCTGCTGCCGCCCAGACAAGAGCGATAACAGATTCTGCGATCATGGCTCCGTAGAACACAACCCGTCCCTGCTTCTCACTGGTAATACACTTTGCGATCATAGGAGACTGGGTAGCGTGGAATCCGGATATGGCACCACAAGCTACGGTTATGAACATGAAAGGCCAGATGGGAAGTCCCTCAGGATGAAGGTCTTTTAACTGAATCTCAGGAATGGTATACCCGCCGGCAATTGTGCCAAATAGTACACTTGCCGCCATGACGATCAATATGATTCCAAACACGGGATAAAGCTTACCTATCAATTTATCAATTGGAAGAAGTGTTGCAAGAATATAATAAAGAAGTATGATTGCGATCCAGATTTTGGTGTTAAGAAAGTCCGGAGTGAGCCTTGCTATAAGCGCCGCAGGGCTGGTGACAAACACTGTGCCCGTGAGCAGCAAAAGAACTATTGAAAAGACGCGCATTCCTATCCTGACCTTATTGCCCAGGTACTTGCCGGAAAGCTCCGCAATGGAAGCGCCCTTGTTCCTTGAGGAAATCATTCCGCACATATAGTCATGAACAGCTCCGCCTAGAATGGAACCAAATATTATCCACAAAAATACAACGGGACCAAAACAAGCTCCCATCAAAGCACCAAAGATAGGTCCTGTTCCCGCTATGTTCAGAAGCTGTATGAGAAATGCCTTGCCGGTCTTCAGTGGCACACAGTCCACGCCGTCATTTATGGCAATCGCCGGAGTCTGCCGATCGTCAGGCCCGAATACACTCTCCGTAAACTTACCATAAACGATAAATCCAATAACAAGAACTAACAAAGAAATAATCAGTGAAATCATGTATTAATCACACTCCTTTTTTTCCCTATACAAACCATTTTACCACTCTTTTTGTATTAAGGTGCAAAGGACATGTAAATGATTAAGCTTATCGCCCCTGTTTTAATCTATATACTCCACAGATACCGAATTCAGGTGGAACAAGCCTGCTGCCGACCTGTTAACGAAATCGTTCGGATCCTCGGAAAGCCCCATTCCATAAGCAGACTCAGGAACATCTGCAAGAGGAACATTTAGATATACATCAGACCCATCCTCCGCAAGATCCAGGGCATTGAGCACATATACCCTTGTCTTGTATGCCTCCTGCATGGAACCGTCCTTAAGGCTAATGGCTGTCTCAAATGAAAAGCCGCTCTTAATGTCAGACAAAAGCCTTCCGGAAAGTATACAGAAGACCAAGACCAAAAGCGCAGCAATCGAACATACTGCCCTCATGTGCATAAACCCTCTGTCCACCGTCCACTGTGCCAGACAGATCACAGCAAAAAGGTACATAAGTCTCGCCAGCAGTTCGTAGGCTGCGGTGGTTCGCATATTGAGAAGGGAATCCGAGTGATATCCGTAACACACCGGGAACATGGTAAAGTACTGGACCATTATGCTTCCTGTCAAAAGGAAAATTAAAAGAGCGTTGGTTAATTCCTTGTTTATGATCCTGACTTTAAACTCAACACAGAAGAAAAATACTAAGACGATGATGACCCAAAAGAGCGGACTTTTAAGTATCTTTGCCGATTCATGGCCATAACACACAAAGGTATCCCTCAAGGCGTCTGCAAAAGAAGTGTGACCCTCTGTTCCGGCACTCTCAGTTCTCTTGAAGTTACCGGGCGCCATGACATTTATCAGCGCCCCTGCAAATGCCGACACAAAGGGAAGGATAATCTTCTTATCCTTTTTAAGATCTGAAAATCTCACTATGACCACTGCCAGGAGAAATGCACAGTTTGGCGCAGTGACCTCCAGGGCAACGCCGCTTCCCAAAAAAGCAAAGATCATACCCGGAATCAGGAACCTCATTCCATTTTCTTCGCCGGAGCGCCTTACATACTTTAGGCATAGCGCAAGTGCAAGAAATGTGAATGTAAATCCCATGGCAAAATTTACGGTTCCCGTATACCAGAAAAAGATCTCTTTGTTAGCACTGGTACCGACTGATCCATAGACCAGAAAGGATGCCGCAAACATAACTACCATGGCCGCCATATTGTCCTTGATCAGCTCTTTTATCAAATAATAAAGAGACAGCGCAAAAGCCAGGTTTATGACAATCATATAAAAATGAAAGCCAGGCATCTTCCATCTTGTATACGCCCTCAGAATATGGATAACGCTGTTAAAGACGTATGTCCCCTGATTGCTCTTATAGTATTCATGAGCTCTCACAAATCCACCCACAAACTCAGAGTTCCAGATCTGTGCCATATCATTGCCGCCCGCCTCAAAGCTAAAGTCATCCTCACACAGATATGTGTAACTGCTTCCCGCAATTACCGGCATCACAACTGATATGGTAAGAAGCAGGAATATAATCGTAATGATCGTTCTGTATTTATCTAAATTAGTATTTTTCATTTACGCTGAAACTCCAGGATGTATTCCGGACTGTAAGACATATCCTCATCTTAGGATACCAAAAACAGCGGCCTGCTTCAATTTGCCAAAGCTTCTTACAAAATTTTCCATCAAAATAAAAATTATGTGTTGACAATCATTCTCTTTTAGTTTATTATAATTTTTGTCGCCGCGATAGTGACGATCCATAAACGCGATAGTAGCTTAGTTGGTAAAGCGCCACCTTGCCAAGGTGGAGACCGCGGGTTCGAGCCCCGTCTATCGCTCTAGTGTGTGAATATCGCAAGTCCAGTGTTTCAATGGACTTGCGGTTTTTTTTATTTCTAAAAGCATATATCTGAGTGTGTGAGTGTGTGTGAGTAGATTCGTCGAGGACAGCTTTTATATCAGTCATATATGCTAGCCAGAAGAAATTCCGCAGAAATAATCTGTTGCAGGTTTTGACATAACCGTAGCGCCTTGTAGCTGTAGAGCTTGTTCCTTTCTTTTTGGGGTCATTGTTATTTTTGTTTTGCTTCCATTTAGTTATGCCATCATAATCTCATAAAGGTCCGGCGTAAGATATTTCTTCAGAATGCCTTCAGCATCAACATCGCCAAATCCTTTATAGAACTCCTCAGCCACGCCGCCTGCGATTGCTCCAAAGGTATCGGAATCACATTTCAGGGAAAAGACATTTCGGATAAAGGATTCGTAATCGTCGCTCTCAAAAAAGCACCTCATTGCTGCAGGCACCGATCCCTGGCAGCTCTCATTCCACTTATAGCGTGGGCGGATCTCATCCAGACTGTAGGCAATGCTGTACTCATAATCATCCTTTGGATACTGCTCCAGAACATAGTCGTATATCTCCTGCTTATTTTTTCCGTGCCGCGCCATCCAGATACAGGTTGCCGTCACAACTGCTCCTTTGATACCTTCCGGATGATTGTGTGAAACTGCAGCTGTAGCCTCAGCCATCTTCTGCATCTCATCATAGTCATCGTAGTACTCACCCACAAATGACACTCTCATAGCACTTCCGTTTCCCCAGCTGTTGTAAGGCTCATGGTTATGACCGTTGATCCAGTTATAAAACCTTCCGCCATAGCCACAGAATGGGTACTGCCTTCCTACAGTGACCATTGTTTCCACCAGGTCTTTTCCCTCCACAAGGGCTTTCTTGATGGCCAGTGCCATAACGGAATCATCCGTAAAACCAATTGCCTCTCCAATAGTCAGAGGTACATTCTTCCAGTCCAGATCAGCCGGTCTGTCAAACTCGTACTGCGCACCTAATATATCTCCAAGAACCGCTCCCTTTATCGCCATATGATCACCTTCTCTCCTTTCCACGTCTGTTGTAATCCTCGTTGATCTCTTCTGCCCATCCACCATCGTCAAGGCACTGGAATCCATCATTCCTGCTATCTATCACCGAGCACAGAGCTGCTGATACTCCTGCATAAACCTTTGCTGTTCCCATTTTATCATGTACATAATTGACAGTCCTGCTCCTCTTAAATCCCATTCTCTCCGACTCTGCAAAAGAGTCAATGTTTGCTCCGATGAACATGAACTCCCATCCATATTTTTCCTGCTGCCTCTTTACCATCTTCTTGATCTTGCTGTACGAATACTCCTTACTGGCATTCTCCATTCCGTCGGTTGTTATGACAAAGATTGTCTTTGCGGGTCTGTCCTCTTCCCTGGCATACTTGTGGATGTTTCCGATGTGATGGATGGCTTTGCCGATCGCATCCAGCAGTGCAGTGCATCCTCTTACATAATACTGTTCCACGGTCATCTTCTCCACTCTGTCCAAAGGGATCCTGTCGTGAAGTACTTCGCAAACATCATCGAAGAGTACTGTAGAAACAAGCGCCTCCTCTCCGGTATTTTTCTGCTTCTCCATCATGGAGTTGAAACCTCCGATGGTATCTGCCTCAAGTCCGCTCATAGATCCAGATCTGTCCAGAATGTAAACGATCTCAGTTAATTTCTTATTCATGATAAACTCCCTCTCTTTCTTATTTTCTGCCGCTTTCTGCAGCTCTTTTGTTTTCTGTTGAGGTAAGTTTATCAAATGAAATCAAAAAAGAGGTCGCTTCGAAAGCGACCTCCCATCAACTTAGAATCCGGACATGGCAAGGCCCGGGAAAAAATAGAGCAAGCCACCAATTTAGTTCTCTGTTCCATTTTCACATTCTAGCTTTG
>JAEEGL011329640.1_pt1 | contig 15945 bp, 16 predicted proteins | sample 9134231 | NCBI WGS metagenome assembly JAEEGL01 (sample SAMN16246548, study PRJNA631951) | gut metagenome | biome: gut microbiome; feature: rumen; material: fiber-attached | host: Bos | place: Iran: Karaj | collected 2018-10 | reverse complement strand
TAGCGGAGCTCGACTGCGGAGCGGAGCACGTTGAAGAGCGCGATGAATACCGGGATCTGGATGAGCATCGGCAGGCACGAGCTCATCGGGTTCACCTTGTGCTCCTTGTAGAGCGCCCACGTCTCCTGCTGGAGCCTCTGCGGATTGTCCTTGTACTTCGCCTGGATCTCCTTCATGAGCGGCTGTATCTCCTGCATCTTCCTCATGCCGACCGTGGACTTGTGCGTGAGCGGCCAGAAGAGGAGTCGGACGAGTATCGTGAGGAGGATGATAGCGACGCCGTAGTTCGGGATGATCGAGTTGAAGAAGTTGAGTATCCAGACGAGCGGATAGCAGAGCCACCGCCACATTCCGAACTCCATCACGTCCTTCATGCCGCGGTCCCAGAGAAGCGCCTGCTTCTTCGGGCCGACGTAGAACGTGGTCGTGCGGGAACCTTCCGCACCAGCGCCGAACTTTACAACGGCCGAGACGCTCTCGGGACGGTAGTTCGCCGCCTTCACGTCGCGCTTCACCGTCGCGACAAAACCCTGGTTCGCCTCGTCGCAGCTGACGAGCGCCGTCACGAAGAAGCGGTTCTTCAAGGCGATCCACTTCTGCGCGCCCGGATAAGGCACGTCGGAATCGACGGGCATTCCCGCCGCGCTCTTGGACCCGCCGCAGCCGCCGGAAAGCCCGCCGACGAGGTATCCCTTGAGCGGCGATTCGCCCTCGCAGTGGTGGACTACGCCCTCCTTGCCCTTCCCGGCGTCCATCGCCCAGCTGTCAACGGAAAGGAGGTCGTTCTTAGAGTCGCCCATGCGCATCGAACCGACCGACAGCGTCGCCGGCGCATAGCCCTTGTCCTGGAAGGATATGCAGTAGTTCTCGCCGAGCGTGATCGTGCGCTCCGCATCGCCCTTCCTGAACTTCACGCTCTTCGGATCCTTCGGCTCCTGCCGAACGACCTCGAACACCTCGACGGACTCGCCCGCGCCGAGCGGAGATTCGGAGAAGTCGAACGAAACGGGCGGGTTGTCTTCGGAGACCTTGCCACGGTCCTTCGCGTACTTCTTCAATGTCGCCTTCTTGACGACCGCACCCCACGTGGAAAGCTCGAGCTTCAGCTCGTCGTTCTCGAGGACGACGAACTCCTCGGGGACGGACGGAAGCGCAGCAGCCGCCTTGACTGCGGTGGCTGGCGCGGCGGCGGCAGCGGCAGGAGCGTTCGTCGAATTCACCGCGACGGACGCCACAGGCGCGGCAGGAGCGTTCGTCGCCGCAATCGCCGCCTGCTCGGCGAGATACCTCTGGCGTTCCTTCGTACGGCCCATCTCGCTCCAGATGTACCACGCGAGGACCGCGCCAAGAAGAATGCAAATGATTTTTTCAGTCTTGTTCATCTATCTTGCTCCATTTCCACTTCCCCTTTGGGGGGACTGGATCGTACCCGTGCGCGCCGAAGGGATGGCAACGCAGTATCCGCCATAGCCCGACAAGCGTCCCCTTGAACGCCCCATGAACCTTGAGTGCCTCGATCATGTAGTTGGAGCAGCTCGGCTCGAACCGGCACGCCCCGCCCATGACGGGCGACAGCACGACCTGGTACGCCCTCACAAGCCATATCAGCGGCTGCGCGAGAACGCCCACCTCATCTCCTCCTCCACCTCGCGGCACTTCCTCCCGGCTATCGCGCGGCGCGCAATGAACAGCCACTCCGTGCGCTCCGGCGCCTCGCCGCCCTTGACGAGCAGACGAAACGCCTCGCGCATGAGCCGCTTCGCCCTGTTGCGGTCGACGGCGTCGTGGAAGCACTTCTTGGAAACGACGACGCCGGCCTGACGGTCGGCGTCGGGCGACGACAAGCGCCACGCGACAAGGAGACGTCCCTTTATGGAACGCCCCCGGTCGAAGATACGCTTGTACCTCGCGCCGGGGAGCCGAGTGGACATCCCGTACGCCCTTACACCTGCGTCAGGCGCTTGCGCCCCTTGGCGCGACGGGCCGCAAGGACCTTGCGGCCACCCTTGGTGGCCTTGCGGGCGCGGTATCCGATCTTCCTTTTCCGCTTGATCTTGGACGGCTGCCATGTCATCTTCATGTTTTTTCTTCCTTTCTTCTGCTTTGGAAATGAGTGTATATTATACCATAATCAGTCCTCGGATTTCAAGTGGCGAAGTAACTCGCCGAATCCGTTGACCTTCACGGTGAAGCGGGAATCCCTCAAAAACCCGAATCCGTACGTGCAGAAAGCACCCTTTATCCCTGCGGAAGACGCCGCCTGCATGTCCGTCCAGCTGTCGCCGACCATCCAGTCGCGCGACGAGAGGCGATGCCCCGCGAGCCTTGAGGCGCACTCGCGAAGCGACTGTGGGTCCGGCTTCAGCGGGATGCCGTCGCCGCCCGCGACGATCGCCGAACCGAAGTAGCGCGCGAAGCCGAACTTCTCGAGTATCGCGTTGACGGCGAAGCGCGGCTTGTTCGTGTTGACGCCGAGGAGCCATCCGCGAGCCTTGAGCTCGTCGAGCGTGCGCCTGACGTCGGGATACGGGACAACCGTCTCGCAGCAATGCTCGGCGTAGCGCCCGCTGAAGATCGTCCATAGTTCCTCGTACGGAACCTTCGCCTCGGGAATCGCGTGTTCGAGGAGGTACCTCGCGCCCTGTCCGACGTGGGAGATGACCTCTTCCTGCGGAAGTTCTGCAAGGCCGAGGTCGCGGCGCGTGTGGTTCACGGTCGCCGCGAGGTCCGCACGCGTGTCGAAGAGCGTTCCGTCAATGTCAAAGAATGCTGCGTTCATGGTTTGGTTGCGGGTTTCACCTTTCTTGCCGCCGTACGGCTGCCGTTCTCCTCCAGCCCCGCCGGAGGCGGCGCAGTGAACTCCAGCCATTCGCCTGTACGCGGATGCCTGAAGCGAAGCGACAGCGCATGGAGGTAGAGCCTTGACGCGCGCTCGCCGCCGTATTTCTCATCCCCGATCACGGGATGGCCCGCCTCGGAGAAATGGACGCGTATCTGGTTCTTGCGGCCGGACTTTAGAGAGACCTCAACAAGGGTTGTACCGTCCTCGACCGAGAGCCTGCGCCACTCGGTCCTCGCAAACTTGCCTGACTTGATCTTAGAGTCCCTTAGGGTCTGCTTGGGGTCTTTTAGAGTCTGTTTAGAGTCTCTTAGCGTCAGATCTCCATCATGACTACCAGACCCTACTCCGATCCTAACCGACCCTAAATCGACCCTAACCGACCTTACCTTGTATCCATCCTTGTCTTCGGCCAAGTAGCTCTCGAACACTCCGCTGTCCTCTTCCAGCTCTCCCTCTACTCTCGCCAGATACTTCTTTTCCGTCAGGTTGTTCCAGTCCGAGCGGAACGCCTCCGCGACTTCCTCGGACTTCGCGAACATCATCACCCCGCTCGTCTCGCGGTCGAGCCTGTGGACGAGCCATACGCGCCTGCGCGACTTCGCCTGCCCCTTCCTCACGTAGTCGTTGAGCAGGTTCTCCGCCGTCAACTGCGCCTCGCGCGCGGCGCGTCCGATGACGTGCGTGTGCGTCGAGAGGAGCCCGGCGGGCTTCGCGATCACGATCACGTCGTCGTCCTCGTGCAGGATAGGAAACGGCAGCGCGTGTCTCTTCCTCATCGCCCTCCCACCGGCTGGAGTATCCAGCGCTTGTTGTACCAGTACCAGTCGCCGGGATGCTCGCGGATACGTCCGTCGAGCAGCGCCATCGCCTCGCGAGTGAGGCGAGCGGCCTCCGCCTTCCTGTCCGGTGCGTCCGTATCGGGCCTAAGCGTCGCTATGTGGTCGAAGACGTGCCGCCCATGTTCGCGGCGCATCGCCGCGACGACGATGGGCGATCCGCACCGCACGGCGAACATCGCGCCCGCATGGCTGACGTTCGCCTTGCCTCCGAGGAAGTCCACCTCGACGTCTGGATTCGGCACCCGCAGGTCCGGCAGGATTGCAAACGCCCTCCCCGCCGCGAGTTTCGCCCTGATCTCCGCGAGCGTCCTCGCGCTGCCGCGCTCGAGCACCTCTATCGCGCCGTACTGGCGCTTCATCCATTCGTATATCTTCGGATTGCGCTGGCGCGCCGCGATCGAGAAAATCGGGATCCCGTACGCCGCCATCGCCCACGCCGCCATGTACCAGTTGCCCGAATGGGGAACCATTATGACGACGCCCTTGCCCTCGTCCACGAGGGACCTCAGCCTGTCCGCGTACTTGCCGGCGTCGGCAACGTACCGGTCGATCCATTCGCGCGTAAGGCGCGACGCACGCATCATCTCAACCGCCGTCATGAGGACGTTGGCGAGCGACCGCACGGCCACCCGCACCCGTTCGCGCGGCGGCATGTCGGGGAACACTGATGCGAGGCGTTCGACGGTGCGCGCGCGCTTGAAACGCAGTACGCGCACGGCGAACGCGGCGATGAAGCCCGCAAGCGCCATCGCGATGCGGTACGGCACGGCGTTAACCACGGCGCACGCAAGCCTGAGCGCACCGTACTCGACGTTGACCGAAAGCCGTGACTTCCTCGCCACTTGCGCGCAGCCTACTTGGGCAGCTTCGACTGCGCGTCGGCTATAGCCTTGCAGACCGCACGCGAGGTGATCGTCGCGGCGGTAATCGCCTCGACGTCGCCGCCGTCCTTGCGGACCTTGAGCGCACTTCCGTCCCTGCCCTTGAACTGTCCGGCGAACTCTGGAGTGTTGAGCTTCATCCCGAGGCCAGGGGTCTCGGAAGCCTGGAGCACCTTGTAGGATATCACGGTCTTGCGGTCCTTGCGGAACCCGACCATGAGGACGATGTCGCCGCCGTATCCGTCGGCGCACCGTCCCTCAGCGGCATAGCCTTCCTCGCCGCACAGCACCGCAGACCTCGCGGCCTCGCGGGCCTTCTCGGCGGAGACCCTGATGGCCTCCGCCGTGATCCCGTTCACGTACGCCAGCACCGCGGCGCAGACTCCGCTGATCGCCGTGAGGCTGAGGACAAGTGAAATGATCTTCTTCACGGATCCTTACTTCGTGGCCTTCTGCGCGTCGGTGGCGGCCTTGTCGGCGGCCTTCTGCGCGGCGGCGGCGGACTTCTCGACTGTCTTCGCGCCTTCCTTGACGGTCTTGTCGACAGCCTTCGCGGTTTCCTTCGTCGCCTGGCCGACCTTCTCGGTGAGCGTAGGCTCCTGCTTCTCGCAACCCGTGAACACGACGGCGGCAACAAGCGCCGCGGCGGCAACGATGCAGATTCTCTTCATTTTCGTTTTCCTTTCTTTTTTCTTTTTCATGCCGGGACAGACACCCTGCCCGCCCCATGCAGTTGCAGATATTATACCACAAATTCTGTTTTCACGCAGACGCGGAGGCGAACCGCGAGAGGTGGCCGGCGAGGCGCGCGGCAAGGCGCGTCTCCAGCCACGGGACGACCTGCCAGTAGTCGCGCAGTTCAAGGTACTCGCCTATCGGACCGGACTGGCCAGGCGTCACGCCGTATTCGCACCTGAGCATGATGTTCCGCGCCGTCGCCTCGCTTGACACGAACTCCACCACCTGAACCTTGAAGCCGAGGATGCGCATGATCATCGCGCGGAACGCATCCGTCAGGATGTCGCACATCCTCTCCCTCAATATCCCGTGCCTGAGAAGCCCCGTGAACGAACCTGGCGGATTCGCCGCGACGGTCTTCTGCAGCTCGTGCTGGCAGCACGGAGCGGATAGGACATACCGCGCCTTCCACTCCACCGCCCTGGCAAGCGCCTCGTCCGTCGCGGTGTCGCACGCATGCAGGGAGACCACCATGTCCGGCTGGCGCGACTGCACGACGGAGGCGATGTCGAAGTCGGCGAGGTCGGATTCCGCGAACATTACCCTGTCCGCGACGTCGAGCTTCTCGGCCATCGCGCGCGCGGACGCCACGACGTCTCCGCGCCGGTCAACGCCGACGACGAGGACGTCCCTCATTCCGAGGACTTCTGAAAGGTAGAAGTACAGGCTTATCGTGAGATAAGCCTTGCCGCATCCGCAATCCACAACGGTGAAGGGGCCGGAAGCGGACTTCATGCCGTTCAACGTCTCGCCGACGGCTTTCAAGAACTCGTTGACCTGGTCGTACTTGCCGCGCATCGACGCGCGCACCCTGCCGTCCGCGTCCGCGAGCCCGATGGCCTTCAGGAGAGCCGCAGAGTCGAACGACGTGAGCGGCAGCTTCTTCACGCGGTCGTGCGGCTTGACGACGGCGGCGCGGTCCATCTCAGCCGAACGAGAGACGAGGACGTGACCCTTCTTCGTGACGCGCACGTGGAGGTCGCCCTTCGCCGTCATGAGGTGCAAATCCCGCGCACCCTTCTGCGCGATGATCTCCTCAAGCCCCTCTGCCGCGCCGTTCGCGTCGAAGTTGCGGACGCGCACGTCGCGCCCTTCCGCCATCTCCGCCTGGAATTTCCTCTCGCCGCCGATCTCGACGGGGCGCATGGATATCCTGAACGTCGCGCCGTTGCGCCGCACGGACTGGACGAGCTTCATGAATCCGTCGCCCAGAACGCGCGCGCGTATCTCGTCCTTCAGGTCCTCCTCGAGCTCGTACCTCTCCATGTCCGCCACGTCCCCACGTCAGAACGTGAGCTCGACCTGCCAGCGCAGGAACCACGCGGGACGGTCCGTTTCGAAGTAGTTGCCGGGGTTGAAGAGCTCGGCGTAGAGGTGTCCGAACATCTCGAACCTCTCGCCTTTGGACTTGTCCGCGAGGAAGATCGGGAAGTCGTACCTGACCTGGCTGAGGTATCCCTTGAAGTGCCCGTCGTCGCCGCCGAGCCCGTCGTCAACCGCCGCGAACATGGGCCCGGTCGCGAAGGACACGCGGTGGTGGGCGCCAAGCTCGACGCCTCCCTTCAGGTTCAGGAACATCATGTTGCTCCACCAGGCGACGCCGTAGTGCGTGCCGTAGAGGAACAGCTCGGAGTCGTTAACGCCGCGAGACCACATCGGATCCCACGCGTGGTGTCCGCCGTCCTCGTCCGCCGCGTGCTTGTCGCCGCTCATGAAGTGGAGCCCAAGGCTAGCAAACGGCTTTATCGAGCTTTCGGTCGCCGACTTCCAGTTGATCCCGGCGTAGGAACTCCAGCCGCTCAGCCAGTCGCCGTCGCCATTGCGCCCGATCTGCCCCATGCCCTCGAACTGGAGCGAGAACTCGTCGTCCAGACGGGGCGTGAGCTTGAATCCAACCAGCTCGCGGCGGGTGTAGGGATGGCGCACGTGGTTGCGCGTGAACCTCTCCGTGATCTTCTGCATGGCGAACACCTGGTACGGAAGCCACCCTGCGGCGTTGCCGGACCATATCGCGCCCCAGCCCCAGTCGTCCATCTCGACGTTGCCGCCGCCGAGGCCGGAAAGCGAACGATGGCGTCCGCGCTCTGTGCCCCAGCGCGCCGGGTTGTCGTCGTAGTTGTGGAGGACGAACACGTCTAGCCTCTCCTCCTCGGAGAAGTGGAACGCCGCGCGCGCCATGTCCGCGTACACCGTGCGCGACCCGTCGCCGGGCGTGCCGTCCACGAAGATGTGGTCGAGTCCGTAGAGGTTGTAGATGTCCTGCCGTCCTACGCGGAAGTCGAGGAAACCGTCGAAGAGGTCCGTCGCCTCAAGGTAGAGGTTGTCGATGATGAGCTCGTCGGGGAACGTCGTCTTGTGGTTCTTCGGACGGATGTTCCAGCGGAACTCGTCCGTCACGCGCATGTAGAGCCGCCACGTCTCCGCCGCCGTCACCTCGCCCCACGCGCGGACGCGGTAGCGCATGTGGTTGCGGTACGGCCCCTCCGCCGCCCGCTGGAGGAGTCCGCCGCCGGGAAGCCCCGGGACGTTGTCCATTATCTCCTGCCGGACGCGCAAGTCCGCGCCGGCGTTGAAACCGAGAGCCCCCTCGTTCTCCTGTTCCGTCCCGTCCGCATACGCCGCGCAGGCTGCGGAAACGCAGGCCGAAAGCGCAATGCCGGCCCGCACCAGTCCATGTCTCATCTTCATGTTTCCCTTCTTCCTGTTCCTTGTTCGTCCTATCGGAGCTGCGAGAGGGCGACCTGCACCGCGCAGGGCTCTTCGCGTCCGGCCCAGTCCTGGGACCCGACCCACTCCTCGGCGGCGAAGATGCGCTCCGCCGCCTCCCCGTACGTGATCCCCCCGAGCTCGACGAGAAGCCTGATTCCCCGGTCGATGAGCTTCTTGTTGGATATCGACACCCAGCTCATCCAGTTTCCGGCGACGCGCCCCATCGCGGCCATGGTGCCGGTAGAGAGGCAGTTGAAGGCGAGTTTCACCGCGAGATGCTTCCATGTCTCGAGCGGCGAGTCCGCGATTTCCATGTTGATCCAAATGGCGTCGGCGGGCATGGGCGCGGAGCCGATGTGGAAATCGACCCGCTCCGGCCACGCAGCGGCGAGCCGTCCGGCGGCGTCGACAAACTCCCGGGGCCTGTCCCCGACGGTAAGCGCCACGGCGGCGGCGCGATCGTAGCCCTCGATGCGCTCCGGCGCAGGCTCGTTGCCGATCATGTACGTCACGAGGTCGGAGTACTTGATGAGCGGCGGCTCGTCGATGAAGCGCTGCGGCATTCCGAGCGAACGGGCGTCCTCGGAAGTGAAGTCGAGGCAACGCGGATGACGGCGCATCATCTCGCTCCAGCATTCCTCCGTCGGATGCAGCGGATTCTTCACGAACGCCCAGCTCTGCGCGAGATGCCCGTCGCGGCTGGACCTCAGCGGCGGGAGCATGAACGTCGGACTGCGCTCGGTGTTGTCGGTGAAGAGGTCGAGCATGCACTTGTCGGCGAGGTACGTAATGCGCCCATGCTTCTCATAGACCCCCTTCTCGAACTCGATGGCCTTGACAAGCCCTGCGCGTCCGGCTGGGGACTCCAGCCCGGCGAGCAGCGACTCGAACGCGACTGTGTAGTCGGGCGCAGTCTCCTTCGCGAAGCGCGGCAGTACGCGGCATAGCGCGGCCTCGAGCGCGCAGGAGCCTAGCAGCTGTTCGGACGTCGTCGCCTGCATACGCGTGGAGCCGGCGAGGGACATCGACCCACAGTAGATGTCGAGGACGGTCACCCTCGGATCGTCGATCGCCTCGCGGCAGCGGTCGAGGTGTCCGCGCAGGAGGTCTGCCGGGTTGTTGAAGACAAGGAAGCACTTGGCGCCGTGCTCTACGGCATACCTGAGCGTCCCAAGGACGGACGAGGTCTCGCCGCCCTCGGTGATGGCAACGAACGTGTCGCCCTCGCCGACGCCGAGCGCGGCGGCCTGGCGGCGGCCACCCTCGGCGAAGTCCTCGAAGAACTCGACGGAACGTATCAGCGCGAAGTCCCCGCCAGTCATTATGGACGCGGCGCGGTCAGCGAGCTTGATCTCGTCGGGCGAGAGCTCCGCCGCACGGCGGTGGAAGAAGTCGCGCCACATGGATTCGAGCAGGATGGAAAGCCGCCCGGTCGCTCCGCAGCCGGAGAAGATGATGCGTCCCTTCGGAGCCTTCAGAGTCTCGACCATGGACGACACGAGCTTCTCGAAGCGCCTCCCCGCGAAGACGTGCCGCATGGTGATCGGGATCTGCCTGTCGCCTCGCTGGAGGCACTGGACGCCCGCGAGCGTCGAACGCCTGAAGTCCTCCTCAAGCGTCGCCGTGATCGGGTTGGACTGCTCCGTCGGGAGGAACCCGAGGTGGAACTGCCCCTCGTTCTCGATGAAGTCCTTCGCCTTCGCCTTGGCGGCGTCCGAACAGACGAACTTCCTACTTTCTTCGCTTTTCATTCTTCACCAATCCACAATTCTTGATTCACAACTTCTCAAACCGCACTGTCGCGGCACGGCCGTGCGCGTCAAGTCCCTCGACTGCCGCGAACGCCTCTATCGTCGCCTTCGTCTCGGCGAGGTCGCCCTTGGTGAACGCGACGAAACTGTGCCTGCGGCGGAAGTCGTCGGGGGTGAGCCCGTTGAACATGTTCGCCGCGCCGCCCGTCGGCAGCACGTGGCTCGGTCCCGCGACGAAATCGCCGGCGGACTCAGGGGTCCAGGGCCCTGCGAACACCGCGCCGGCGCTCCTGACGCCCTTCATCACCTTTAGCGCGTCCTTGGTCATTATCTCGAAATGCTCGGGTGCGAAGGCATTCACGATTCCAAGGCCCTCGACGACGTCCTTCGCGACGACGATGAGGATTCCGTCGCGGTCGATCACCCGCTTGATCAGCTCCTTGCGGGAAAGCGATTCCGTCTGGCGGAGGACCTCCGCGCGTATCTCCTCCGCAAGCTTCATGGAGGTGCAGACGCAAAGCGACTTCTCCCAGCCAGAGCCGTGCTCGGCCTGCGAGAGGAGGTCCGCCGCTATCCAGCGGACATCGACCGAACCGTCCGTAAGGACTGCGATCTCGCTCGGCCCCGCTACCTGGTCTATCGCGACATATCCGTACACCTGGCGCTTAGCGGCGGTCACGAACGCATTGCCGGGTCCAGCGATCTTCTGGACCTTGCGGCACGTCCTGGTGCCGAACGCCATCATGCCGATCGCCTGTATTCCGCCGACGCGGTACACCTCCGTCGCGCCCGCGAGCTTAAGCGCGTAGAGGAGGACGGAGTTTACCTCGCCCGTCCTGCCCGCCGGGGTGCAGGCGACGATCTCCCTGACGCCCGCAGCCTTCGCAAGCGTCACGGTCATCACGGAAGTCGATGCAAGAGGCGCAGTGCCGCCAGGCACATAGACACCGACACGGTCCATCGGTGAGAAGAATTCGCCGAGGCTTCCGCCGCACGGGGACTTCATCGACCACGGCGTGCGCAGGGACGCCTTCGAGAAGCGCATGACGCGCCTGTGCGCGTCCTTGACGGCTCGGACGAGCTTCGGGTCGATGCCCTTCTCGGACACCTTTGACATGTTGACCTTGAGGGCGGACGCACGCGGCGCCTTGAAACCCTCGAACTTCGCGACGAGCTCCAGCACCGCCGCGTCGCCGCGCGCCTTGATCTCGGCGAGCGCGGAAGCCGCCGCGCGCTCCGCCTCGTCGGGGAACGCCGGGCGGGCGTTGAACCTGGCGATTCGGCGGTCACCGGCTTTGACTATCCTGATCATTGCTTCTTGCGTCCGTTGGAAAGCATGCACTTGACCTTCGCCTCGACGGCCAGCTCGTCGCCGACGTATCCGGTGACCTCGTAAACGCCGAGCGGGACACGCTCCCTGACGACCTTGACGACCGTCACGAGCTTGTCTCCCGGCCTGACTGGACGGCGGAAGCGCGCGCTCTCGATGGCCGCGAACGCAAACGCCGCGTCCGTGCCGAGGACGCCGCGCGCAACGACGGACGCGCCGGCCACCTGGCTCATGGCCTCGACCAGCACGACGCCCGGGACCACGGGATAGTCGGGGAAGTGCCCCTTGAAGAACTCGTTCTTCTCCATCGTGAACGTGTACTCGCCGACGGCGCCAGTCTCGTCCGCCGACACGAGCGTATCGACGAACAGGAACGGATCGCGGTGCGGTAGCAGTTCGATGCCGGGACGGTTGAACACCTCTTTAAAAACCGGAATGCTCATTTCTTTCAACTCTCAACTTTCTTGAACACAAGTATTCCGTTGTGGCCGCCGAAGCCAAGCGAACTGGAGATTGCCACATCGATGTCGCGCTTCACGCCGACGTTCGGCGTGTAGTTGAGGTCGAGCGGCGTCTCGCCCTTCGAGACATCCACCTCGAGGTCGGGTTTCTCGTAGTTTATCGTCGGCGGGACGAATCCCTCGTTGACCGCAAGCGCCGTGATGGCGGCCTCTATCGCGCCCGTCGCGCCAAGGCAGTGTCCGTGGCAGGGCTTCGTGGACGAGATGTTGATCTTCTTCGCGCCCTCCTCGCCGAACACGGTCTTGAACGCGTTGGTCTCCATCTGGTCGTTGAGGTGGGTGGATGTCCCATGCGCGTTGATGTAGCCGACGGACGACTTGTCCGCGATGCCGGCGTCCTTGAGCGCAATCTCGATGGCCTTCACCGCGCCCGCGCCAGAGGGATCTGGCGCAGTGATGTGGTATGCGTCGCACGTCGCGCCGTATCCCGCGAGCTCCGCGTATATCCGCGCCCCGCGCGCCTTCGCGTGGGCCTCCGACTCGAGTATCAACACCGCCGCACCCTCGCCCATGACGAATCCGTCGCGATCCTGGTTGAACGGACGGCACGCCTTCTCCGGCGTGTCGTTGAAGTGGGTGGAGAGGGCCTTCTCCTTCATGAATCCGCCGATCGTGAACTCCATGATGACAGCCTCGCTGCCGCCCGCGATTACGACGTCGGCGCGTCCGGCGCGGATGAGGTCCATTGCGAAGCCGAGCGCGTCGGTCGAGGACGCGCACGCGGTCGTGACGACCTGGCACGGTCCCTTCGCGCCGAGCGCGATGGCGACGTTGCCCGCGCCCTCGTTGGCGATGAGTTCCGGGATGGCGAGTGGCGACAGGCGCTCAGGCCCCTTGTCGAAGAGCGTCCTGAACGACTCGCCGGTCACCTCGAGTCCGCCGATGCCGACGCCGAAGATGGTGGCGACGCGGTCCATGTCGGGCTTGGCCTCCGCCGTGAAGCCGGCGTCCGCCCATGCCTCCACCGCCGTCGCGACAGCATACTGCGAGAAGAGCGCCATGTGGCGGGCCTCGCGCTTGTCGATGAGAACGCCCCCAATAGCCCACTCCTCGAAACCTTTCACCTCCGCCGCGACCTGGCTGGTGCAGCGGGATGCGTCGAACTTCGTTATCTTGCCTATGCCAGGCGTTCCGGCCTTAACCGCATTCCACGACGCCTCCCTGCCGTTGCCCACGGCGGTCAGCATCCCGATTCCCGTAATCATTACTTTCTGCATGTCGCGAGTTTCCCTTTCGCTTTTCACTTTACACTTTTCGTTTTACGCTCTTCACAGTTCCGGCCACACGCAGTACGTGCCGCCGTAGGTGAGGCCGGCGCCGAAGCCGACCATCACGATCTTCATGCCGTCCTTCAACTCGCCGGCGCGGACGGCCTGGTCGAGCGAGATGGGCACTGACGCGGCGGACGTGTTCGCCGTCGTCTCGAGGTTGAGCCAGAACCTTTCAAGCGGAAGCTTCATGCGGCGCGCCGTGGCCTCGATGATGCGTCCGTTCGCCTGGTGCGCGAACACGCGGTCAAGCTCGCCCGGCGTCGTGCCGAGCTTTTCGCACAGGTCGCCGACTACCATCGAGAGCTTGCGCACCGCAAACGCGAACACGTCGTGTCCCTGAAGTGTGAGCTTCGGCTCTATCGGCGAAGGCTTGCACGGAATCCCGGTCTTGGGGTCAAGCGGCAGGGCCTCGCGCGTCCCGCCGGTGCGCATGATGAAGCCCTGGCCCTTGCCGTCCGCGCCGAGGATCGTGTGCGCGACCGTCTTCGTGGACGCGACGCCAGGCGCCTCGTCGTTGCCTATCACGACCGCGCCCGCGCCGTCGCCGAAGAGTATGCACGACGAGCGGTCGGTCCAGTCGAGGATGCGCGTAAGGCATTCCGCCCCGATGACGAGTGCCTTCTTGTCGGGATAGAAGTTCACGAACCCGCGCGCCTGCTCGAGCGCGTAGATGAAGCCAGCGCACGCCGCCTGAAGGTCGAATGCGCCGGCGTTGACGCAGCCGAGCATGTCCTGCACGACGCAGGCCGTGGACGGAAACGTCGCGTAGTCCGGAGTGGACGTCGCAAGGACTATGAGCCCGACTTCCTCTGGCTTCACCCCCGCCATGTCGAGCGCGGCCTGCGCCGCCTTGGCGGCCATCGTGGACGTAGACTCGCCGTCCTCGGCAACGTGACGGGCGCGGATTCCCGTATGCGAGAATATCCACTCGTCCGACGTGTCGAGCGCGGCGGCTATGTCGTCATTCGTGACGACCTTCGGTGGCAGGTAGCTGCCCGTTCCCAATATGCGTATCCCCATATGTCTCCTAAGAAATCAATCGGCGGGTATATACCAGCCGCATCACCTGCACAGCGTGTACAAGACGCCAGCTACGACCGCCGAGCCGATGACTCCCGAGACGTTCGGGCCCATCGCCTGCATGAGGATGAAGTTAGTCGGGTCGTTCTGGAGCGACACCTTGTTCGAGACGCGCGCGGCCATCGGTACGGCGGAGACGCCCGCCGAGCCGATGAGCGGATTCACCTTCTCCTTAGAGAAGAGGTTCATGATCTTCGCCATGATGACACCCGCCGCCGTACCGACGCAGAACGCGAGGAGTCCGAGCGCGAGGATGCCGAGAGTCGTTCCGGAGAGGAACTTCTCGCAGGCGAGCTTCGAGCCTACGGAGAGGCCGAGCATGATCGTCACGATGTTGATGAGCGCGTTGGACATCGTGTCCGCGATGCGGGCGACCGACGGGCCGACCTCCTTCGCGAGGTTGCCGAGCATGAGGGCTCCGATTAGCGGCACGGCGTCCTTGAGGAGGAACGCGCACAGGAGCAGCACGATGAGCGGGAAGCATATCTTCTCGATCTTCTTGACCTCCCTGAGCGGCGGCATCTTGATGGCGCGCTCGGCCTTCGTGGTGAGCGCGTTCATGATCGGCGGCTGGATGATCGGGACGAGCGCCATGTAGCTATACGCCGCGACCGCTATTGCGCCGAGGAGGTCTGCGGCAAGGCGCGACGTGAGCCAGATTGCAGTCGGGCCGTCTGCGCCGCCGATGATGGCGATGGACGCGGCGGCCTTGAGCGGGTCGCACCCGAAGAAGTCCGCGCCGAAGATTGCGGCGAGGCCTAGCGCGCCGAAGAGCGCGACAAAGATGCCGAACTGCGCGGCACCGCCAAGAAGCGCCGTCTTCGGGTTGGCGATCAGCGGCCCGAAGTCCGTCATCGCACCTACGCCCATGAAAATCATGATCGGGAAAACACCCGTGTCGATGCCGAACTTGAAGAAGTAGTGGAGGAACCCGCCAGGCTCGACGATTCCGCCGGACATAACGGGAATACCGGACGCAAGGAACGATATGACGCCGTCATGCATCATCGCGGGGGCGGTCACGCCCGCGAGCGGGCAGTTCGCGAGAAGTCCACCAAAGCCAATCGGGAGAAGCAACAACGGCTCGAAGCCCTTGACGATGGCGAGGTACATCATGATAAGGCAAAGCGGAATCATGATGAACTGGCCGACGCCATAAGGCATGCCGAACAGTGTCTTGACCTCGTGACCCGCGACGAACCTGCCGTTGTCGTCGAAGTATCCTCCGATCCAGTCGCCCTTCTTGACTGCATGCTTCTCGGTCGAATACGCCTTGACCTGCGCATCTGTCGTCACCCAGAAACCGTTCCTGTTGGCGTATTGCACCGCAGGGGCGAGGGGCTTCTTGAAGTCGGGCGCCGCCGGACGGTCGGCCTCCGCGAAGTTGCCGGTGATGTAGGCGGGCGCCTCCTTCTTCATGAAGCCGGCGATGCCGGTCTCGGCTGGGAGGTTCTTCACCTTGGCGAGCGTGGTCTGCCAGTCGCCGTCGGCATAGGCGGCGACGGCTAATGCGGCGACCATTATTGCTGATAGGATTTTTTTCATAGCGATAACCTTTGACGTTGGACGCGAGACGTGAGACGAGCCATCTCGTCTCGCGTCTAACGTCTCATGTCCTTATCCGATCACCGCCAGCGTGTCGCCGGTGGCGACCTTGTCGGTCGCGTTGACCATGACGGTGACGGTGCCGTCGCACGGCGCCGTCACGGGCGTCTCCATCTTCATCACGTCCATGACGAGGAGCTCGTCGCCCTTCGACACCTTCGTGCCGTTCGTCGCAGTGACGCGGAGGATCGTCCCGGGGACGGGAGCCTTGACCTCTTGCCCGCCCTCCGTAGCCTTGGCGGAGGAGGGGGCGGCGGAGGGCAACCCTGCTTTTGTGGAGAAGTCCACCGGCTTGCCGTTGACGACCGCCTTGCCGTCGCCCTTGATCTCAACGCCATAGGCCTTGCCGTTGATGGTCACAGTGACGGGGCCTCCCTT
>JAEEGL010821065.1_pt1 | contig 15945 bp, 14 predicted proteins | sample 9134231 | NCBI WGS metagenome assembly JAEEGL01 (sample SAMN16246548, study PRJNA631951) | gut metagenome | biome: gut microbiome; feature: rumen; material: fiber-attached | host: Bos | place: Iran: Karaj | collected 2018-10 | reverse complement strand
TATTCGTTCAGGATACCTCATTCATATAAATACAGACACGGCGACAAAAAGCATATCTTAAAGGATATAACATATGACTATATCCCGAGGGAAATGCTTGAACGTCCCAAGCACGGCTTCGGAGTACCGCTGGACAAATGGCTTCGCGGTCCGCTTCGCGCCCAGCTGATGGATTACAGCAACAGGGATTATCTCTCCCGCCAGGGACTGTTTGATCCGGACGCAACGCATATACTTATCAGGGGATACCTTGAAAACGGCGATGCGGGACCGGGCACGGGAGCCAATTATTCCAAGCTTGCATGGTCATTTCTGCAGTTCCAGGAATGGTACCATACTTTCCTTGAGAAATAGCCAAAAATCGGCAAAAAATAAAACACGATATGGCTTTTGACTGATAACTGCTGTGATATGACCGAATATAGTGTTTGAAAGAGTCAGACAACAGATTGCAAGTTGACTTGCAAAATGTCCATAACGCTAGAAATAAAACATGTCCGATACATGAGTGTTGGAGAATTTATACAATAAAATGTGTGGTATCGCTGGTTTTTATGCGCCCGGAGGGTTTCCCGAAGGTGATGCTGAATCAAATATCAGGGCTATGACGTCACGGATAGTTCATCGCGGACCTGACGGAAGCGGTGAATGGATCGATAACGATAACGCATGCTTTGCCCTCGGGCACAGAAGACTGTCTGTCATCGATCTGACCGAGACCGGATCCCAACCCATGATGAGTCATTCCGGAAGGTATGTCATCAGTTATAACGGAGAAATATATAACACCCGATTTGTTATGGAAAAGCTCCGTGGGGCAGGGTACACCGATGAGATGAACGGCACCTCCGATACGGAGATACTTTTGGAGGCAATGGAACGCTTCGGAGCTGAGGAAGCGATCACGATGTGCAAGGGCATGTTTGCCGTTGCGCTGTATGACAGGGAAGAAAAGTTCCTGTGGCTGTTCAGGGACAGAATGGGCGAAAAACCGCTGTATTACAGATGCGATGCCAATGGCTTTTTCTTTGCTTCCGAACTTAATGCCCTGCGGGCCGTCAGCGGATTTTCCGCAGAGATAAATTATGACTGCATCAGCGATTATTTAAAGTACGGATATATATCCGCGCCGCATACAATCTATAAAAACGTATATAAACTGGAATCCGGATGCGGCATAAAAATTAATTGTAGATTTAATAAATACGAACAATTTGAAACTTTCAGATTCTGGGATATCATGTCGGTTGCCGCTTCAGGCCAGCGTGATCTTTTTAAAGGATCAAAACAGGAAGCTGCGGACAGACTTGAGGAACTCCTAAGTGAGTCCATAAAAGAACAGATGATATCCGATGTGCCGCTCGGAGCGTTCCTTTCTGCGGGCATAGATTCGGTGACAATAGTATCTCTCATGCAGAAGTTATCTGACAAATCCGTAAGGACATTTACGATCGGATTTGAGGAAACTTCTTATAATGAAGCGGACGATGCGGCAAAGATCGCTGAGGTACTCGGAACCGATCACACCGAACTCTTTGCGACCAGGCAGGATGCAGTGGAAGCGATACCCCGTATGGCGGGCATGTTTTCAGAACCGTTTGCGGATTCATCCCAGATACCGACATATCTTGTCAGCAGGCTTACCCGCGAACATGTTACGGTATCGTTGTCCGGAGACGGCGGCGACGAACTCTTTGCGGGATACAGAGACTACAGGGGCGTGTATAATATATATAAGAAGATACGCTCCCTGCCTTATCCGGTCAGAAATCTGGGCGGAAGCCTGATGGAACATAACCCGATCCCCGGAGGACGCGGCGAAGTGATCAGGGCTCACGGAACCCTGCTCAAGGCAAAAGGCTCTGCCGATCTGTACAGAAGGACATACGAGACCTGGCCGGGACTTGGCAGGCTTATTGGATCTGCAGTACTTGAAGGACGTGACGGCAGGAGTATAGGTCATACGTCCGTGTATGATGATTTCACATGCGATCTTCCCGCAGATGATGTGGTCAGAACGGCCATGCTCATGAATATGAAGATGTATCTGCCCGATGATATACTGACCAAGGTTGACAGGACCGCGATGTCGGTAAGCCTTGAGACCAGGATACCGCTCCTTGATAAGGATGTGATCGAGTATGCATGGACACTTCCCACCGATTATCTGACAGACGGTGAAACCGGCAAACTCGTACTCCGCGATGTGGTATATAAGCATGTGGACCGCAGCCTCTTGGACCGGCCCAAACACGGATTCGGAGTGCCGGTTTCGAAGTGGCTCAAGGAGGACGGATTAAGGGAATGGGCAGAAGATTTATTAAATCCTGATTCAATAAATAAACACCGCGTTTTTGATGCGGATGCAGTAAATGCGCTGTGGAGAGACTATACGGACAATGACAGATGGCGGCCTCAGATATGGTATGTTCTGATGCTTCTTAACTGGCTTGAGGTGTGTGCATGATCATTTTGCAGATGAGCGGCGGACTTGGAAATCAGATGTTCCAGTATGCCATGTACATGAAATTGAAGAGTATGGGACGTGAGGTCAAGTTCGATGATGTGTCGAGCTATGACTTGGACAGCGCAAGACCCGTTCAGCTTGCCGTATTCGATATCAGTTATCCGAGAGCGACCAAGGAAGAGATCATAGCGATGCGTGATTCCTCACCTGCGCTTAAGGATATAATCCGCCGCAAACTTAAAGGCAGGAACTTAAAACAGTATATTGAAGCCGATTACAGTTATGATGAGCATATATTTGAACTTGATGATACTTATTTAAAAGGATACTTCCAGTCCGATAAGTATTTTGCGGATATCAAAGACGAAGTCAGAAATACCTACGTGATGAGGAAAGACCTGCTCACGGAAGCAACGCTGCTCACGAAGTCCAAGATAGAAGAACATGCAAACAGCGTCAGCATACATATAAGAAGAGGCGACTATATGACCGTGGACGGCGGTGAGATATATGCCGATATATGTACGGAAGAATATTATGACGCCGCAATCAAGTATATCCTCGAGCGATATGACGATACTTCCTTTTATCTGTTTACCAATGACAAGTCATGGGGAGAGTATTTCTGTAACATTCATTCAGATATAAATATCCATGTGGTTGAGGATAACACCGAGTATTCCGGTTATCTGGACATGTATCTGATGAGCTGCTGCAGACATCATATAGTAGCAAACAGTTCGTTTTCATGGTGGGGAGCCTGGACGGGACACGATCCGGGCGGTCTGACCATAGCTCCCGATCCGTGGCTTAACTGCAGCTACTGTTCGGATATCCATACAGCTGACATGATACGCATAAGTCCCAAAGGAGAAGTCATCTCATGAACCAGAAGAACAGGATCATAGAAAGATACGGGATCTGGCTTTCAGACCTGGTCTGCATACTGATCATATTCGTTTCTTCAACTTATATACGTTTCGGCAACTTCCGCGATATGGGCGATAAATATTCGCATTTCGGCGTATGTATCGCATTTGTATTGTTCTGTACGGTCTACAATTTCTTTGCGGACTGGAACATCAATTTCATGAAACGCGGTCTGTGGCAGGAATTCGTTGCGGTTGCCAAATTCAATATCGCAATGGTCCTGGTCATCGGAATGCTCATGTATTTCCTGCAGTGGTCGGGTATGTTCTCCCGTAAGGTCATGGCATACTTCATCATCGGCAACCAGCTTCTGACATGGATCTTCAGGCTGATACTCAAAAGATGCCTGTATGCTTATTACCGTTCGGATTCAAGCGCGGTCCGGATGCTCGTGGTGGCAGAAGAGAGCAATCTCGATGAAACCCTGGAAGAGATCCTTTCCAAGGTCGGTGTGCACATCAGAGTCGTGGCTGCGGTATGTTTTGACAAGGATATGCAGGGCGAGGAAGTCCGAGGTGTCCCGATAGTTGCTTACAGATCCAACATAGACGAAGTCGCAAGACAGATGGCCATAGATGAGATGTTCGTATCGATACCCGGACAGCCCAGCACGGAACTGGATAAACTCATACGTGAATTTGATGAGATGGGCATAGTCGTACACCGTAAACTCGAGGCTGACGTATACGGCGGGACCAGAAGCTTCATCCAGAAGATAGGCGGATATACCGTCATAACCTGCGACCATATGCATTACAGCTATAAAAGACTGCTGCTCAAGCGTTTTGCAGACATAATCGGAGGTTTCATAGGCACGGTCTTTACGATGATCCTTGCGATCTTCATAGCGCCTGCGATCAAGATCGATTCAAAAGGCCCCGTATTGTTCAGCCAGATCAGAGTCGGACGTAACGGAAGAAGGTTCCGTATATACAAGTTCAGGTCCATGTATCAGGATGCCGAAGAGCGCAAGCAGGAGCTGCTCGACCAAAACGAGGTTGACGGCCTCATGTTCAAGATGGAAGACGATCCCAGAATTACGAGAGTCGGCCGTTTCCTCCGGAAGACCAGTTTAGACGAGTTCCCTCAGTTCTTTAATGTGCTTAAGGGCGATATGTCTTTAGTCGGGACCAGGCCGCCCACGGAAGATGAATTTGAAAAATACAGCAGCTACTACAGACGCCGTCTGTCAATGACTCCCGGTCTTACCGGTCTCTGGCAGGTCAGCGGACGCAGCGATATCACGGATTTTGACGAAGTGGTCAAACTTGATCTGGAATACATAGATAACTGGAGCATAGGCCTGGATATGCGTCTCATAGCCAAGACAGTCCTGGTAGTACTCTTCAGGCGGGGATCGAAATAGTGAAAGTATCCGTGATTGTGCCCGTATACAATAAAGAAAAGTATATTTCCGAGTGTATAGACTCCCTTATATCCCAGACATATCAAGATTTAGAGATCATACTCGTTGACGACGAATCAACAGATTCAAGCGGACGCATATGTGATGAATATGCAGCATCCGATGAACGCATTAAAGCGCTGCATGCTCACGGAGGCGGACCGGCAGCCGCATGTCTGACCGGTTTGAATGAGGCATCCGGTGATTATGTATGCTTTGTGGACAGTGATGACTGGGTTGATACCGATATGATAGAAAAACTCGCAGCCTGCACTTCCGGCAGGGATGACGAGATCATATTAAGCGACTATATCATAGAGCGTGAAGACGGAACGAAAACATATGTTTACCAGGACATAGAGCCCGGTGAGTACGCGGATGATGATGTTTTTGACAAGGTCATCCCCAAACTCTGGGGGCTTGAGGACCGGGCGGTCTCGCAGTCAAGATGCATGAAATTGTATTCGATGCCCCTTGCAAGGAAGAACATCCATTATCCGGAGCCGGATCTTAAATTTGCAGAGGATGCCGCATTTCTGCTTCCGTGCGTACTTGATGCAGGGAGGATGTATTTCCTTGACAGACAGGCGATGTACCATTACCGCTATGTAAACGATTCTGCGGTACATAAATACACTGAAACGATGACTTCGGACATATGCAGGGTCAGAGATATCATAAACCGGGCAATATCAGACAAGTTTTCAAAGGACCCATCTCGAGAATCATACCTTAAAGAGCTATACCGCGCAGAATCGGTCATTCTTCTTATCTTTGCCGTCAAAAACGAACTTCGCGGAGACAAGGAAACCTGCACTGACAGCATACAAAGCCTTTGCCTGGCAAAAGACAATGCAGCGATCATAAGGGATTATCCGGTAAAGATAAAACATATGGCAAACCGGCTGATCTATCACACGATGAAACATCCGACGAAGCTTAACTGCAGAGTATTAAAGATGATCATGGATATGCATTAAATGGGCATTCCGAAGAAGAACACAAGATGAGCAAACCTATAATCACGGTCATAGTACCGGTTTTTAATGAAGAAGAATATATAGACAGATGCATGAAGAGCCTTGAAGCGCAGACTTACAGGCGTCTTCAGATAATCCTCGTGGACGGCGGATCGACCGATTCAAGCGGCGCGCTGTGCGATAAATGGGCCGCGAAGTGGAATATGGGCCCCGATTCCAACATGGGCATCGTGGAAGTCATACATACATCCAATAAGGGTGTGTCAGCGTCCAGAAATACAGGCCTTTCGCATGCAACGGGCGATCTGATCACTTTTTTGGACGGAGATGATTCCTTAAAACCCGATGCTTTGGAGGTTTTATATGATCTTTTGACATCCACGGGTGCAGATATCGCAGGCTGCGACTTTGAAAGCGTATATCCGGGTGACGAAGCTCAGGCTTCCGGCATTAAAGCCTCCGATTGTGAGACTGAAACCACGGATACGGAAGGTTTTATCCGCGGCCACATCCTTCATTCTGATACGCATGTCTGGGGAAGACTTTATAGAAGGAGCGCCGTACAGGGTATCAAATTCAGACAGAACTTAACCATAGGCGAGGATATGATATATGTGATCGAGAGCGCCGTGAAGAGCGTAAAGATCGCGCATACTGCTTATCCGGGATATAACTATTACAGGAATCCCAAGGGCGCTATGATGAGACCGTTTTGCGACGCCTCAATGGATCAGGTCAAATGCTGGGAGGAAGCCCGCCTTCTTATCGCGCACGTAAGCGGGGAATTGTCGGACGGAGACGACCTGCGCGCCAACATGCTCATCTCGATCATGCTCACAGCTTCCAAGATAGCCCTCCTTGACCGCTTAAGACGTCGGGAAAAGACGATAAAAGCGCATATCAAGACCCTGCAGAACATGATCAGGGAATATAAACGCCACGGCGCAATGAAAAAACTTGACCACGGATACAGGTTCAAGGTCAGACTCTTTAGGATGATGCCGAATCTGTATATGGCGCTTTATCATATGCATAAGTCCTGACGCTCCAAACGATATGAACGAGACCTCACGGGAAAACCAAAAAGAATATCTCATGTATATGCATGCGGGGAGCTTAAATCACGGCTGCGAGGCCATAGTGCGCAGCTTAAGTTCGATGCTCGATCTTCCGTGTGCCCTACTTTCAAATCATCCCGAAGAAGATGAGCAGGTAAACTTAGGTGATGTGTGCAGGATCATGCCTGTTAAGCATTATGAGCAGAGCCTGTTCTTAAAGACGCGTTTTTATCTGCACAGGCATCTGACTCACAGGGCCGATGCGCAGATGAGATATGCGTACTCCGAGGCATCCCCTTTTGACAGATATAAGATGGCTCTGTCGATAGGCGGAGATAACTACTGTTATGGAGACGCTCTTGTAAACTTAAAAGGCGCTAATGAACTGTTTTTGGAAGAATCCGTACCGACAGCGCTGGTCGGATGTTCGGTCGAACCGGGTATATTTGCGGATAAGCAGGTCGTGGACGATCTGTCCCGCTACAGCATGATCATAGCCAGGGAGAGCGTATCATATAATGCGCTCCGTGAGGCCCTTCCCGCTGATAAAGCAGAACATATACATCTTCTTCCCGACCCCGCATTTGCATTGATGCCGCGTACGTGCGCTCTGCCTGCCGGGTTTAAGGAAGGACATACGATAGGATTAAACATCTCGCCGATGATCATGAACTATGCTCCTGACGGTGATTCCGGGATCGTAATGGCGAATTATAAGACTCTGATCGAGACCATCGTAAATGAGACCTGCGATGTCATAGCTCTGATACCGCATGTCACCACTTCCGTATCGGATGACCGCATACCTATGCGCATACTATACGAAGCTTACAAGGATACAGGCAGGGTCATCATGGTCGAAGATAAGCCTGCCGAAGAATTAAAGTACATCATCAGTAAATGCAGGCTTCTGATAACCGCGCGGACGCATGCTTCGATCGCGGCGTATTCTACATATGTGCCGACGCTTGTTGTCGGATATTCGGTCAAAGCAGGCGGTATAGCAGCAGATCTGTTCGGTGAGGCGGACGGATATGTATGTTCGGTTCAGGATTTAAAGACCGCATCCGACTTGACCGACGCATATACGGAGCTTGAGGCGCGCAGCGTAGAGCAGATGGATATCTTAAAAGAAAAGATCCCCCAAGTTATCGCAGATTCAAAGAAAGCAGCGGATATTCTGGCAAAATGAACGTCAAAAGAGCATTAACCGAAGAAGCCGTAAGGCTTCTGGAAATATCCGATACTCCCGATCTGTATCATATGATCAGGAGATGGGCCCGTGTACATATCAAGCATGAAACGGTTGCCCCCATAGATACGGTTAACTGGCCCAAAGGCTGCCTGATGACCGGCCTTATGCATATGACATGCAAGCTCAAAGACGCCGACAATTCCCCGGACAGAGCGGTTTCGATACTGGCTATGGCTGCGGTGCAGAGTTATCTTGACAGGTGGATCAAGGCCGAGGCGCCCGTATATACGCATGATGACTGTCTGGCGCTCATGAACCTCTTTGTGCTCTCAGACCTGTATAAAGATGAAGATCTTACGCTCAGTACCCTGTATTTAAAGGTCACTGACGGAGTTATGCGTTTCCTGACGGAACATGATAAAGATGCTGAGGGCGCTCTGCCCTACAGACCTGCGCAGAAAACAGGCCGGATATTTGCGGATTCGGTCGGAATGGTACCCCCTTTTGCGATCAGATACGGGCTGATCAAGTCTGATGATGATGCGATAGAGCTCGGATTACGACAGATAACATGTGCTATTAAACATCTGACAGATCCTGAAACAGGCCTTCCCCGGCATGTTTACAGCTTAAAAGAAAACGGTGAGGCCGTAACTGAAGGAGCGCTCGGATGGGGACGTGCGCTTGGCTGGATCATGTTCGGATTAAGATCCTGCGTAGAGGCATTTAAAGAATATCCGCCTCAGACGTTCATGGCGCACGAAGCGAAAAAGACGATAGAAGCCTGTCTTAAGACTCTGTCGGAAACAGCTTCTTCATACAAAAGAGAAAACGGTCTGTTCGGAAGCCTACTGACAGACGAGGATTCACCGGTAGATACATCCGCATCGGCCATGATACTGTACGGACTTGGCGAGTTTGATATAACCCCGATCACGCCGTACATCAATTCTTCCGGCGCCGTCACATCCGCGCAGGGCGAGTGTATGGGGATCGGGCTGTATTCCGATGTATACGCCTCATATCCGTGGTCGGTCGGCATGTCAATGATGCTCATATAAAAAAGTATGGTCATAATCAAAGCAATGGGCGGTCTGGGCAATCAGATGCAGCAGTACGCCCTGTATCAGAAGTTCATATCGATGGGCAGAGAAGCATATCTGGACAAGTCCTGGTACGTGTCCCATGAAAGCAGTTCGGTGACCGGTAGAAGCTTTGAACTCGATGTATTTAAGAAAGCAGAGTATGAAGAAGCCTCTCCGGAGCAGGTAAATGCGCTCACCGGCGGGGGAAGCATTGCAAGCCGCCTGCTTAATAAGATCATTCCGGGAAGAAACCGCCATATATGCGAAAACTCCATGTATATGCCCGAAATACTTGAGAAAGACGATATATATCTGGAGGGATACTGGAGCGCCGATATCTATTATGCCGATATCATGGATGTATTAAGAGAGAAGTTCGGGATCACGGACTTTGAAACCGTCAGGGATCATGAGATGAATGAAGAGTCCCGAAGGATGGCTTTGCGTATTGCGGAATGCAAAAATACATGCTCGGTCCATATAAGGCGCGGGGATTACTTAAATGAAGCCAACTTTTCCCTTTTTGGGAACATAGCGACGCCCGAATACTATGAGAGCGCGTTTTCCCATGTCAGGAAACTTCGCCCCGATACCGTATTCTTTATCTTTTCCGATGATCCGGAATATGCCCGTGAACAGTACGGACAGGATGAATCCTGTGTGGTCGTGGATGTAAACCACGGAGCAGACAGTGTATATGATATATTTCTGATGAGCTTATGCAATGCGCATATATGCGCCAATTCTTCTTTCAGTTTCTGGGGAGCGCGTCTGGATGCGGGTGAGGATCCCATTAAGATCAGGCCTACGATACATATGAGATCCCAGGTGTTTGATCCGGGCCTTATGTACGATCTCTGGAAAGGCTGGACCTTTATTGATCCGCAGGGTGTATTGCAAGAGCGATCTGCTTCATGATCGCATTTTCCTGATTGTCTATGTGAATTCCGCAGGCCTCTTTGGCAGCTTCTTCGTCTTTTGCAGCTATGGCTTCATATATTGCCTTGTGTTCTTCGATCAGCTGCGCGTATCTGTCCGAATCCTTGAGATACTCAAATCTGTACCGGTACATCTGCTCAGACAGGTTGTTTACAAGCTGTTTAAGCCGTCTGTTGCCTGCCGCTTCCAAGATCACATTGTGAAAGGCCACGTCGCGGGCGGCAAGATCCGTTATCCCCTCTGATTTGTCTTTGGCAGCTTCTTCAAACTCCTGATATGCTTTTTTGAGGCTTTCCAGAGTATCGGGCGTGATGCGTCTGCAGGCCAGCTGGGCGCTTAATATGTCCATTGCGCGTCTTACTTCCAGAACATCTTTGACACTTTCCGCTGAAATGCTTGATACTATGGCTCCTCTGGCAGGGCGGAGAGTAACCAGACCTTCCTGCTCGAGCATACGGATGGCTTCACGGACCGGAGTGCGGCTTACGCCGAACTGGTTGGCCAGATGGATCTCCATGAGTCTTTCACCCGGATCAAGCTCGCCCGTTAAAATGGCATGCCTTAATGTGTTAAAGACTACCTCGTGCAGAGGGAGATATATATTGGGATCAAGTTTGAATTCGTGTTTCATGGCATTTCCTCAGTCATTTTCGGTGAAGTGGGCGATGGCAAAATAAGTATCCGCAAACTGCTCGCGCATAACGCTGATCGCATTCATGCACAGATCGGAATTCCGAAACAGTCCGAATACCGAAGGTCCCGATCCGCTCATCAGCGCGCCTGCGGCGCCCAGATCACACATTCTCTTTTCCAGAACGGATATGATCTCATGCTCTTTTACGGTGGCATCCCTTAATACATTGCCGAGCTTCGATGCCATGAGTTTCAGATCGTATTCCCTGATAGCTCCAATCATTCCGTCTATATCGGGGTGGAATGCGATTCCTATGCTGTCTATCTGCTTGTATACATGCGGCGTGGATACGTCTATCCGCGGTTTTGCGATCAGAATGTGAGCTGCGGGAGGAGGGGGAAGAGGGGTTAATATCTCTCCGATCCCTTCCGCGAGGTAGCTTCCTCCCCGGACGCAGTACGGAACGTCGGCGCCTATGGATACACCCATTATGCACAGGTCCTCAGTGGTGAACTTAAGATCCAAAAGCCTGTTTATTCCCCTGAGCGTTGCGGCCGCATCTGCACTGCCGCCCGCCATTCCTGCGGCCATCGGGATCCTTTTGATGAGTTTGATGTGAATTCCCGTTTCGCCGATGCCGGTTTTTCCTGCTTTGACCGCTTCATCCGTTATCAGTCTGGCGGCTTTGATGACCAGATTATCATCCCCGCAGGACAGTTCGGTCTCGGAGAGCAGATTGGAGTTTAGGGAGCATTCCATTCGGATGCCGGGTTCGGGAACCGTGGATATCACCAGATCATCATGTATGCTTACGGTCTCCATAATCATCCTGACCTTGTGATATCCGTTTGGAAGTTTTCCTGTCACATCGAGCGCGAGGTTGATCTTGGCATATGCTTTTTCTGTTACAGTATTGGAACTGAAATCTGTCTGCATAGTATTCACCATGTTTACCGTATTGTATGGAATTGCACTTTGTATACATTATAGCACAGGATTGTATGGATTTTTATCCAATTTTATTTTTATATACGTCATAAGTCTAATGTGGTATGATTCTTTTTGCCGGAGGATATAAGCATGAACAAAGAAGTACTGCTTGCGATGAAGGGCCTCCAGTTCGCCTTAAACGAGAATACCGGTGAGGGCGAGCCCATTGAGATCATCACAAGCGCGAGACTTTACGAGAAAAATAATAGCCGTTATCTAATGTACGACGAGATACTGGAAGGTGTCGATGAGCCCATATCCAACCTGGTCAAGTTCGGTACGGATACCATAGAGGTCACCAAAAAGAGTATGGTCAATGTTCATATGATCTTTGAGGAAGGCAAACAGAACCTGACCAATTACCAGACGCCGTACGGGACTTTAGTGATAGGGATCAATACACATAAGGTTGAGATAACCGAAGAAGATGAGTGCATTCATTTGGAAGCCCAGTACGGACTGGATATAAACTACGAGTTTTTGTCCGACTGCATCATAAGCATGGATATATCACCAAAAAACAGGCTGAATCTTTCGTGAAAGATCAGCCTGTTTTGATTTGCATATTAAAGGATTGAATTGTATTACTTGATGGGTTTTGCTCCGGCTTTTTCCTGAAGCTTGTCGATCTTATCCTGGAACTTGGATCTCCAGTTTTTTTTGCCGGTCTCCTGAGGCTGGATATTGCCGTGGAGTCCCTTTACACCCGTGATATAGAGGCCGCTTATCGTGGCTTTTACTTCTTTTTTGACGGGAATATCGTTGAAGATCTTCTCATCAGCTATGAAAGACATGATCTGCGGACCGACTTTGGCCTTTACGATGGGGAGTTTTGATCCGCGCAGATATTTCGGAGTCTGTTCCAAAACCATCTGGGGAAGTCCCGCATCTTTTAATTTCATGCGTTTTTTATCGATTATGAGCATGCTCACCGTCTGCTTCATCGCATCGAGCTGAGCCTGCTGTTCATCCTGCTTTTTCTGTGCTTTTTTGCCTAAAAAATACAATACGACTACTGCAGCTATCAGCACTACAGTTATCGCTATCATTACTATCTGCCAGGTTTGCATATGGCACCTCCGAATCCAAATCTGTTATGTATTTTAGCACGATAGTCTATATACCACAAATACAATATATGGTAATATTAAAATGATATGTACAAAATCTTGAAACCCTTCAGAAACTCAATAACTCGGATATCGATCATCGTATCATTGGCGGGTATTGTTGCGGCAGTGCCTGTTCTTGATACCTATGCAACGGTCGAATCGCTGCAGAGTGAGATTGATTCGCTCAATTCGGAGATCAATGCCCTTGAGAATCAGAAGAAGGATGCGCAGGCTGCCAAGGACGCTGCGCAGTCCGACTTAAGCAGCGCAAACAGCAAGATCAGCTCCATATCGGGCGCGATGGGCGATCTTGACGCTGAGATAGAAGGCGTCGACCAGGAACTCATCGGTATTTTGACCGATATAGACCTCATTCAGTCCGATATCGAGGCCAAGACCGAGCAGATAGCCCAGACCGAGGTGGAATATGATGAGGCTGTGAAGGTCAGGGATGAGCAGTACGAGACCATGAAGATCAGGATCCGCTATATGTATGAGCAGGGAGATGCCACATATATATCCATCTTCATAGAGGCTGCGACATCTCTCGCTGATGCCCTTAACAAGGCGGATTATGTCGAACAGCTCTATGCCTATGACAGACAGATGCTCGAGCAGTATATGGCGACTGTAGAGTATACCAAGGATGTCTGGGAGAGGCTTGAAGAAGAGAAATCCGAACTTGAGACTTCCAAGGAGGAGCTTGAGGGTGAACAGCAGTACCTTGAGGAACTGGAAGCCCAGCTTCAGGAAGAATATGAAAACTACGGCGTAATGCTTGCTCAGGCCAGACAGCAGGCTGCAATATTTACCGCGCGCATCAACCAGCAGACCAATGAGATCAGGCAGTTGGAGCGTGAAGAAGCTGAGAAGAAGGCTGAAGCACAGGAAAAGGAAAGAGAAAAAGCTGCTGAACAGCAGAGACTTATAGATGAAGCAAATGCGGCAGCCGCTGCGGCAGAAGGCGGCGACACATCTCAGACGACCACAACATCCAATCAGTCGTCATCTTCATCCGGCGGATCTTCGGTATCGGTACCGGGCTCGGGAACCGGATCACAGATCGCGAATTATGCGCTTCAGTTTGTTGGAAACCCCTATGTTCCGGGTGGTACTTCACTTACCAACGGAGCAGACTGCTCAGGCTTTACACAGGCCGTATACAAGGCTTTCGGATACAGCATCCCCAGAACGTCATACGGACAGTCAACATACGGACGTGCGGTATCATATTCCGAGGCGCAGCCCGGAGATATCATCTATTACGGCGGTCATGTGGGAATCTACATAGGAGGCGGACAGATCGTGCATGCCTCCACCCAGCGTACGGGCATCAAGATATCGCCCGCTACTTACAGAAGCATCGTGACGGTCAGACGTATCATTTGAGCCTGCGTCTGCAGTCAGTGATGTGCTTCATGCATTTTCGTGCATCAGGCTTTATCGTTTTTCCTGAAAAAAGTATGTTTGGATGTGGGATGGATGATATCCTTCCATACACGGGGATTAAGAAGTATCAGCAGGGGGAAGAGTTCCAGACGTCCTGCCAGCATATCAAACATCAGTATATATTTGGAGAAAACTCCGAAGAATGCAAAGTTACATGTGGGTCCGACGAGTGACAGTCCGGGCCCTATATTATTGATCGTGGCTGCCACGGCCGTGAAGTTGGTGGTCAGGTCATGCTCTTCAAAGCTGATCAGCAGAACGGATACCGTGAAGATGAATAAGAAGGTCAAAAAGAATACGTTAACGGACCTTAATACTTCATGCTCGACGGGCTTTTCGTCCATGGTCAGCTTCTTGATGCTCTTGCTGTGTATATATCCGCCGATCTCCTTGAAGAACGTTTTGACAGCCAGTATGAAACGGCTCACCTTGATGCCGCCGCCCGTGGAACCCGCGCAGGCGCCGATGAACATCAGGATCACGAGCACGGTTCTGCTGCTCTGCGCCCAGGTATCAAAATCAGCCGAGGCAAAACCTGTGGTCGTTATGATGGATGCAACCTGAAATGCGGAATGTGTAAGCGCTTCAAAGAAACTTCCGTACACATGGATCGTATCAAACATGATAATGGCTACCGCTGCGATTATGATGCCGATATATGCGCGTACTTCTTCCATTTTGAATGCTCTTTTGGCCTGATGGAAGATGATCAGATAGTAAGCATTGAAGTTAATGCCGAACATGATCATGAAGATCGTTACGGTCCATTGGATGGCGGGAGAGTAACTGGCAAAGGAATCGCCGCGGACGCCGAATCCTCCGGTTCCCGCCGTACCCATTGCATGGCAGATGGCCTCAAAAGGAGCCATTCCGAATATCATGAGCAGTACGAATTCTATGAATGTCAGGACGAAATAGATGATATAAAGGATCCTTGCGGTTGATTTGATCTTGGGAACCAGCTTGCCTACAGAAGGGCCGGGGCTCTCTGCGCGCATCAGATTGATGTTTGAGCCGCCGCTCATCGGTACTACGGCCAGCAAAAAGACCAGAACGCCCATACCGCCGATCCAGTGCGTAAAACTGCGCCAGAACAGCATACATTTGGACAGCGCTTCAACATCGGGGAGGATGCTTGCTCCGGTGGTGGTAAAACCCGAGACGGTCTCAAAGAGCGCATCCGTAAAAGAAGGTATCTCTCCCGAGATATAAAAGGGAAGACACCCCGTAACAGACATGAAGATCCAGCTCATTGCCGTACATACGCAGCCTTCTTTCAGATAAAAGACGGTCGTATCCGGCTTGCGGATTGAAAAAAGAACGCCGAGAAGAAATGAGCCTGCAGCAACCGGGATAAAGTAAATCCCGGCCTTCTCGCGGTGAATAAGCGATATCAAAAAGGGCAGAAGCATTATAACGCCCTGGACTTTTAACACACCGCCTATTACATATCTGACCATGGATCTGTTCATGTTTAAGCCTCTGAAAAAGATTATTTCAGTATATCGGTGATATCTTTAAATCCGGTATCGGTGGTTATGACCACAACGGAATCACCTTTGCAGATCATATCATGTCCTCTGGGGATTATGATCTTGCCGTTTCTTATGATGCATGTAACCAGCAGATTCTTCTTTAAATTCAGTTCCATCAGCGGTTTGTCTGTGGCCGCGTTGGTCTCGCCGACTTTGAACTCTATGG
>JAEEGL014088372.1_pt1 | contig 15947 bp, 16 predicted proteins | sample 9134231 | NCBI WGS metagenome assembly JAEEGL01 (sample SAMN16246548, study PRJNA631951) | gut metagenome | biome: gut microbiome; feature: rumen; material: fiber-attached | host: Bos | place: Iran: Karaj | collected 2018-10 | reverse complement strand
TCGACGCTGCCCAGATTTGCAAAGGCCACAACAGCATACACCGCCAGCAGGACCACCAGCGGAAGGACATCCTTCCGTTCCATCGGATGCCGGCGGCCGTCCAGTGTGAATTTCGGGCGGTCATAGTTCCGGATCCATTCCAGGGTCCCCATCCGGGGGGCCATCTCCCTGTGGTACCGGATGAAAAACAACGCTATCAAAGCGATCAGAATCAGCGTTAAAACAGTGGCGGTAGGCCGGACCTCCACCAGATATCTGTTCAGCACATCGAGCATACGGATCCCCCCTTGATGATCTGTTACGGCTGTCATTTTATCATTATTGTACCGGAAATGCAATCACGGCATGTCCGGGAAATACTCTGATACGAAATCCACGTTCCGTACCCGGAAGCTCTGCCCGTCCAGATACTGCAGGATGCCTCCATCGGTCTGGAAGGTGAAGGCAAGCTGATATGCGTAGAGCGCCTGGTACTTCCGGTCGTAGCCCTTCTCCGCCTTTCCGTACTTTCCGTCTCCCAGCAGCGGATGTCCCGCCGCGGCAAACTGGGCCCGGATCTGGTGGGTCCTGCCGGTGACCAGTTCACACTCCACCAGGGAGAGGTCCCCGGAGACCCGAAGGGTTCTGTAGCGTGTCTCACAGGATTTTGCTCCCTTCCGGGGCTCCCGGGTGACATAGACCCGGTTCTTCACCGCATCCTTGAACAGATACCCGCGCAGCGTGCCGTCTGCGGGCTTCATCTGTCCGTGGATCACCGCCAGATACCGCTTGTCCAGCTCGCGGTTCCGGATCTTCTCATTGAGGATCCGCAGGGCTTCGGCGTTTTTGGCGGCGATGACGATGCCCCCGGTATTCCGGTCGATGCGGTTGCACAGGGCAGGGGCAAAGGCGTTCTCCCGCCGGGGATTCCACTCCCCCTTGCCGTAGAGGTAGGCCTGGATGTGGTCTATAAGGGTCCTGCCGTATTCCGCACCGTCGTGGGGATGCACCGCCAGGCCAGGCCGCTTGTCGCACAGCAGGATGTTTTCATCCTCATAGACGATGTTCAGCCGCGGGGATGATACGGAAAGGTAGGCGTTTTCCGCCCGGGGCGTATCAAAGAACTCGTCATTCACATACATCTCCACCAGGTCTCCCTCCCGGAGCCGGGTGTCCCGGGCCGCCCGTCCGCCGTTGACCTTGATCCGCTTGAGGCGTATATATTTCTGACTCAGGGATGCCGGAAGCAGCGGGACGCTTTTGGCGATAAACCGGTCCAGCCGCTGGCCTGCATCGTTTTTTCCGATGGTAAATGCTTTCATGGGCATATTTCCTTTGATCCGAAATCTAGTCTATTATAGCACAACTCCCATCCTGCCACAACTGCCCGCAGCCGTATTCCGGCCCATGTTTTCCGCGCAGGCAAAAAAATTGTAGTGTCATCCTCCGGCAGATGGAAACAATTCCTGGAATGTGCTATAATACAGTATCGAAAGCACCTCGTCCCATCGGGACGCGTGCCGGAGAAATATGTGAAAAGAGACCTGCTAAGAAAAGTCAAGTAGAAATTTGAGATTCTTTTCGAGGCATAGTTGATGCACTTATCCAAGCCGCTGAGCAGATCAAATTTGAAACGGCGGCTGGCCAAACGGTATCAGATTTGCGTCAGGCGGTCTCTAGGGAAGCTAAGTATTTCGTCACTGAGGCGTAGTAAATGCGAAGGAACTTATTGGCCGAGGCCATCATGTAGACCTTGTAGGGCTTGCCCTCAGTGCGTTTCTTGTCCATGAACTGGTAGACAGGCTGGTCTTCGGGAGAGTTCTGAAGGATCACGCTCATGACCAGGAACAGGGTCCTCCGCAGGGAAGAAGAACCACGCTTGGAGATGCTCCCGCTTTTCAGCTCATATTGACCGGACTGAAACGGCGGAGCATCGATGCCCGCGTAGGCGACCAAGGCTTTTTTGGAATGGAATCGGCGCACATCGCCAATCTCCGCCATAAGCTGCGGCCCAAGGTTTTTACCTACGCCGTACATCTGCATGACCACGGGGTATTCCGGCAATGTGGACGACAGGGACTGCATCTGGTCTCTCATGGACGCTAGGACTTTCTGCGTGGTCTGAAGCTGTGACACAGCCTGCTGGATCAGAAACCTGGAGGTCTCGGTCATGGGCATTACAGCGACATGATTCCGAGCAGCTTCATGAATCTTGGCGGCTTTATCCGCACTGAAGTTATACCTGTGCTTTTTGCACCACTTGCGGTACCGCTCGGTGAAGGCGTTCAAGGAGAACTTTCCAACACAATCGCAATGCCAGAACTGCGATACAAAATCCACCCACTTCTCGCTTCCGTCCGGGCGTGGAGGACTGGTAAAAAGCCGATTTGCATTCGGGAAAGTGATATCCAGCAGAGAAACCAGATTGTTGTTTTGCATGGTCTGGATTTTACTCATTTGCTGGTACTGACGGTAGCAAGTCTTCAGCATGAGCCGTGCATCCTCCTCCGGGATGTAGCGCGGCAGCGTGAGCCAATGATCCAGAGCATAGTTCGCCAGCTTTACGGCGTCTTTCTTGTCGGTCTTGGCCCGTCTTAAATTGTTGTTCCCGTAGTCATGCACCAGAATTGCATTGACAGCGGAAACATAGATCCCGGCCTCGCAGAGGGAATAAGCGACCGGGGCGTGGTAGTACCCTGTGTACTCCATGACGACACGGGTCTCACCCGGAAGGCTTTTGAGCAGCTTTGCCAACTCGCTCAGTTCACTTTCGGTGTGAGACACCTCGAAGGGAGAGCGCACTACCTCACCAAAGGGACGCATGATCGCGACCATGCTTTTTCCTTTGGAAACATCAATGCCAACAGCGTTCATTGTCATACCTCCAATACAGATAATCCGCAACCGGAACCCATCGTTTTCTCATTGCCGATTCAATCTATTGGGTGACACGAACATGGCCATAGTGGCAAAGCTCAACCTGCTTAAATCGAACGCTGCAATAAGAGGATGGCCGACAGTCTCTTTTACGGACATAAAAGCCCAAGGAGCGTGAGGTCAACCAGTTGCTCCCCTTATTGTAGCTTAGGCACGAGATGGAAAGAAGCCCAGCTGGATGCTGGACTTCCAACCAAACATATTGTAATAGGAGCGTTATAATATGAACAGGGAGTATGAGCCGATCTCCGCCTGGGGATACATTGGATACCGTATTCTGTTTGCCATTCCCATTCTGGGCCTGATACTCGCCATTGTGTGGTCAATCGGCGCCGAAAACCGGAACAAGAAGAATTTTGCAAGATCCCAGATCATCATCCTGATCATTACCGCTGTGCTTTCTTTCATTGTGGGAGTTCTGGCCTATATCTTCGGAATTCCTCTGCAGGACCTTCTTCCCGCATAATGTGTTCCCACGGAAAATCCAGGCTCCTGCCGGAACCGCAGGGCCTGCGGGGGCCTGAATTTTCTTTGTCATGACAGCACAGAGTTTTCCTTGACAATCCTACGATGAGCGCATATAATAGTTTGGTCAGACTGTAAGGAGGAATCCCTATGCTGCTGGAACTTGGAAAGATCATGGACCAGCCCGGCGGGGTGGTGCCCTTCTCCTGTGAGATGGACTTTTCCGAATTGGATTTCGGCGGCAGTTTCCCCGTCTCCGAACCGGTAACTGCCGCTGGGCAGGTTCGGAATGAGGCGGGTGTCCTGCTGCTCACCGCGGCGTTGGATACCACGCTGCACTGTGTCTGCGACCGGTGCGCCGCCGAATTCGACCGTCCCTTCCATCTGGATGCGAAGGCAGTGTTGGTCCAGGAGCTGATGAATGACGACAACGAGGATGAGGAGACCTTCTGCCTGCAGGGAGACGCTGCCGACCTCGATGAGATTCTCACCACGGTATTTGTTCTGAACATGGACTCCAAATTCCTGTGCAGTGAGGACTGCAAGGGGCTTTGCGCCGTATGCGGCAAAAACCTCAACGAAGGTCCCTGTGACTGTAAACCCGAACCCGATCCCCGACTGGCTGTGCTTGCACAGCTGTTAAAGGATAAATAGCAACCCGATTTCGACCAAGGAGGTGTTACACCATGGCAGTGCCCAAGTGTAAGGTGTCCAAGGCCAGACGCGACAAGCGCCGCAGCAATGTCTGGAAGCTGGACATGCCCGGCCTCGCCAAATGCCCCAAGTGCGGAGAGTTCACCCTCCCCCACAGAGCCTGCAAAGCATGCGGCTACTATAAGGGACGCGAGGTCATCAGCGTGGATGCTGATTGATCTGATATGATCTGCAACAAGAGAGAGGGCTCCTCTCTCTTTTGCATATCCTCGAATATCCATATATTACCATTTTCTTTTCTGCTTTCCCTCAAAACGGGACTGGCCCGGAACCGTCGGATCGCCTGCAGCCCAGGCCGAACATCCCTTTCCTTGATCCTGGAACCTCCCGCATCGGTTTTCGGGAAAAACCGCCACAATGCACCAAGAGAGTGCCACAGATCGGTCTTCCCGTTCTGTGACACTCTCTTTTTGTCTGGTGTTCCTATCCCACGAGCAGCAGGGCGGAAAGCAGCGGGGAGAACAGCCGGTAGTGCTGTTCCGCCCGGCCCGGAAAAAGCTGCTCCAGCTGGGCCAGTGTATCATATTCGGTGTTCATGAACTGGCCGCCGTCGCCCAGAGCCGTATCATAGGTCTCCGGATAACCTGTAAATGCGACAGCCGGATCCGAACCCTCCGCCCACCAGTTTGTAGCTTCAAAACAGATATAGGGGATCCCGCGCACCGCAAACCCGGTATGATCACTCGCGCCGAAGGTCGCCGGAGACGGTGCGATCATATTCATCGGGGCAGGGTTGGCATTGGTCCACGGATTTGTGAAAAAAGCGTCCTCAGGATCCATCCCCCTGCCGTGTTCGGCATAGTAGCCGTCCAGATCGGTGGTTCGGTAAACCCGGAATCCCAGGGTCTCTGCAGCATTCGCGGCAAAGTCATAGCCCTCTGTGTGCTCCGGCTCCGGCAGAGGCTCTCCTTCCACAACCGCGATATAGTCCGCGTCATAATCGTCACCGTAGATGCCGCCGTAAATATTGCAGAAATCGCCGAAGACCAGGGCGTCGAGATTGATCATGTAGACTGTGGAGGCGATCTCCTCTTCAGACATGTGCTCGGCATAGTATTTGCTTCCAAGCATGCCCTCTTCCTCAGCGTCAAAGAAGATGTACCTGATCGTAAGCTGCGGTGTCGTTCCTGCCAGGCCTGCCGCCGTTGCCAGCAGAAGCGCGACTCCGGATCCGTTATCACCGGCGCCATCTCCGTCATAGTGTGCGCCTACGATGATCTGCCCGGCATTTGTCTGTCCGGGTACCGTCAGAATGATATTGCGGCCTTTCACCACTCCGTCATACAGGCTCGTTTGGGAAAAGGGCTGCTCCTCGATCTGCCCGGAGGCATAACCGCAGGCCTCCAGTTCCCCGATCAGCCAGCTGCTGAACGCATCGTGTGTACCCTTGTCCAAAGCGTTTCGGTTCGGGTAGTTTTCCCCGATCTGCACAAGGTATTCCAGTGCCTTGTCCGTAAAGTCATAGTCCGCACGGTTTGCCTCGCTGACCAGTGTCCTGAGATCAGAAACCGATACCGTTCCCGACGGGTCTGCGGGCGTGTGCTCTGCTTCGGATGAGGAAACGGCGGCTGTCCCGGAAGCCGCGTTCTCCGCAGGGAAGACCTGCGATGACGGTTCCTGCTTCGCCGCGCAGGAAGTGAGGTTGGCCGTAAGTACAAGTGCCAGTACTGCAGCGGCACAGCGATGCAGATTCATAGCGGATCACCTCTGTCTGAGAGAAATTTGTACTGATCCCAGTCCGGCGCGGCATTCCCGGCCCTGGCCGCGTGGATGTCAGCCCAGGAGCCAGTTGGTTTCTGTTTCACGTTTCTTTTCCCTGTTCATCAGGGTCTCAATCGCTTCTGCCGGAGTCATGCTCCCATAGAGCGCCTGGTAGGCCGCTTCGGCAATGGGCATTTCCACGCCTGTTTTTTTCGCCAGCTCATGGGCAGAGGCGGCGGCATAATAGCCCTCCACCACGGCGCCGACCTCCCGCATGGCGGTCTGCACATCCTTTCCCTGTCCGATGAGAATGCCGCATCGGAAGTTGCGGGAATGCATGGAGCAGCACGTGACGATCAGGTCTCCCACACCGGAGAGTCCCGCAAAGGTCTCCCGGTCCGCTCCCAGGGCCACGCCCAGACGGGCCGCCTCCGTCAATCCCCTGGTCATCATCAGAGCCTTCGTGTTGTCGCCGCAGCCCGCGCCTTCCAGTACGCCGGCAATCAGCGCGTAGATGTTTTTCAGTGCCGCGCCCAGTTCCACGCCCACAATATCCGTTCCGGCATAGACCCGGAACGTGGGATTCATGAATACATCCTGAACCTGCTCTGCAATGCCGTCATCCGCACAGGCCACAACACAGCCCGTGGGAATGCGGCGGCTGACCTCCTCTGCATGGGTGGGCCCGGAAAGTGCCGCCGTCGTGTGGCCGGTAACCTCCGAGAGGATTTGGCTCATGCGTTTGGCTGTGTCTCTCTCAATGCCCTTGGTAACGGAAACCAGAATCGTTCCGGGACGCAGATGGTCCCGCAGCTTCTCTGCCGTCTCACGCACCGCAAAGGAGGGTACCGCGCTGACCACGAGGTCCGCTCGGGAAGCCACGGAGATATCGGTGGTCACCTCGATCTCCTCAGGGATCTTCACTCCCTGGAGATGTCTGGACTCCCGATGGGTGCGGAGGTATCCGGCATCCTTCTCGGAGTAGGACCAGATGTTCACCCGATGCCCGTTGTCATGGAGCAGGATCGCCAGGGCTGTGCCCCAGCTTCCGCCGCCGACCACTGTGATGTTCATTTGTTCTCCCCCCCGGTCTTCTTACTGTGGAATGAGAACTTGCTCTCCGTCCCGTGGATCAGGCGGTCGATATTGCTCCGGTGCATGAACACAATGAGCCCGCCGATGATCAGCGCGCATACGAGGCACAGCGGATCCCGGTAGACGATCCATGTGATAATCGGGAAAAGGAATCCCGTGGAAATGGAGCCAAGGGAAACATACCGGGTGGAAACCGCCAGGATCAGGAACGATCCCCACACCACCGCAGCCACCGGCCATCCCACCATAATGGCGATAAAGCCGCCGGACAGAATGCCCTTGCCTCCCTTGAAGCCGAACATCACCGGGAACATGTGGCCCAGCTCACAGAACACGCCTGCGATGTATTCTGCCCGGATCGGGGAGATGGCCCCGATGCCGCAGCGCCGGAGCAGATATGCGCCCAGCATGCCAAGGAGCAGGGAGAATACCGCCTTGAGCACATCCGTCAGGATCACCAGGAACGTGAGCCCGCCGCCGAAGGTCCGGTAGAAGTTGGTCAGGCCCGCATTTCCGCTTCCGTGGTTGCGGATATCATCGCGGAGAATAAACCTGGACACCAGGATCGAACCATTGGAGCAGCCAAGGAAATAGGGCACAACAGTCAGAAGCAGAATGCCGAGCAGTATCATCAGGATTCTCACAGCTTATCACCGTCCTCACCTTTTTGCCGGATAATCAGTTTGATGGGGGTCCCTTCAAAGCCAAACACAGCCCTGAGCTGGTTCTCCAGATATCTCTGATAGGAGAAGTGGAACAGCTTTGCGCTGTTGCAGAACAGCACGAAGGTGGGCGGCTTCACCCCGGACTGGGTGATGTAGTACACCTTCAGCCGGCGCCCCTTGTCCGTGGGAGGCTGGACCCGGGCAGTGGCGTCTGCCAGGATGCTGTTTAGGGTGCCGGTGGAGATCCGCATGGCGTTCTGGTTGGCCACAGCGTTGACGGTCTCGAAGATGCGGTCCACCCGCAGGCCTGTCAGGGCGGAAATATACAGCACCGGCGCGTAGGTCATGTAGGAAATGCCCTCCCGGACGCCCTTGGTGAAGTTGTCCATGGTCTTGGTATCCTTGGCCACCGCGTCCCACTTGTTCACCACGATCACCGCGGCCTTGCCCGCCTCATGGACCAGTCCCGCGATTTTCGTGTCCTGCTCGGTGACCCCTTCGTTGGCGTCGATCATGATGAGACACACGTCCGCCCGGGAGATGGCGTCTACCGTACGCATGTTGGAAAACCGTTCCACCGAGTCGTCCACCCGGGCCTTCTTCCGCATGCCGGCGGTGTCGATAAAGATGTATTTGCCGTGCTCATTTTCAAAATAGCTGTCGATGGCGTCCCGGGTGGTGCCGGCCATGTCGGAGACAATGACGCGTTCCTCGCCCAGTATATGATTGAGCAGACTGGACTTTCCCACGTTGGGCTTGCCGACAATGGCGACCCGGATCACGTCCTCCTCCTCGTCCTCCTCCGAGGGAGGCGGGAAGTTTTCCACGCACAGATCCAGCAGGTCTCCTGTGCCGTGGCCGTGAAAGGCGCTGACAGGGATAGGCTCACCCAACCCCAGGGAATAAAACTCATAGATATCCGGGTTGACAGTGCCGGTATTGTCGCACTTGTTCACAGCCAGAATCACCGGCTTCCTGCTTCTCTGAAGCATGGTCGCGATCTCGCTGTCCGCGGCAGTGGGGCCGGTCTTGATGTCACAGACCATGACGATCACATCGGCGGTCTCGATGGCAATCTCCGCCTGGCGGCGCATGAAGCGTAGCATCTCGCTGTTGGTTTTCGGCTCGATGCCGCCGGTGTCCACCAGCTCAAACTCACGGCCGTTCCAGTCGCAGTCACCGTAGATCCGGTCCCTGGTGACACCAGGGGTATCCTCCACGATGGCGACGCGGCGGCCGGTGAGCTTATTGAAAAGCATGGATTTGCCCACATTGGGGCGGCCTACAATGGCAACCAATGGCTTTGCCATGCCAGTCACCTCCTATTACAATAAGTTTGGTTGGAAGTCCGGCAAACCAGCCGGGCTTTTTTCCATCTCTTGCCTAAGCTACAATAAGAGGAGCAACTGGCTGGCCTTCACCTCCTTGGGCTTTCAAGTCCGAAAATCAGACTGTCAGCCATCCTCTTATTGCAGCGTTCGATTTAAGCAGGTTGAGCTAGCCGCCAAGGTCATGTTCGTGTCACCCAATAGATTGAATCGGCAATGAGAAAACGATGGGTTCCGGTTGCGGATTATCTGTATTGGAGGTATGACAATGAACGCTGTAGGCATTGACGTTTCCAAAGGAAAAAGCATGGTCGCAATCATGCGTCCCTTCGGAGAGGCAGTGCTCTCTCCCTTCGAGGTGTCTCACACCGGAAGTGAACTGAGCGAGCTGGCAAAACTACTCAAAAGCCTTCCGGGTGAGACTCGTGTCGTTATGGAGTACACAGGGTACTACCATGCCCCGGTCGCTTATTCCCTCTGCGAGGCCGGGATCTATGTTTCCGCTGTCAATGCAATTTTGGTGCATGACTACGGGAACAACAAGTTAAGACGGGCCAAGACCGACAAGAAAGATGCCGTAAAGTTGGCAAACTATGCCCTGGATCATTGGCTCACGCTGCCGCGCTACATCCCGGAGGAAGATGCACGGCTTATGCTAAAGACCTGCTACCGTCAGTACCAGCAAATGTGTAAGGTCCAGACCATGCAAAACAACAATCTGGTTTCGCTTCTGGACATCACCTATCCCAACGTCAATCGACTGTTTACCAGTCCTCCGCGCCCGGATGGAAGCGAGAAGTGGGGGGATTTCGTATCGCAGTTCTGGCACTGCGATTGTGTTGGAAATCTCTCTTTGAACGCCTTCACCGAGCGGTACCGCAAGTGGTGCAAAAAGCATGGATACAATTTCAGCGCAGATAAAGCTGCCAAGATTCATGAAGCCGCTCGGAATCATGTCGCTGTAATGCCTATGAACGAAACCACAAGGTTTCTGATCCGGCAGGCGGTGGAACAACTCCAGGTTACTCAGAAAGCATTGGCAGCTATGAGAGACCAGATGCAATCTCTTGCCTCCGCTTTGCCCGAATATCCCGTGGTCATGCAGATGTATGGCGTTGGCAAAAACCTTGGACCGCAGCTCATGGCGGAGATCGGCGATGTGCGCCGTTTCCATTCCAAGAAGGCTTTGGTTGCCTATGCCGGCATCGATGCTCCTCCATATCAGTCCGGTCAATATGAACTGAAAAGCCGGAGCATTTCCAAGCGTGGATCTTCATCCCTACGGAGAACGCTGTTCCTGGTCATGAGCGTGATCCTTCAGAAATCGCCGGAGGACCAGCCTGTATACCAGTTCATGGACAAGAAACGCTCCGAAGGAAAGCCCTATAAGGTCTACATGATGGCCTCGGCCAATAAATTCCTTCGCATCTACTATGCCTCAGTAACGAAATACTTGGCTTCCTTAGAGAACGCCTGACGCAATTCAGATACCGTTTGGCTGGCCGCCGTTTCAACTTTGAGATGCTCAGCGGCTTGGATAGGTGTGCCTTTTTGCCTCAGAGATAATCTGAATTTTCTACTTGATTTTTCTTAGCAGGTCTGATAGTTATTAATAAAATCATATCTGAAGGACCCGAAGAGTGTCAAAAAAAGAACGTTTTGACCCTAAGACTTTGTTTTTGTCTTCAAATCAAAACGTTTTTGTCAATATGCAGATATTATTGCTTGCTTACCAGGAACCGATAATATCCGTCATTCCATAAATATCTCTTTCTATCTGCTTTTGTGCCGTATCGCTGAATCCGAGTCTGACCGCATTCTTTACCGACTGATGATGTCTGACCGAAAGTTTCATTATCGGCTCAAGTGTATCGCGCCCGCTCTTCCGAAAGAGATAATAACGATAATGCAGGACCCTCGGCGATATCTGCCTGTATATATCCTTTAATATCGGGTTATCTGACGAGTCTACGATCAGCTGATGAAAGCCGTGGTCGCTTTCTATGATTGAGTCAACATCCCAAACATCACAGGCTTTACTATACTCCTCGCTGAGCTCATCAAGCTTACGGAGTTGTTTGTCTGTGATGCGCTCAGCTGCTCTCATTGCTGCCTGACCCTCTATAGCAAGCCTTACTTCCATGAGATAGCGGCACTCATCTTCCTTAAGAGGCGCGATCCTGAATCCCTGACCTGAGCTTTTGATGATCAGGCCGTCATCCTGCAGGCGTATAAGCGCATTATGAACCGGAGTCCTGCTGATATTAAGCTCTTTAGCCAAAGCAGTGTCTGAAATGAGCTCATCATCAGGGATATCCATTCTTATTATGCTTTTATAAAGCAGCGAATAGACCGCATCACCAAGGTGGGTGAATGGGTTTTCACTCATTGCCTTATCAAATGTATCTTTAAGCCTTCCTTTACTCATATACAAGCGCCTCCCAAGGTGTATTTTAACACAAAAAGGACTCGTTGAACAATCCAACGGGTCCTATGGTGGAGCGTAGTGGGGATCGATTTAAAATTTCTTACTCCAACTTGTCATTACTAACCCATAATATTATACCACAAAAGTCAATAATTAGGGCGGCGTAACGTGAAAAAGCGGCAGCATCCGAGTTGCCCCGAACGCCGCCGCACTTACTGTTATTTACCTGCTGTCACGATCAACCTGTTTTCTTCCAAACGGTATTCCGTGAGCTGCCAGTACATCTCTCAGCTTTTGATTTTCTTTTCTGAGGCTGTCATTTTCGGACTTCAATCTGCCTCGCTCCATCTGCTCACGAATGCTGTCCCTGGAACTGAGCTTTTGTTCCAGTTCCGCAATCTTATTCTTCAGCCCGGTAATGATACCCTTTAGCTTATCAATAAAGCTATCCTTTTGGGACAACTGCTCTGTCAGCTGATCCACCTGCTTCTGTAATCCAATATCTTTCCTTTTATAGGTTACATACTTTTTAGCGGCAGTTTGAAGAGTATCATATTCGGCTTCTGTCATGGACACCTTGCCGGTCAAGGCAGATTTCTTTGGCTGTACCTTCTCAATTTCTGCAAGCTTGACCTGCTGTTTTTCGACTGTAGCAAGCACTGCTTCTATCTCTTTCACTTCAGCCTGTGCCTGTTCAGCCTGCTGATCAAGAGCTGCTATTTCTGACTTCTTCTCTGTTACCTGCGCATCAAGCTCCGCCACCTCTTCTGTACGAACCTTCTTCTCGTATTCCAGTACAGACAGGTGCTTCTCATGAGTTCCCTTGTGCTCCAATTCAAAGCCGTATCGCTCCATAACCATCGCAAGCTGCTCTTTTTCAGACTGTACCCATTGACTCCATTCCGTCTCTCTTCGAGTACCACCCTTGAACCCCTGCGCAGCCAGGGCTTGTTTCAGCGATACCCTGGTATCAAGGCCACGCTTGCTGCCGGTAATAAAAGGCACAAAATCAATGTGGATATGGGGCGTTGCTTCATCCATGTGGAGATGGGCTGAGAATACGCACAGGTTCGGATTCCGCTCTGCAAATCCTCTGTAGTATTCATCAAGAGCTGCCTTTGCCTGCGCTCCCACATCAGTAGTTGCTCCGGTATCATCGCAGTTACCGATCTGAAGAATCAGCTCATGGAATGGTTTCTCCTGTTTTCCTCTGCGGATCTTCTCGTAATAATCATCTATTCTTCGGTCAGATCTTGTCTGCTTGTCATTAAAGCGTTCCAGTGCATCATCGAACAGCCAGTGATACACCTCCCTGATATCTTCATTACAGTAATTGATATTCAGGGGAGTGCGTTCCGGGTCCGTGTTCTTCGCATTGAACTGGCGGCTGTTATGACTGACAGATCCTTTACCTACCATTGCACTGATGGTTCTCATCATATCAAATACATCACTTCCTTTGTAACGCCGCATCGGCGGCGGGTTCTGTTACTCTTGTCAAGAGTAACGCAAAAGCACTTTTGACAGCAGAGCCATCAAAAATGCAACCTGTAAACAGGTTTTGCGCTCTCCGAGGGCTACTCCCGACACCCTGCAGGTTTCGCCGTAGGGCATCTTCCGCTTCTCCTTGTCTGCCTAAAACAGGAGCGTGCCACGCTCCTGTCGTTTGTCTCCAAGGAGAATTCACCATCGGAAGCTCTCACGAACGCCACGTTCATCCAGGTATTCCTGCCGTGCCTTCTCTCGTTCTTCTTCCGTTGGTGCAGTCTTGTACTTCGCATAAAGCTCATGCCTTACAAGCGCATCGAGCTTCTGCTCCAAGCCTGTTGCAATTTCATCTGCATAGTCATCATCCTGAAACAGATGAAATTTGATAAGCGCTACGAACAGTTCGTAGGGCAATTGAACATTTCTTTTCATATCATATCCTATCCCTTCCGTGACGGTCGTGACGATGGTGACGGTCTTTTTGAGACCGCCCCCACTATCAAAAACATCGTCACGAGCGTCACCATCGTCACGCTTTACTCTGTCTGCTCATAATGAAACTTCACTTTACGGCCGTTATGATTACGACTGCTGCTATACTGAATGTGGTATTCATCAAGCAACCTGCCTGCATTTACATTCAGCTTGTAAGTCAGAGTATTAGGCTGAACATCCAACCCAAGTAATTCGATGAATTCCGTGGATGTTCCTTCCCAGTCCGGCTGTTCTGCATTGATATGCTTTGCAACCTCCGCAAGCAGAGGCTCAGGCGGCTCACGCCAGGGCTCCGTCTCTATCTTTTCAAGTTCCCATATCAGCCTCTCCGTATTACGCTTCAGGTAAAACCTCTGATCCTGAATGTCTCTGCCGGACACATCGAGTGTTGCTGCATTGGCAGTACGCTTTTCCTTTTTCAGTAAGAATGCGCCATCTGCAGCACCCATAAGACCATTTGTGCCGGAGATCATATCGTAGGGATCATCTGCCTGCTGTTTGCGGGTATGATGCACCAATACCAAGCAGATTCCTTTGCTGTCCGCTAAGTTCTTCAGACGGGTGATGATCTCATAATCATTAGCATAGCTGTATTTATCTCCGCCCATTTCTCGTACTTTCTGCAGCGTATCAATGATAATGAGAACCGTATCAGGATGCTCCCTTACGAAGTTCTCAAGCTGCTCATCCAGCCCATTTCCGATCTGCCCGGCTGAAACAGAGAAGTACAGGTTATCTGTACTCTCCACACCGAACATCTGATACAGACGCTTCTGCAGGCGACCGTAATCATCTTCCAATGCAAGGTATAAAACCGTCCCGCGCCGGACAGGATAACCCCATAAGGGTGTGCCTGTACTTACATGATAGGCAAGCTGAGCTACGAAGAAACTCTTACCCAGCTTGGGAGGCCCGGCAAACAGCTGTACCCCGGGATAGAGCATCCCATCGATCAGCGGCGGTTTGCTCTGGTACACATTCTCATACAGCTCCGTCATGGATACTGTGTTGAGATAGTGAGGATCCAGGAGGCGGACAAGCCGCCTCTGTTCCTCCCACGGAAATTCATCGTTGAATTCCGATGCATTCTCTGCTATATTATTGTCAGTTATATTGTTTGGAAATGACTGCTCACCAGCTGCGCCAACAGCGGGAATCTGAGCAGTTTTTTCTTTTGTCTCACTCATTCGCACCGTCTCCTTTCATACCGCCGAGAGTGACCGTGATAAGCTCGATCAACTCAAGCATTTCATCTGTTACATCTCCGGCAGTTTCAATCCTTCTGAGCTCATCCAGTACAGCTGCAAGCTGATCTTTCAGAGCCTTGTACACCTTGGGATTCCCCTGTACTGTGATTTCTCGACCAAGGCATCGTCTGTAGCAGTATTCCTGCTTGTTCAGCCCGGAAAGTGCCACTGCTGCATTGATTGCCTCGTTTTCTTCCGGAGATACTCTGAATCCAACCGTAATGCTTCTAAAACGGTTGTGTCTGTCTACATTCTTAGCAGACATATTCTTCACCTCTTTCATTCAGTTTTCTTGCCATCTCGTCCTGTTTGGAAGGGAAGAGATGGGCATAATCCAAAGTGATACGCTCACTTTCGTGTCCTACACGATCTCCGATTGCTACCACGGAAAAGCCCATATCAATCAGGAGAGAAACATGGGAATGTCTCAGATCGTGAATACGGATTCTCTTTACTCCGGCTTTCTCAGCCCCTCTGTCCATCTCATGGTGAAGATAGCTTTTGGTGATGGTGAAGATCCTGTCTTTTTTCTTGAGCCCGTAGAGCTGGCTGAAATAGTCTTTCATCTCCTCACAGAGAAAGTCCGGCATCTTAATCGTACGGTTACTTTTCTTTGTTTTCGGAGAAGTAATCACATCCTCTCCATGCATACGCTGATAGGACTTGTTGATCCTTACCGTTTTCTTTTCAAAGTCAAAATCTGCAGGTGTAAGCGCCAGCAGCTCACCTTCACGGATTCCGCACCAGTACAGCATCTCAAATGCGTAATAGGAACGGGGCTTCTCCATCATCACTTCAGCAAACTTCTTATATTCTTCTGTCGTCCAGAACAGCATTTCCTTATGCTCTTCGGAGCCCATGTTGCCGACCTGTGCTGCCGGATTACGCTTCAATTCGTAGTAACGGACAGCATGGTTGAATATGGCACTCAGCTGATTGTGCAGGGTTTTCAGATAAGTGGCTGCATAAGGTTTTCCCTTCTTGTCCCTGTGAGCAAGCATCTCATTCTGCCAGGCAATGATGTCCTTATTACTGATCTCACAGAGCTTTCGCTTCCCAAAGTACGGAAGCAGCTTGGTTCGGATGATGTGTTCCTTGCTGTTCCAGGTATTCTCCTTGAGCCTTGGCTTCATATCTTTCTCATAAAGCTCCACGAATGCCTCAAAGCTCATGTCCATATCTGCAGCACTCTTCAGCTGGAACATTCGCTCCCAATCCTGGGCCTCTCGCTTCGTTGCGAAGCCTCTTTTGCATTTCTGCTTTCGTTCACCTGTCCAGTCCACATAGCGGGCCATGACATACCAGGTTCCCTTCTTTTCGTCCTTAAATACCGGCATTATTTACCTCCCTTTCTGATTCCGTAGAATCGTTCAAAAAAATAGTCTCGGCTGATCCTGCCCGGTAT
>JAEEGL014043211.1_pt1 | contig 15947 bp, 39 predicted proteins | sample 9134231 | NCBI WGS metagenome assembly JAEEGL01 (sample SAMN16246548, study PRJNA631951) | gut metagenome | biome: gut microbiome; feature: rumen; material: fiber-attached | host: Bos | place: Iran: Karaj | collected 2018-10 | reverse complement strand
TTAAATGATGCTTTAATGCCGCTATTTAAAGAACAAGATTTATCAAATTCTGCTTCAATAGCTTATCCAAATTCAGCGTCAATAGAAATTAATATTACTATTCCGACGGGTTATAGACTGTTTACTTATGCTTGGAACAACAACGCAATTGGCGCAAGCACACAATCATTAGTTTTTAGTTCTAATACAAATAAATTTACATTCTACGTTAAAAACATCTCGGGTGGAACAATAACTTGTGGAATAAATTTAAAAGTAATATACATACGAGAGGGCGGATATATTGCTTAGTTAAAGGCATATTTATTGATCATTTTACCAGGGGGAATGATATAATAAATTCGGTTATAGTTTAGTTATCTCTGCTGAGGGTGCCCCTCAGTGAGGGGGCATGAGCTGCCTCATGTCCCCCTCCCACAAAAAAATAGAATTGTAAGGACAGAGCATCCGGATTCGGGTGCTCTTTTTATACATAAAAGGAGGAAGAAAACATGTTATACAACTTTACTGGAGTACAGCACCTGAAAAGTGGAGATGTGACGATCCCTGTGTCTGCATTTGATAATGAGGATGCATATATCGCTAAATGCTGCCATGAATTGGAGTATGCAATCAATAACAAGGATTTCAATGGCCTGAGCGTCATCGTATTCACATCTGATGGTGATATAGCCATGCAAAAAAAGTGGATTAGGAAGTCTGTGGGAGATTGCACCTCCGGAGTTTTCTGAGGAATAAGATCCTCAAAGGAGGGGAGATGGTTAATTTTCTGATGCAATACATGGATCTGATCCTAAAATTTGCAAATATTGTGATAATTGGATATGCAGCATACAGATTCACAAAGAGACCTCATGACAGTCTCCAGGAGAGAATCACAGCTCTGGAGGATAAGGTTGAAAAACTTGACAATGAGGTCGATCTGAGACAGAGAGACTTTGAGCAGCAGCTGAGGCAGGGAAATGACAGATTCCGGTCGATTTCAAATATTCTTGAGGTCCTTCTGACCTGCACACTGGCCCTGATCAATTTTGAGGTGCACTATTGTGAATCTGAGCACAAAGATATTTCAGAGGATCTTGAGGACGCAAGGAAAGTTCTCAATAAATGCCTCGCAAAGGTAAAAATGGAGGAAAGCGTATGAACCAGATCAAAAATAATACAACTGAATGGATCAAGGCAGCAGCTGTGAGAGCAATCAAAACACTCGCTCAGACTGCAATTGCTACAATCGGCACCTCTATGACGATCGGAGAGGTCAACTGGGCATTTGTTGCATCCGCGTCAGCTCTTGCAGCATTATTGTCAGTGCTGACATCTGTTGCAGGACTCCCTGAGGTTGAGTCATGAGCAGAGCATATGGAGTCGATGTTTCGCATTATCAGCTCGATATCGACTGGAAAAAAGTCAAGGCTGCAGGAAAGCAGTTTGCAATAATGAAAGCCCAGTATGAGGCAAAAAGTCACAGAAAAGATGAGTATTTTGAACATAATTATCAAGGCTGTGGGGATAATGGGATCATGCGAGGAGTTTATATTTTTATCGGATCCCAGAGCATCCAGGATCCTGCAAGAGATGCCTGGAGCCTCCTGAACCATCTGAACGGACGCGAGCTCGAATATGGAATCTGGCTCGATATGGAGTCTGCAAGTCTCCGGAGATGTGGCAAGAAGGAGATCACCAGGATCGCAAATGTCTATGCAGAAATATTTGAAAAAGCGGGTTATTATGTCGGAATTTATTCAAATCTTGACTGGACCCGAAATGTCCTGGACATGAAAGCTCTGGAGAGGTTTGATTTCTGGATGGCAAGATATCCGAAATCTGACATCGGAGTGCTCAAGGAAGGGCTCAATCCCGGAGGTGTCGCGTGGCAATACTCATCAAAGGGAATTGTCCCGGGAATCAAGGTCAGATGTGATCTTGATGTTGATTTTGATGGGATCATCAATCTGGGCAAAGATCGGAAAAGCAATGAGGAGATAGCTGATGAGGTGATGCAGGGACTCTGGGGGGCAAAGTACACGAGCCCGACCAGGAAGGAGCTGCTCACGGCAGCAGGTTACAACTATTTTGAGGTGCAGCAGATTGTAAATCAGAAAATGAGAAGATGATCAGGGAGGAGCTCCGGCTCCTCCCTCTTTTTTTATGCATAAAAGTATAATTCGATACAAATAATTGTCCGGAAAGTATGATTTTTTAGTATTAAAAGCATACTATTTTAGTCTCAAAAGTATAATTCATTTGAATTTGCTGCGGAAACGCAGCAGAAATCACGAAAAATGCTGCGGACATAGTCACATGTATCACTGATACAAATATCCTGTTAGTTTCCAAAAAATATACAAAAATTTATTGTATTTTTTCGTGTTGCATTTTGTGTTGCATGGTAAAATATAAGGACAGAAAACAATGATAAATACTGATACATAAATTATGTTTAAATATAAATGAAGTAAGTGCAAACATGGACTAATACTAGGAAATGTCAATTTTGCGGATGGGTTCAAGTCCCACCACCGGCATTAATAAAAAACCGCTTATCCTCAAGGGGATGAGCGGTTTGTTTTTATGTTCATGTTGCATTCTGTGTTGCATCATTGCCCAGAATCTTGCGGAAATGATCATTCATTTTTCGGGCATATCCCTCATTGATCGAGACGATCGGTTTCTGATAATGTTCTTTGAGGACTGAGCTGTTTTCCCTCCATCCTCCCAGGTGAGATGTATATATGTCAGGGATTCCGATCGCGACAGCTATCGATGCAAAGTAACCTCTCAGATCATGGAACCTCAGCTGCTCAAGTCCGACTTTTCTCCTCAGGGTGCTGAAATCTTTGTTGACGGTCGAGGGCCTGATCGGAACGATATACTCCTCAGGAGCTCCTGATCCGATGACTTTGAGCTCCTCATCATCGAGATATACATCCCTGTTGGACTGGTCTGTTTTCGGAGTCTCTTTGTGGATCCATCCCTGAGGGCCTCTGACAATGTCAGAATGCACATGCAGGATGTTGCCCTCAAGATCTTTGTATTTGAGCCCGCAGATCTCACCTCTCCTGAGAGAGTGGAAAGCTGCAAGCATGATCGCGGTTTTCATTTTGGGGGATGCCATGTTGTAGAGTGCCACGATTTGAGCATCCTCGGGCGCGTTTTTGGGCTTTTTGGGTATTGTGGGCAGATGTATATGATATTTCTTTTCTATACCGCAAAAAACGAGCGAGGACATCAATAGAGCATATGTGTTTTTGACTGTTTTCGGGGCATGGGTCCCGGATAGCTCTGAGACGAAATTCTGGATATCGACCGAGGTGAGTTTCTGGATCCTGATGGAGTGGATCTGATTCATTCTCTTGAGGTCCATCTCATAACCTCGAAGAGTCGAGGGAGAGAGGACAGCACTGTTTGAGTCAATATATTGTCTCACAGCCTCCTGGACAGTCAGATCGAGGACTCTTCTCCGGTCATTGTCATTCGAGAATGCTGCAGCGAGCATCTCGGCCTCTCTTTTTGTTGATGCAGTGAATGATTCATAATGTCTTTTCCCATCTGCATCCTTATGGGAATAGACCAGGCATCTCCATTTGCCTGAGGGCAGTTTTTTCGCTGTTGCCATAGGTTTACCTCAATTTATTACATATAGATATTTATTCGGATGTTTTCCATAATCCTCAAGAAAATATGCAAGACTTGCATCCTTGAAAAGAACAGTGTTTTTGTCCATTTTGTTGATCATCCATCGGTTTCCCTTTTTAGTCAGTCTGATTTTTGCATTGTATTCAAAATACTCAGAAGCCTCCTCAGGATGATAATTTTCCCGGAGATATTTGTTGAGCTTTTTGATCACTTTATCCTCGCTCCATGATTTGCTATATTCCAGAAGGATTTCTCTCAAAGCGCATTCAAAATCTGTTTGTATATTGTATTGAGTGATATGGAGGCGGACCGTTGCAGATTTGCCTCTGACCTTGACGGAGCTGATCTCATAATTGAGACACTCACGATTGATTTTCCGGATGTGCTTTTGCATTTTCTTGTCAGTAACATGCAGACATTCTTTATCAATTAGCATTTTCTTGATTTTCTTGATGTCATATTTTTTGATAGCTGTCATGTATGTGTTGACCTGCTTTGTGATCCTGGCAGTCTGATCAGCTGCATGAGCTGTCATTCTATATCCGGAGGATCCCCTTGCCAGGCAAATCAAAAAGGCTAAAACACAGAATATCACTGAAAATTTCCGTTTTTTACTCTTGAATAGTTCCCTCATATTTCAATCTCCTTTCGTGATACCCAGTAGAATATTGATTGAATCTTTGATTCCATCAGGTGCAGCGCGATATGCCATAATCAGAGACTTTTCAAAAAGACTGAGCTCTGTAAGCGGAGATAATTCCATGGGGACATCAAATCCCATAAGCCAGGCAGGGCTGACATCAAAAGCCCTTGCAATTTTAGCAAGTTGCTGTTGATTCGGTTGCCTATCTCCGTTCAGATAATTTGATAGGGCGGATTTCTGAATCCCCGCTTTTCTGCAGAAATCTGACTGTGAAAGATCTGTTTTTGTTAGTAGTGTTCGTATTCTTGTGTTTGAGTCATCTTTTTTCATATCAGCTCACCTCCTGCAATTTCAATAATACACTATTGTGGAATAATTTAAAAATGAAATTTCACAAAACGGAAACTGCAATTGACAAATGTGAACAAAAGAAATAACATAATATTGTAGTTCACAAAACAGAACAATACTAAATACACTACAAGGAGGAAATACATGTACGATACCAACAAACTGAGGGGGAGGATCGTAGAAAAATTCAGATCACAGAAAGCATTCTGCGCAGTTTGCGGGAAATCTCGTTCATTTGTGTCACAGTATATGTGCGGAAAGAAATATCTCTCACAGGATGATATATATCGATGGGCTGAACTACTTGATATCCCTGGCGATGAGATTGACGCATATTTTTTTAATAGGACAGTTCACACAATGGAACGCGATGAGATGTCCTCGGAGGATCAGAAATGGCAAACAGCAATCTGAGCAGTTCTGTCAAGTGGATGCTCTCCGGGTATATGGTGATGCAGCACATTGAGTCGTTCAAGGAGCTCGCAGAGAGATCCGGGATCAAATACCAGACACTCAATGCGCATGTAAAGGCTCCGGAGCAATTCAGGCTCTACGAAATCAAGGCACTCGACAAGATCCTGGTATTCCGGGACGAGGATCTCCTGACTCTTATGAGGGGAGTGGGTGCATAAATGACAGAACGGAAGGAAAAACTAAATATCTCGAAAATGCAAAAGATGATGAGGGGGAAAATCAATGAATTTTGCAGAAATGACAGTGCAGGAGGCGATATTTCTGCACACAATAGGCTTTGATCTTGTCATCGAAAATGGGGAGGTTGTCAGATATGAAAAAGATGTTGATTGCAGCAGCAGTTGCAATGGCAGCAGCTTTGAGTCTGAGTCCGATCAGAAGTAACGCGACAGGATCAGAGCTCAAAAAAATCCGCTGTACATGTTATTGCGAGCAAGGCATCACATACAGCGGGCATGTGACTCACAAGGGTGTTATCGCAGGACGGAGAGAGGATGTGGGCGACATCGCTGCTCTATATGCAATAAATCCTGATGGGAGTCTGGGTCCTTTTATAGGATATTTTGATTTCTATGACATCGGACTCGGTTCAGACACTGATGGGGACGGAATCGGTGACTCCATACTCACAGGAAAATCGGTCGATGTTTTCAGAGATAATTTATCAGAAGTCAAAGAATTTATCAAGATGTACGGCGATTATGTGTATATAAAAATAATTGAGGCAGAGGGTTGATATTTTTCGAGAGGGGGAAAATCATGACCAGACCCAGTCCTATTATAAAAGGGATTCCTGATGCGCAACCAGGCACCGCATTCCTGCCAGATTTGCGGCAAAATGAGGATTTTGAGACTTTGAGGGTACTTCTGACCCATATGCGGGGACATTATGCCACGATGACCGGGCTTTTTGAAAACTGCACCGGACAGAAGGACTCACTCAATCCCATTGATGCCTATAACAAAGGGGCTCTCATTGCATATAAGGCAATCGTGGCTGATCTTGATGAGATCCTCAGGATGTGAGCATGCAGAAGAAAAGACTTTCTTACTAATATCACAGAATTTTGGGCATGAGAGCATGATCTCATGCCGGGGAGGTGATTCTGATCAGGAAATATTATCGCTATTATTCAAGGAACAAATATCGCAACAACAAGATCACAATCGAGGGTCAGGTGTATGATTCTCAAAAGGAATATCTCCGATATCTGGATCTGTTGGCGATGGAGAAGGCCGGGGAGATCAGGGACATACGGAGACAAGTCGAATATAAGCTCCTGCCCGCCCAGAGAGAACCGGACACGGTTGGTCCCAGGGGAGGGATCAAAAAAGGGAAAGTGATCGAGCAGAAGGTGTCATATTTTGCAGATTTTGTCTATACGGATGTAAAGACCGGGGAGACAGTTGTTGAGGACACGAAAAGCGAGTTCACAAAGACAAAGGATTATATCCTAAAAAGGAAAATGATGCTGTACTTCCACGGAATACGCATCAGAGAGGTTTGAACGGAATGAAAGAAAAAAGTTTGTTTAATCTGAAACGCGAAAAAGAAAATTTAAAGGATCATGTTGCCACATTCACAGATCTGGGGAATATAAAGATCCTGGATTTCAAAAAGCCTGGATCCTCACATTACAGGATCAGGTTTCTCTTTGAGGAGGACTATTATAGACTCCATATCTCCGGAGATCTCGGAGAGCTGATCGCAACAAATTACAATAATATGTGTTATGAAAAATTCTCGGACTTTGTCCATAATACCGGATATTTCGAGGGGAAAATTGACTGTCATAATCGCGAAATTTATTCATGGGACTATGACAAAGCAAAAGAGGACCTGAACCGAATATTCAAAGAGCATGAATTTGAGTTTATTCCTGAAAAGTGGGATGACAGGACTCCTGAGAAAATCCGTGAGGAGCTGATCGATGACATCCTGGATGATCTTGACAGCAATTCCGGACTCGGATCCAGAGGTTATGATCTGCTGAGTGAATACGATTCCGACTGTTTTGAATATATCGGAGATATCGGAAAAGAAGAGACAGGGATCCTGGAGCTTTATATGCTCGCGTTTGAACTGGCCCAGGAGCAGCTGTCTAAAAATAAGGGAGGGGAAAACTGATGCGCGGAAAACTACTTTTGACAATCGGAGATCCTGAACTCGGAAATCCCGAGATATGTTTCAACATGGAAAACGAGACTGAGAAGGACTTTTTCTATAAAATGCAGGAATTTCTGCTGAATAAGGGCCTCAAGATCTCACTTGTTACAGTCACAGCAGAACAGAAAGGAGAAAAATCATGACTAAGGTCAACATGATGATCGAGGGTCCTGAGACGGATGAATATGCAAACTGGATCAGCATGACTTTCGATATGGATGATGAGGATGACTGGGATTTTGCTCTTACTCTCCAGAGCAGAGCAATCGATCAAGGTTTATCAGTGAGAATGAAAAAACAAGAAACATTAAATTGCATAGAATCATAACAACATTAAGAGGGAGACAAGAACGGTATGGAAAGAGAAAGCATTCTGTTTTACAGAACATTTTATGAGGTGTCAAAGTCGCTCCCAAAAGAAGAGGGTGACAAATTTTTACATGCTTTACTCGATTATGCTTTTTATGGAATCGAGCCGGAGCTCGAAGGAGTTTCTGAACAGTTTTTTATGCTGATCAGACCTCAGATCGATGCAAACAATCGCAAATATGAAAACGGCAAGAAGGGAGGCAGACCTAAAAAGTCAGAGACTGATTCGGTCAATGGCTCTGATCGTGATGCAAGTCCCGAAAAAACCGAAACTGTGAAAACACAGACAGAGACTGAGGTTGACAGCGATTTAAAAACCAAAGAAAAACCAAAGAAAAACCAAACGAAAACCAAAAAGAAACCAAACGAAAACCAAGAAGAAACCAAAGAAAAACCAAACGAAAACCAAGAGCATAACCTAAACGAAACCGAAACGAAACCCAATGTATATGTAAATGTAAATGATAATGTAAATGATAATGACAATGTCAATGTTAATGACAATGTTAATTATTCAAAAGAAAAACACACAAAAGAAAAGTCTGGCGACTTTTCAAGTGTGTGTGCTCAGACAATCGAGTACATGAACCAGAAGTGTGGGACCCATTATGACCCTGGAGATGCAAAGCTGTATTCGCAGATCAAGGGGAGACTTGAGGAAGGGCACACTCTGGAGGAGTTCAAGGCCGTTATCGACAACAAGGCGCGGGACTGGTTAGGGTCTGAGATGAGCAGACACCTGAATCCATTCACGCTTTTTAAACAGCTCAAATTTGATCTATATCTGGGTGCAGCAAAGCAAAAGACCGTCACGAATTTTCCGACACAGTTTCATGTCGGGATGGTTCATGATCATGACTATACCAACCTGGAGCAGCAGTTGATTGAGAATTAAAGTCACATCGAGGGGGATCAATGGGACTACTGGAGACTTATTATCACATCAGGGACTATCACGATTATGTCAGAGAACCCTATCAGTTAAAGCATAATGAGGCCGTGGAGGTACTGGCTGCCATGCAGAGGCAGATTCCGAAAAAGGCGATCATAGTGGCAGCAGCTGAGAAAACAATCTCAGGTGTGTGCTCAAATTGTGGCGCGGAGCTTGTCTATTTGCGGAGTAAGAAAAACATGAGTTATTGCCCGGATTGCGGACAGAAAATTGACTGGACAGGAGGGCAGAGATGACACTGGGAGAATTGATGGTGCTCACAAGGGAGAGCATCAGGATCAAGCCACAAAAGGTGACATTTTACCCGCAGCCCGGAGTCATTGTCCAGTGCTTTTCGGAGACATACGAGAGATGGGCACCGTTTGCAGATCGCAAGGTGACAGGACTCAAGGCATATGCAGCAAATGAGATCATCGTGTTTGTCGAGCAGCCAAAGACGGACGAGGATCCTCAGATCCCGGGACAGATGGATATATCAGATTATGGGATTCAGGGAGGGTGCTGACATGGAGCTGTATATATGCGATTTCACGAAAAACAAGGATTGTGGTCATGGCTGCGTGTATTTCGGAGGGCTGTGCGCTGCGACAACAAAGGCAGAATATGCCATGAGCAAGGAGGACATCCTGAATCTCCCTGCAGAAGATTTCATGAGAATGCATGATGCGCTGCCTGATGAGCTCAAGGCGAAAATGCTGCAAAAGGACTGGTATTGGTCTAAAAGGATATTGTCATATAGAGTCGAGTGAGGGGGTAAAGGTATGGCGAGGAGAGTTGATGAGAGGGGATTTCCCCTGTCTGAGGATGAGCAGATCGAGATTGATGAGAAGGCAAAAAAGATCACTGACAGCATTTTTGGTCAGAGTCATGGGACAAATGTTCCGGAGCAGCTCTCAGTACCTAAAATGCCAAAAATCGCAAAAAATGAGGGTGCAATGGCAGCAGGTGTCACTGAGAAGAAAAAGCCGGGGAGACCAAAAAGGACATCAGCAGTCCCGGAAGAGACAAAGAGCAGGGAGGACCTCCCTCAGATCGTGAGGGATATGATCGAGGAGAAGGTTGATGTCCTGGAGAGGCTGATCAGAAAATATGAGCAGGATATCGAGGAGACCAGGTCAGAGCTCGAGAGGAAGATCCGGGACCTTGATGCCAGGAAAAAGGACGCAGCAGAAAAGATCGCAGAATTGAGTGCATTCATGGGAGGTGACTGAATGGAGCCGATTGTGATCACACTGATATTTGTTGCACTTGTCGAGAGTCTGCTCTTGATTGCCCAGGGCGAGGAGCTGAGCGATAAAAATGACCTGATCAGATTTCTGAATTTCAGGATCAAGGAACTCGAGGAAAAAGGAGGAATAGAGAAGGATGGAAGTGAGGGAGATCATCACAAGGATCAGGTCCCTTGCAATGATTGCAAAGGACAAGGAGCAGGTCAGGATATCTGAGGACACGGCTAGAGCTCTGGACGAGGCCGTGAAGCTCATCGAGCATGACAGGTGGATCCCTGTCGATGAGGGATATCCGGAAAATGATGATTATATCCTGTTGTCATTTGAGAATTTTTCAGTCCCTCAGGTGGGACGCTATGAGGACAATAATTTTTACCTGGGCGATGAGGATGTGCCTCTGATCAAACAGGGCCTGTTTGTGAATGCCTGGAAAAAAGTGGAGGTATATGAGGATTGAAAAAATATATTATTTATCTGCCAAATGGCAACAGTCTGATCGTTGAGGCTGCAGAACATGCTATATCGACAAAAAGTAATTTTATATTCTTTTATGACACAGACAGACATACAGTTGCAATATTTGCTACTGCGAACATTGCCGGGTTCATGATTGATAATAGCTTATGAGTGGAGGTATATGAGGATTGAATAAAACATGCAAAGGCTGTTATGCAGCAGATACAACAGGACATCCGTTGAGCGGGGAGGCTCATGGTTGCACTTTGAATTATAGGACAGACGGATCAGGACATCCTGCTGAGGAATGCCCTAAACCAAAATCATGGAAACAATTAAAAAGAGAGACGGACAAGAGGATATCACAAGATAGAGATTGAGGAGGATGAGAATGAGTACAATCCAGATAAAAGAGACGATAACAGCGATCAGGAAGATCGATGTTGAGCTTGATGAGGAAACCGCTGCAGAAGTTAGCGCGGAACTCGCGGAAATATTGAAAGAGCTGCCATTCCCGGGATATCAGCATGTGATCGCTTTTCTTGAATCTAAGAAAATCACGTACACGATGCCTGATGTCCCGGACTACCTTCAACTGGACCGTGTTGATGTGAGGTGATGGGCAGCAGGTGAGGGGGAAATGATAAGAATATTTTATGCAGCCATTATCGTGCTCTATATTTTGGGATCGCTGATCCTGATCGTAGGGGCTCTGACATATGGCTTTTGACGGAGGTAAAAAAAGATACGAGGGGGCAGAAAATGGAAAAGGAGATGAGATTCAGCAAAGGATTTTGTGATGATTTGACGAGCTTGATGATTGAGTGTTTCCAAAATAACACTGACAGTCTGACACTTGAGTTTTTGATTGATGGACATATGCTCGACATCGATATTAAATTTAAGCCCCACAGCAAGGAGATTTGAATGAATAGGCTTGTTGACGGACTTTATATTTTTATCATGTGCGGACTCTTATTTTTATCAGTGTATGAATTTCTTTTCGGAGGAGTCGAGATGTCAGATTTTGAGGAAATGTGCATCATGATATTTGTGGCAGTGTTGTCGATCGCGATGGCCTGTTGTGTGATCCTGGAGAAAAAAGACAAGGAGGACAATGATGGCTCGGATGTATGATCAAAAACTGATAAAGGCAATTGAAAAACAGGGACAGATTTCTGCATATGATTATTTGCAAGCTGCCAGAGCAGCAGGGGGAGAACTCAAAGGAACCATGACAAAAATCCCTGCTGAGGGAATGGAGCAAGCAATAAATAAGATTGATATGTGTTTGCGTCCTACTGTGGTTTTTATGCATCCAGACGTATTTGAGGCCATCAAGCAGCAGATGCCTGACATAGAAGATCGCATGGTCATTTATACCAATATTGCAATAGAAAAGGACAAAATATATGCAATGAGCCGAGAAACATTTGAGGATTATACAAATTTAAACCAGAGATAAATATAGGTGATTGAGCTGCCAGTGGCAGCAGGTGTGAAAGTAAGTAAATAAATTTATATACTTATCGAGTCAGAGGGGGACTGATAAATATGGGTATGAGGTACACAACACCGTCAACTAAGAGCAGATATTACATGCATCGTGATTATTACATCATGGCTCTGAGATATGCTCTGTGTTATAAGTCATGGAAGGCTGAGCTCTCAACCTCAGCTGACACCAACAAAGGAGTCAGGTATGACCAGGAAAAGGTCGACACATCAGGATCCTATGACATGACTTCTGAGACTGCGATCAGGAGGGCTGAGCTCTCCCAGAAGGTCAAAGAGATCGATGACATACTGACGGAGGTTGCACCAGGACTTGAGGACTATATTAGATTGTCGGTCTGCTATGGATTCTCATATCCGGAGCTCAACAGGCGAGGGATGCCATTGAACCGCAATGAATACAGTGTGATCAGACAGCATTTTTATTATGAGTTATATAAAATCATTTAGGAGTGCGTATGAGGGATTTTCTGGAAGAATGGCCTGAGATTATTTTAATAGCAGTTGCAGTCATCGCAGCAATCTTTATATTCTGGCCTAGGACCTATATTGTCACAGTTGACAGCGTGACCTGGATGAGCACTGTCGAGATAGAAAAATTAAAAACATGTGATGAGAGCGGGTGGTATGTTCCTGCAGGTGGGAGGCTGAGATATTCGAGGCGCGAGGTCAGGGAATATGATGACGATGATGAGCCTGTCTATGATACCAGATACTATTATGAAATAGACAGATGGTGCCATGAGCGGGATGTGATCGAGCAGGGACCTGATAAAAAGCCATTTTATGGGATTGTGGTATTCGGAGAGAATGAACGTGAGGCAAGACGTTTCATGACGTATACGATCACATGCAATACAGACAAAGGCAAAGATCTGACGCTCACAGTTGATGAGAAGGACTGGAGAGAGCTCAGATCAGGTGATCATGTCCGGATCAAAACGCAGCTCGGACATGTGAAAAAATTAGAATATGTCAAATAGAGAGGGGGAATATTAATGCAATGGTGCGAGATTATGAACATGTGGTGCTCTGACATGGATGATGAGGATGTTGAGCACTGCCATTGTGATGGTGATTGTGACAACTGCGATCAGTGTTCTGATGTTGGGAGGAATACATGAGCGATAGAGATATTTTATTCCAGGCATTCCAGGAAGTTCAGAAGGATAGAGAGAAAAGAAATTTCAATGCATTCATGGACGGATTAGAGGGTGGACTTGTAAATGATCTCAATAAACGCTGGGCATCAGGAGACAATGAAGGATATCAGAGACTGGTATCAAATATAAAAGGAAAAGGCATAAGAGTATTTAGAAACTCAGAAGGAAAGCATAAACTCAAATTTATTTGATAATGCTTTTCGAGTTCCACTCGATAAGAAATTGAGACTATTGAGACAGGAGGCACATGATGAGACTGATTGATGCTGATAAGTTACAACCGGATAGAATGACAAATAAGGGAATTGCGATTAGTATGAGTCAGATCGCAAATGCTCCGACATTCAATGAATGGATATATAGAACAATACCAGATGAGGGAGTTGATTTTGAAAAGATTGAGAAAGCTCTGGGATTCAAGCTCTTTATATGGCAAAAGACATTTATAACCAGGGGAGTGTTCAGACAGTATGGAGAGACTACTGCGAGATGCATCAGGAGACTCCTGCAGAAAGACAACCCTATTGATTATAGAATGAGAATTGTTCATGCAAAGGAAGTATTTGAGAGGCAGGAGATGATCAAAATCCATGATCAGCTCCAGGCAGCAGGTGTTGAGGTTTGTGAGATTCTGAGACCAGGGAGGAAAAAGTGAATCGGGCTGAACAGGTATTAACTGCTATCATCGAAGCGAATACTAAAGACATGGCAATTTTATATTTAGAGGATTATATCCAACGCTATGGATTTTTGAGCGATGAGGCGGGAGATATCGTCAAAAAGTTGTTAGAGGAAAAGGAATAAAGGACTTGCTATGGCAGCAGGGAGGCAAACAAAGGAAAGCGAGATATAAGAGAGGGTAAGGAATGACAAACGGTGAAAAACTAAAAGAGATCTTTCCTAAAATGGAATACGAAGTCAAAGATAATACAGTGCTGACTGATGTTGACAATGGATCGTGGTTTAGTTTGGATTGGTGGAACGCAGAGTATCAAGAGTCAACTACTAAGAATGATTTAGGAGTTGATTGTGTGAGTAGACAATTTATGTTAGATCTAGGGGCAACTTGCATAGCAACGAGAGACAAAAAGGGCAAGCTAATAGCACTAGGAGCGATAGAAGAATTGCCCTCAGTAACACCACAAGAACCAAGATGGATTCCTTTAACTAAAAGACCTATGACAGATGAAGAACGTGAGCATTATAGAGAATGGTCAGATGTTGAAGGGGCAATGATATTTGATTGTCCGTTGCCCGAAGATGGTCAAGAGGTGCTTGTGTCTCATGGGAGGTATGTATGTGTTGATGTATTTTGCAATGATGATGGGTGTTATTTTGAGGGAGTAGATATTGATGATGTTGACGCATGGATGCCTTTACCAAAACCATATGAGCCACAGGAAAGTGAGAACCAATGAGCGAAGAAAACGGAAAAGTCTGTTGTAATTGTCGGCACTGTATAAGGACAGGCGAAAAAATAAACATAGAGTGCCATTGTGACATTGATGGGAGTTGGCTATCCTACATCACAGTTATGACACATTGGTGTAGGCATTGGAGCAGAGAGAAAACAGAAAGTGAGGATAAGGAGCATGATGAGAGAAGGAGCAACTAATGATAAATGTCTTTTTAGATATTGACGATTATGAGGAAAAGGCAAGCTATGAAGAGATGAAGAAAGAAGCCCTGAAAAGAATTGCAAAGATAGGGCTTGATAATGAGATATATTCCAGTTTTAAAGAGAATGACAAGATAATATGCTCAGATAATGGCAAGATGACAGAAGTTCCTGAACACATTATGGAAGGGATTAAAAAGTGGCAGGATAAATATGGGAACATAGTATATCATGTGATCCATTCAAAATTATTCTATGAGACATACGAATGTCTGTCAGTCTCATGTTATTTGAGCGACTGGGATTATGAAAGGAATTTATTATGCACCAATTGGATAATGTCGCATAGTATAAATATTGATAAACCAGAATATACAGAATCAGGTTCTATAAAGTTTTTTAGACAAAACGGAACCTTGAGTAGAATAGGATAATATCATAAGTGAGGGAGAGAACAATGCACAAAGCTGAGGATGAGATATTTGCGGACTATTTACATGAGAAATTTAATGAAACAGATCTGGAGGAGAATGCCTCATTGAGGAATACTATTGAATTTAATGAGTATTATGCAAATGTTAGATTCTCAGAATTGGTTCGAGAGTTCAAAAAAAGCGTGATGAAAGTTATGAATTTTATTAGGAAATTTGGAATATAATCAAAAAAATAATCAACAGCGTACAACTATTATGTTATTTTGATTATGTGGAAATGGTCTGAGATGATGTTTTCACCTTCCGTTCAGCGATAGGAGCTGCAGTCATTGGGCTGCAGCTTTTATCGTAGAGGAGACACTATGGAGCTATATGATCAAAAGAGATGGAGAGACAAGCGCGAGCACATAATGAGACGCGATGCATATCAATGTCAATGGTCAAAGCGTTATGGGAAATTAGTCCAGGCTGAGATCGTGCATCATATTTTCCCGGTGACAGAGTTCCCGGAGTTTGCGTTTGAGGATTGGAACCTGATCTCTATATCGAAGAGAGTTCACAATATGCTCCATGACCGAGAGACCAACGAGCTGACAGAACATGGGCGCGAGCTCCTGATCAGGACAGCAAGGAGGAATCACATACCAATACCTGAGAAGTACAAGCACCAGATCAAAGCGAGGAGAGGCAATGGCAGACCGCACACAATATAAATCAGGGACACCTGATCGCAAAGGATGGTACAAGGTCCTGATTGATGGAGAGATTGAGATGACTCTCTATTTTTTTATATGCGAACTCAATCCCAGAAAAAGATATTGGTGCATGGAGGACGGATCACAGCTGATGGACGCTGATGTCATGTGGAAATGACGAGTGTTGTCAGACATCTCTGTGAATACCCCCGCCCCTCCCGCACAATTTTCCCCGCCTCTGACGG
>JAEEGL013641257.1_pt1 | contig 15947 bp, 15 predicted proteins | sample 9134231 | NCBI WGS metagenome assembly JAEEGL01 (sample SAMN16246548, study PRJNA631951) | gut metagenome | biome: gut microbiome; feature: rumen; material: fiber-attached | host: Bos | place: Iran: Karaj | collected 2018-10 | reverse complement strand
TAAGCGTCGGCACGTTTTCAGGATCATCATGATTTTTCTCATATTCTGTTAAGTTTTAGGGGTTTACTACTATCTTTATAACCTCTCAGCCCTGCTGAATACTGCATGCCCTGAGTATGAATTATGATTCTTTAACAGTTGAGATATTCACCAACTACATTCTCGATACACGGACAGGCCTTGTGCGGGTTCAGGTCGTGATGACCCACGATGAGCGCCCGGGGGTAGCGCCCGCGCAGGTCTTTAAGCAACCTGCGCAGCGCTACTTTCTGCTCCTCCGTGCGGGTGTCGGCGGGTTGACCTCGGGCGTCGAGCCCGCCCTCGTAGCACACGCCGATGGAGTGGCTGTTGTGGTTCTGGCAGTGGGCGCCCACCATGTATTCCGGACGACCGGGCTCAATCTGTCCGTTACGACGGACCACGTAGTGGTAGCCGATGCCGAGGTGGAAACCCCGCTGGCGGTGCCATGTGTCGATCTGAGCGGCCGAAGAAGTCTGGTCGGGTTTCACTGCCGAACAGTGAATCACAATCAGAGTGATGGTTCTCATCATTTGATGCACGACTGTGCAAAGAAGGTTGTTATCACCAGGGCAATCATCGATCCGATGAACTTCAGGATCTTCCCGATCTGCATTTTCTTCAATTTAATCATAAAGCTGAAATTCTTAAATTAAACATTCTTCTTTTTTGCAGGGCAAGCCCCTTGAAACACTACTCTCCGGAAGAGGTGGCTGACTGCTGCTGGAGAATCCAGTCAGCCAGCGGCGTTACCTTCTTACCATACTTCTTGTTCTTCGGATTCGTCTCACTGGGTGTGAGGTCGATCTTCTCCTCCACGCCATAGGTCGCAAGGGCACACTTGCTCTTGAACACGCGTGACGTGATATTAGCCTCGCCAGTGCCCTCGGGGATAAATCGGATATGGACACCCTTGATGTAAACCGAAGCATTCCATTTGCCTGCCAACAGCTCCTCCCTGCTGATGCCGTTCTTTTCTGCCTCGATGGTAGGCATGAACGTGCCGAGCCCGTCAATCTTCACGGGGTTGCCCTGCGACAGGAGCTCGACGATGCATCCCGACATCTTCTTGAGCACGCCCTCGATTACGTCGGCACCGTAGATGCTGTTGTGCTCAGCCATGTGACGGGTCAGACCGTCGAGCGAGATGGTCTCCTTCTCCTGAGGTTTAGGATAGTACTTGCCGTAAGCGGCGTTCAGCGGGTTTTCGTTCTTTCTGAGGTTGATTCCGAACTGAGGATTCTTTACTGCCATGATTTTTGAATTTAGAATTAAAAAACTTAGAAACTTGAGTGCAGTGACTCAGAGATTGTCGTAATGAAACTATGGGATTGTCGTAATGAAACTACCACTTAGTCGTAATGAAACCCTCACTCAGTCGGCGCCTTACTGTCGGTCGGGTTGCGACTCTCTCCTTGTTTGCAACGGCAAAGTTACAACATTTCGGAGGGCGCTTCCGGCTTTAGGCCACGCAGGTCGAGATAAACCGCATAAGTCGAGATAACCCATGTTAATCGTCGATGTCGATGCAGTATTTCTCAGCGAGAAACATCACAACGTTTGGTGGCAGCACACGGGCATTTGCTTTCAGTCCCATGGCCTCCAACTGCTCTGCATGAGGCTTCAGCCACTCCCTCAGCGTGTCGACGCTCACGCCTGCCTTATAGGCCAGTTCACTTTTAGTCATTGCTTTCATAATCTGTTGTGTCATTTAGGTTTTTTGAAAAACTTTCCGCGCGTACGTACAGGAACTTTTCTGCTACTGACTGAGTTCACGTACGTACGCAGGAGAAAGTTTGGCTGTTTTTCAGAACGGCTCTGCAGAATCGGTATCCGTCTTTATCATGTGGGCCATCTGACGCCCCAGGGCGTTGATCTCTTCGGGCATGCGTCTGACGGCCAGATAGCCGTGCATGCCGTCGCACTCGACACTCTGGAATCCCAGTTCGAGAAAAGCCTGATCGAGCGCCTCGATGTGCAGCTTATGGGCGATGTTACCCGACATCTGCTGCAGGGCTGTGCCGGTATCGATAAACTCACCGGTGTCGCCGCCACTTGGCAGACGATAGTAGCGATATACCAGCTGCTTCTCGATGTTAGCCACCTTGAAGCGGTTGTTACGCTTGTCGATGGCCACGGTGTCGTTGTCGGAGAACCAGTACTGGAATCTGTTGCGGTACAGATAGTAAGCCTGTGCATAGATGCCCTTGTAGTTGAAGGGCTGGCGTATGGGCGACTCGATGTGCTCGACCTTGAAGGCCAGCCAACGACGGGTGCCCGTAGGGTCGTTCAGAAACTTCTCGTTGTTGCCCGTGCCGCAGAACGATGCGATGTGCGGACGGTGCTCTACGTAACGGCCGTAGGCAGGGCGTGCGTCGATGTACGAGAGCGTGATGGCACGCTTCATCTCGTTCATCTCGCGCCTGCTCATGGTGTCGAGCTCCTCACAGCATATCAAGCCATATTGCGACATGGCCAACAACGCATCCTTGTCGGTACGACCTATTCCCATCTGGGTGCTGAAGTAGCTGCGCAGTTCGGGAGGCAGCAGATGGTTCATCCAAGTGGTCTTGTAGATGCCCTGCTTACCGATAAACACCAGTATCATGTGGTTCACGACTTCGGGATTGAGCCACGACGCCACCATCGCGACGAGCCACTTACGGAAACACTCCACGAAGATGCGCCAGTCGTCGAAGTCGCCCTCAATGCTCACACCTGCAGCAGTGCTGAGGATATAGTCATCGCCGTCGTACGACGGCAGACTGTCGAAATAAGCCTGGAACGGGTTGAAGTCTTTCACGAAGTCAGAGCCCACCAGATGGTCTATCACGTCGCGCTTCACATTCTTCACCTTGCTGATATGCCGATAGAGGGTGTTGAGCGTTTTGTCATCAAAGTTGAGCCACGCCCCGCTGCCTTCCACGGCCCCGTCCTCCAGCCAGCGGTATTCCCGCCGTCGTGTAATCAGGTTATGGCGCAGCTCTATATGCCGACTCAGCCATTCTTCAATCTCCTCAGAGCTCATATACATCTCCCTGTAGTTCTCCTTGCGTTCTCTCAGCCCCTCCCGGCTCTTGACCCGACTGGTCTGCCGCCTGCACCCTTCCTTGATCTCCCAAACCAGGAAAGGGTCGGCCATAGGGTTGTAATAGGCGTCACCGTCGCGGGCCAGGGGAATACACCTGCTGGCATCCTTGCCCTTCTTTACCGACTGTGCGCCCAACAGCTGCTCATAGTAATCGTTGCCGTAGAGAAAGGCCTTCCTGTAGAACTGACACTGGAGCCGGAGTTCGTAACCCTGATCGAGTTCGTAAGGGTAGAGGATAACGAGACTGTCGGCTACCGTGAACAGCATCAGAGTGTGCGGGTCGTCACGCGCCTCTTCACGGAGCTTCGCCATACTGTCGTGGTCTAGATGACTGAACACGGCTGCTGAGAGCTGTGATAAACACGTGAGGTCTTTCTGATGGATGCCACCTTCATACACGCCCTGTACCATCAGTACAGGCTGGTAGCCCGGCGGCCATTCACCGTTTTTAATGTTCTCGGCCACTTGCTGAATGGTCATCCGTTGCGGGCAAGTGTCCTTACTGTGACTTAGTAGTGATAATTGATGATTAAACATAGTTATTGATGGTAAATTTTTTTACGTCTATTGAGTGCACGCTTGATCGTGTCCTTCCTCGTTTTGATGTTTTCGTTAGAGGCCAGATTGGTGTTTTCTGCCAGATAAGCAATCAGTTCAGGCTGACTGACGGATAGACATTTATTGGCGATGCCCCAAACAAGACGTTGGTACACTTTCCATTTCATTCCGGGCTTAAATTTAAACTCCAGTTTAACTAAATCTCTTGGATTTGTTGACTTCGTAGCCTCGCTAACCTGATCACAATCCCTCACGATTCTCATTGCTTCGTTCCTGAATTCCGGCACGAAGAGTTTTAAAAAGGTGTTGGCCTTTTTTCTGTTATTCTCCATTTTTTCTTGTTGTTTCTGTTGGCTTAGATTTGTGCCGAAAATCTAGTCAACACGTCCCCTTGCCTATGTTGTTTTTGTTTACATTGTGCCTACAAAATTAGTAATAAAGAACTATATGAGCAAACATTCTTTGCTTTTTTTCCATAAAATACGGTCCAAACCCAAAAATTCATGTCCCGCCTTTCCCTCCATCCCCCCAAGAAACACCAATTTCCCGCCCGACATCTGCCATTCTCTGCCATACATAAGATAGCCGAAAAAGATGCTTTTCATTTTTCATCAAAAAAATTCTCTTTTATCATTTCTTTTTCGTATCTTTGCAATCAATATTAAAATCGTAAAAACAAAATTAATGATAAACATAAGAAAACTTGAAGCAGAGTTGTGGGAATCTGCTGATTTGCTGCGTCAGGGAAGTAAACTGACGAGCAACCAGTATTGTATGCCAGTATTGGCCCTGCTCTTCCTGCGTTATGCCTATAGTAGATATAAGATGGTTGAAGCAGAGATTCTGCAGAGCCGCCCCATGCGTGGTGGGCGAGTGATGCCTGTTGAACCCAGCGACTTTGCAGCTAAGAGTGCCCTCTATCTCCCTAAGGAAGCCCAGTTCGACTATCTGGTGAATCTGCCGGATAATATCATCGCTGCTGGATTAAAGACGAAAGATGGTAACGATATCAACTCCTTAGGCGAGGCTGTGAACAATGCCATGCAGCTGGTGGAAGACCAGAGCGAACAGCTCATCGGTATTCTGCCTAAGACCTACACCAACTTCTCAGATGAACTCCTGCGCGAGTTGCTGCGTATCTTCAACAATAAGACCATCGATGAAGTAGGGGGCGACGTGATAGGGCGTATCTACGAATACTTCCTCTCTAAGTTTGCCAAGGCGGTAGCCAGCGATGATGGCGTTTTCTTCACGCCTAAGTCACTGGTAAAAATGCTGGTAAATGTACTGGAACCTAAGCAGGGCGTGATGCTTGATCCTGCCTGTGGTAGTGGTGGTATGTTTGTGCAGACGGGTGACTTCGTGAATGCTGCAGGCATGAATGCCAACACCAACATGACCTTCTTCGGACAGGAGAAGGTGGAGTATAACGCCCAGCTCTGTCTGATGAATATGGCTGTGCATGGACTGAATGGAAAGATTGTTTCTGGCGATGAAGCCAACTCGTTCTATCATGATGCCCACAATCTGGTAGGCAAGTGCGACTATGTGATGGCCAATCCGCCTTTCAATGTGGATAAGGTAAAGGCTGAGTCTGCTTCTGCTGCAGGGCGTCTGCCCTTTGGATTGCCTGGCGTGAATGCCAAGACGAAGGAGATTGGTAATGCCAACTATCTTTGGATCAGTTATTTTTATGCTTACCTGAATGAGCATGGACGAGCTGGATTTGTGATGGCCAGCTCTGCCACAGACAGTGCCAATAAAGATAAGGATATTCGCGAAAAGCTGGTTAATACAGGCGATGTAGATGTGATGGTAAGTGTAGGTAATAACTTCTTCTATACGCTGTCTCTGCCTTGTTCGTTGTGGTTCTTCGACCGCAATAAAAACGAAGCCATCCGTGATAAGGTGCTCTTCATCGATGCCCGTAACTATTATACTGTTGTCGACCGTACCCTGAATGAATGGACGGAGTGGCAGCTGCGCAACCTGCAAGCCATCGTGCATTTGTATCGTGGGGAAAAGGAGAAGTATCAGCAACTGCTCGTAGAATATAATAATGCCGTTGATGAAGCTGTTGCTGCTTTAAGAGAACAAGGCCAACCTTTCAGCGATCTTATCGACAAAGATACCCAAGCCCATTTCTGGGGCATAATGGGCTGGATTAATGATGCAGGGCATGACTATGCAGAGCTGAAAAAGAGAGTAGAAGACCAAATAAGACAGACAAAAGCCTGTGTAAAATCTGCTGAAGAATTTATTGAAAAGCGCAAGGTGAAAGCCATGCGAAAGGCTGGTGATGGCTTCTGCGAATACCTTAATGAAATCCTTACTATCATTAATGAGCGCGACTGGCTCGTGTCGAAGTTTGGTGAGGATGGTCAGTATCAGGATGTGCTGGGCCTCTGCAAGATAGCCACCATTCAGGAAATAGCAGAAAAGAACTACTCTCTGACTCCAGGCGCTTATGTGGGTGTGGCAGAGCAGGAGGATGATGGTGTCGATTTCCATGAGCGCATGAACGAGATTCATGCCGAATTGGCAAAACTGAACCAAGAAGCTAATGTGCTGATGGAAGAAATCCAAAAATCATGGGAGGATCTGAAATGAGCAAGGTGTCTTTCCGCTTCTATAAGGACCATGAGGTTAGAGCCATTTGGGATGAGGAGAATGCCAAGTGGTGGTTCTCTGTGCAGGATGTGGTGGGAGCCATCAACGACCAATCGGACTATAAGAAGAACCGCAACTACTGGAAATATCTCAAAACCAAACTGCGTAAGGAAGGAAACGAGTTGGTTAGCGTCACTAACCAACTGAAATTGCGTGCTGCTGATGGCAAGCGATATGATACGGATGTATTGGACGCAGAAGGCATAAGATTATTGGCGAAATACACTAATAATCAGCGCGCTATGGACTTCTTAGATTGGTTCACCTACAGCGACAACACCATCGATGGCCAAAGCCGAAAGAAAGCCTATACCCTTTGGGAAAGCAATCTCGTGGCAGACAAAGATGTTGGTAAAGTAAAATCCCTGCAGCAGATTCATGCCTATCTCTTTGGTGGTCTTTACGACTTTGCAGGAAAGATACGCACGAAAACTATCTCTAAGGGTAATACGCTGTTTTGCCTGGCAGAATATCTGCACGATAATCTGAAGACTATCGAGCAGATGCCTGAAACGACATTCGATGAGATAGTAGATAAATATGTGGAGATGAATGTGGCTCATCCCTTTATGGAAGGGAATGGACGCTCTACACGTATCTGGCTTGATTTGATTTTCAAGAAGCAACTGAAGATGTGTGTGGACTGGAGCAAGATCGACAAGAATGATTATCTGGATGCGATGATTGCAAGCCACATGGACAGCACCAGAATCCGCGAACTGATAAGACAGGCAATGACAGACCGTATTGACGATCGCGAAATCTTCATGAAGGGTATCGATTACTCTTACTATTATGAACAATCCGATTTAGTGAGTGAGGAGCCAAACTCGTTTGAGCTTGACCGAACGAGAGGATTGTCGAATGAAATTCAACAGGAGGATGGCGCAGAAGTAATTGATGAAGGAAAGGAGGGCCAGGCATGAGCGAGGTTCTGCTCAAAGATATAACCGAGTTAATAGTAGATTGTCCACATTCGACAGCCTACGATGAAGGCAAGGGCTTTCCTTTAGTCCGTACACCAAATATTGGTAAGGGACGATTGATATATAGTGGAATGCATCGAGTTTCTGAGGAAGTATATAATCAAAGGAATGCGAGAGCAGTTCCTCAAGAGGATGACCTTATATTTGCTCGTGAGGCAACAGCTGGTAATGTGGCTCTTATCCAAAAGGATGAAAAAGTTTGCCTTGGCCAAAGAACAGTTCTTATAAGACCTGATAAATCAAAAGTTAATCCAGCGTATTTAACATACACACTACTTGCTCCAAAGCAGCAATACAATTTGCTAAGTACTGCGAATGGTGCAACTGTTGCGCATGTAAACTTACCAACGATTAGGAATCTCAAACTCGACATACCAAACATAGAGACTCAACATCGCATTGCCTCCATCCTCTCTCGCTACGACTCTTTGATAGAGAACTATCAGAAGCAGATAAAGCTCTTGGAGGAAGCAGCACAGCGACTTTATAAAGAATGGTTCGTTGACCTCCACTTCCCTGGCCACGAAAACACAAAGATTGTCGACGGCATACCCGATGGCTGGGAGTTATCTAAGTTAGGAAACTTTGCAGAGTTCAAACGAGGGAAGACCATTACGAAGAAAGATGTTGTTGATGGTTCAATCCCTGTTGTAGCAGGAGGTCTCGAGCCTGCTTACTATTGTAACAAGTTCAATACGGCAGAACGTGTTATAACGATAAGTGGATCTGGTGCAAATGCAGGTTTTACTAAAATGTATTTTGAAAAGGTATGGGCTTCTGATTGCTCGTATGTGGACTTGGAAACAACCCCATTCCTTCATTTCGTTTACTGTTATCTCAAAGATAATAAGACCACCATTGATAATATGCAGAAAGGAGCTGCCCAGCCACATGTTTATGCTAAAGACATTAATGCATTGAATTTATGTATCCCGACAGAGAATGTATTAAATACATTTGAGATAAATGTTTCAAGATATTTTAATACGATATCCTCACTTCAATCTCAAATCCGCCTCCTCATTGAGGCCCGTGACCGCCTGCTGCCAAAGCTGATGAGTGGAGAATTTGAAGTATAATAACGTTTAAATCATTATAACTTATGGTAACAACTATTATTTCTATTATTTTGAGTGCTATAATTGCATTTTTCATTGCAAAATGGCAAATGAAAAAGAATAAGATAGTGCATTTCTCTATTAATTCTTATGACATTGGTAAAGGGTTAAGTAATGAATTCCCAGAATTCCAACTTCACTTTGGCGGTGAAGGTTTAGCAGATAATGTTATGGTTCTTAAAGGTGGGTTCATGAACACTGGAAGAAATGATATAAATGCACTAAAAGGAGATGCCGATATTAAAATAATTCTACCAGAGGAATGTAGGGTAAAAGCTGTAAAGGTATTTCCATCAACAGAAGGTTTAATAGTTACCGCAAATAAAGATAAGGAGAATATCATTAACTTCGGTATCAGTGAATTATTTAAAACCAATGAATATTTCAAATACACTGCAATAGTTGAAACATCTGGAAACATAGAATATTTGTATGATGAATTAGTTTTTCAACATAGAATATTAAATACAGAAAAAATACGTAATGCACACATCGGGCAACATATAAATAGATTCAGAAAATCAATATATAAATTGATTCTACCTACTTATCTAATAATGTGTTTGTTGTTTGTTCTTTTATCTATATATCAGAAAGTAAATTTCAAAATATATCAAGAATCGACTGGTAAAGAAGTAAAAATACATATAGATCCGCATTCTAATTTATATGTTGATGAAGGAATTTCTGTTCCATTTATTACTGATGAGATAATATCTCAAAAGGAACTCAATGAGGATTACAGAATCGTTCCTATAACAAAATTTAGATGGAATAATGTAGAGTTTGTTACGGCAATCATTATATTCCTAGTTTTAGTAGTATTTTTGTGTCTTCATTATTATCTGTTTGGTTCTGATTCCCATATTATAAATGTGATTTCAAAAAACGAGAAAGATAAAATTCAATAATAGCATTATATGGCAAAGGACTATAGCGAAGATCAACTGATACAGAAGAGTACAGCCGAGTTCATGGAAAAAGAACTGGGTTGGAAGAGCGTCTATGCTTTTGACCAAGAGACATTAGGCGCAAATGGTACGCTGGGGCGAAACGGCTACCATGAAGTGCTGTTGACACGTCATCTGGGGCAGGCCCTGAAGCGACTGAACCCCTGGCTGACGGAGAAACAGCTGCGGGAGTGCATGGAGCGTATGACGGAGCACATGAGCAGTCAGACGCTGATGCAGATAAACGAACAGAAGTATCAGCTGATTCGTGATGGCATACCCGTGACTCGCGTTAAGGCTAATGGCGAGACGGAAGAGGTGCGTGCCAAGGTCATCGACTTCGCTATGCCAGACAGGAATGAGTTCCTTTGTGTGAGAGAGTTGCAGGTGCATGGTGCCTTGTATCGTCGCAGGGCAGACATCGTGGGCTACGTGAATGGCATCCCCTTGCTGTTTATGGAGCTGAAGAACCACGATGTGGAGGTGGTGGATGCTTTCAACAAGAACTATCGTGACTATCTGGATACCGTTCCGCAATTGTTCTATCATAATGCCTTCATCATGTTCAGTAATGGACTGGAGGCAAGAGTGGGAACGATTGACTCGAAATGGGAGTTCTTCCATGAGTGGAAACGACTGACAGAGGGAGATGCCGGCAACATGAAACTGCAACTGCCGGTGATGTTGCAAGGTATCTGTAAGAAGGAGAACTTCCTGGACCTGCTGGAGAACTTTATCCTATATGACCATAGCGGAGGAAGGACAGCTAAGATTCTGGCTCGTAACCACCAGTATCTGGGTGTGAACCAGGCTGTGGAGATGTATCGTAACCGCCAGTACCTGAACGGTAAGTTGGGTGTGTTCTGGCACACGCAGGGCAGCGGTAAGAGTTATTCGATGCTGTTTCTGGCACAGAAGATTCGCCGTAAGTTTGAGGGCTCGCCCACGTTCCTGATTCTGACAGACCGCGACGAGCTGAACAAGCAAATCAGTGATACGTTTGAGAACTGTGGACTGCTGGGTAATGTAAAGGCCAAGGCGTTTATCGCCAGCAGTGGCGAGGACTTGAAAATGAAGCTGAAGGGGAATCCATCGTTTATCTTCTCGCTGATTCAGAAGTTCAATGATGCTAATGCAGATCCTATCTATCCTGACCACGACATTATCGTGATGAGTGACGAGGCCCACCGCACGCAGAACGGTATCTTTGCAGACAACCTGATGCACATGCTGCCAACGGCTCATCGTATCGGCTTCACTGGTACACCATTGCTATCGAATGATAATATCACGGCACGTACGTTTGGTGGATATGTGAGTATCTACGACTTTAAACGGGCTGTGGAGGATAAGGCTACAGTGCCCCTTTATTATGAGAATAGGGGAGAGAAGCTGCAGGACCTGAAGAATCCGGAAATCAACGACGAGATAGCGGCTGCTTTGGAAATGGCTGGCGATCTGGATGCCTCGCAGTTAGCTAAACTGGAACGTGAGTTTGCCAAGGAGGTTCATCTGCTGACAGCCAAGAAGCGTTTGCGCATAGTGGCTCAGGATTTCGTGCGCCATTACACCGACCTTTGGACTTCAGGAAAGGCGATGTTCGTCAGTTACAACAAGGTAACGTGCGTACGGATGTATGACTATGTGCAGGAATACTGGCAGCAGGAGATTAAGCATTTGGAGCAGGCGATAGAGAAATGTGACTCACAACAGGAGGTGCAGGAGATGCAGCGCAAACTGGCGTGGATGAAGGAAACGGAGATGGCTGTGGTGGTATCGCAAGAGCAGAATGAGATACAGACTTTCCAGAAGTGGGGCTTGGATATCAAAACTCATCGCGAGAAGATGGAGAAGCGCGAACTGGATAAGGAGTTTAAGGACAATAACTCGTCACTGCGTATCGTCTTTGTCTGTGCCATGTGGCTGACTGGTTTCGACGTGAAGACGCTCTCGTGTCTCTACATCGACAAACCCATGAAGGCGCATACGCTGATGCAGACCATTGCCCGTGCCAACAGAGTGGCGGAAGGCAAGACGAACGGACTGGTGATAGACTATATCGGTATCGTGAAAGCCTTACGACAGGCTTTAGCTGATTATACGGCTAATCCTGAAGGTCATGATGGCAATGATCCTACAGTGGATAAGAAAGAACTTATCAAGCATGTGCTGGAAATAATCGCTGCTGCTACAGATTTCTTAAAAGAACACGACTTTGAACTGAATAATCTGATTCGTGAAGAGAATTTTATGAAGTTGTTCTTGCTGAAGGAGGCTGCCAACGCCATGTGCGAAACAGCGGAGATACGTAAGACCTTCTGTACCTATGCTACCACGCTGCTGAAGCTCTGGAAGTATCTGGATCGTGAGGATATCACAGCAGAGATCAAACAACAGAAGGATGCCATCGAGGCCATTTATAAGGAACTTCAGAAGAAACGCCAGCATGCAGACATCACAGACCTGAGCGTTGCTATCAATAGTATTGTGAATGATCACTTGGAAATCGATTCGAGTAAGACTCATGATAATGGGCCAACTCGTTTTGATATCAGTGGTATTAACTTTGAACTGCTCAGGCGTGAGTTTGCCAAGAGTCGTGAGAAGAATCTGGTGTTGAAGGATATTCAGGAGTTGCTACAGGAGCGTATCGCTCAGATGTTGGCAAAGAATCCATCACGCATCAACTTCTACGAGAAATATCAGGAGATTATCCATGATTACAACAACGAGCAGAACAGGGCTACTATCGAGAAGACTTTCGATGATTTGATGAAGTTGTCGAACGAGCTGACAGAGGAAGAAAAACGTTATGTGAGCGAAGGATTTGAGAACGATGAGCAGCTCTCGATGTTTGATATCCTGATGAAGGATAATCTGAGCAAAGAAGACATTAAGAAGATCAAGAAAGTGGCGGTAGAACTGCTTGACAAGATCAAGCAGCAGTTGGCAGGTATGGATCATCCCTTCGACAAACCCAACACCAAGGCCACCATCATTGTTACCATTCGCGATGTGCTTTGGCAGGAACTCCCAGAGAGCTATAGCGAGGAAAGCATTCCCCAATATCGCGATGCTGTATATAATTACGTGAGCCAGCACTATAATGGCGTGGCATAAATGTAAAACTTCAGAAACCTAAACATTAAAAAAATATGAGAGCAAAGTTTACCGTTGTATTGTTGCTGTTTGTATGCCTGAGTGTTTTTGGGGCACAAACAACGCCTGTTACCGTTAATCAACAAGAATCTGTTTCGCAGCTGAAAGCAGAAAACGAGGCGATGAAGAAGCAACTGGAGAATCTGGAGAAGGAGGTTGAACTGTATCGCGGGGAAGTGCTCGCTAAAGAAGCTTTAATTAATGATGATCTAGGTCATTGGTCGACTTTGATGAGTTTCGTAATTGGGACGATTGTTTCTGTTCTTGGTATTGGACTTGGTGTTATTATTCCTTTGATTTTAAATAATAGGAATGAGAAAAGTATGGAGAAAATGCTTGAAGACGTTAAGAAACAAGCAAGTTCTGCAGAAAGTCAAGCAGAGAAAGCAGAAATGGTTTCGGAGCAAATGATGAAGGAAGTCTCAAAAATACAAGAAAAGATTAATAAAGACACGGCAGCGGCTGAAAAGGCTGCTAAAGAAGCTAAAGCAAGCCAATTGTTTGCTGAAGCTTTGAATGAAAAAGACGCTTCAAGGGCGATAGAATTATATAATCAAGCAATTGATATAAAGTCAGACTTTTTTCAAGCTTTTAACAACCGCGGCAGTTTGAAATACAAGATGGATGACCAAACAGGCGCCATGTCTGACTACGATAAGGCAATCTCCCTGAATCCGAATAGCGCAAAAGCTTATATCAACCGTGGCAATTTGAAATCAAATATGGGTGACCAAACAGGTGCCATGTCTGACTACGACAAGGCAATCTCCCTGAATCCGAATAGCGCAAATGCTTATATCAACCGCGGCATTTTGAAATACATGATGGGTGACCAAACAGGCGCCATGTCTGACTACGACAAGGTAATCTCCCTGAATCCGAATAGCGTAGATGCTTATAACAACCGTGGCCTTTTGAAATCAGATACGGGTGACAAAACAGGTGCCATGTCTGACTACGACAAGGCAATCTCCCTGAATCCGAATAGCGCAACAGCTTATTACAACCGTGGCAATTTAAGAAAGGAAATGAAAGAACAAGCAGGTGCTCTTCAGGATTTCGATAAAGCAATAGAACTTGATCCGAATGATAGCGCTTCATATAACAATCGTGCAGATTTATATTTGCGATTAAAAGACTTGGATGAAGCATTAAAAGACGCTAACAAATCAATAGAATTAGGTGGTGGATTTATTTCTTTTGTCACTAGAGGTGAGATCTTTATGGCAATGAATAATTATATAGATGCAATAAATGATTTTACTCAAGCATTATCATATAATCCTAATAGTATAGAAACGTTGGAATATCGGGCTAAATGCTATCGGAAGTTAGCAGAAACTGAGCAAGACCCTGCAAAGAAAGCGGATTTGATTGCAAAGGCTGAAGCTGATGAGAAGAAAGCAGAATCATTGAAGAAAAAGAATAAAAATCCGGGAAAGGAGAAAAATGATGAGGGAAATGGAAAATAAAGCAGGTGACTACAGAACTGCACGATAAACTGCACGATAAAGTTCCTAATAAAGTTCCTAATAAAGTTCCTAATAAACCATATAACCAGATGAATAATTTATTGTATCTTTTACTTGCTATAGTCTTTGAGACGGGGGCTACTTCGCTATTGAAGATGGCGGAGGGATTTACACGGCCATTGCCAACGGCTGCTTCTTTGGTGTGTTACCTTGTGTCGTTGTATTGTCTCAGCGTGTGCTTGAAAACGATTCCTATAGGGGTGGCATATGCTATATGGTCGGCATTGGGGATTGTCCTTGTTACCTTGATCGGGGTCATTGCCTTCAAGCAAATGCCTGACTGGGGGGCAATCATCGGTCTGAGCTTGATTATCGCAGGTGTCGTGGTGCTGAACCTGTTCTCAAAGATGACTGTACATTAATTTTATAAACCTAAACTATATTAAAATTATGAGAGCAAAGTTTACCGTTGTATTGTTACTGTTTGTATGCCTGAGTGTTTTTGGGGCACAAACAACGCCTGTTACCGTTAATCAACAAGAATCTGTTTCGCAGCTGCAAGCAGAAAACGAAGCGATGAAGAAACAACTGGAGAATCTGGAGAAAGAGGTTGAACTGTATCGCGGGGATATTAGGGATGAAATATCCAGGACGAATACAAACATGGCTCTCTGGGCCAGTTTGGTAATCTCTTTCGTTGCATTGATTACAGGTGGCTTGGGCATTGTAATTCCTATTTATAATAATCATCGCAATGACAAACAGATAAAGGAACAGGTTGGAATTGCTACTGAGAAAGCAGAGAAAGCAGAAATGGTTTCGGAGCAAATGATGAAGGAAGTAAAAGAAATTCAAGAAAAGATCAATAAAGACACGGCAGCGGCTGAAAAGGCTGCTAAAGAAGCTAAAGCAAGTCAGCTGTTTGCTGAAGCATCGAACGAGACGGATGCCTCAAAGGCAATAGAATTATATAGTCAAGCTATTAAGATTAATCCCACTTATTATAAGGCATATAATAATCGCGGAATCTTAAAGATGAATAATGAGAACGAAAAAGGGGCTATGGAAGACTATAACAAAGCAATAGAGTTGAATCCCAATTATGCTAACGCCTATTATAATCGTGCAATCCTAAAAAGCAAAGGGGATAGGAAAGGTGCCATGGATGACTATGACAAAGCGATAGAGTTGTGCCCCAATTATGCTAAGGCATACTATAATCGTGCAATCCTGAAAAATAAAAAAGGAGATAGGAAAGGGGCTATAGACGACTATAACAAAGCGATAGCGTTGGAGCCCAATTATGCTAAAGCATACAATAACAGAGCTGATTTGTTGCGAATAACTGGAAAATTGGAAAATGCTATGGCTGATATAAATATCGCGATAGAGAAGGACAATACAGATTTCGTGGCTTATATAACAAGAGGTGAGATTTATATGGATATGGGGAAGTATGATGAAGCTATCCCTGATTTTGATCAGGCTCTTGCAATTAATGGCAGCTCTAAAAGTGCTTTAGATCATCGTGCTGAATGCTTGAAGAAACTGGAAGAAAAGGAACAGAATCAACTTAATGAACAAAAAGAAGATGAAAGAGATTCTTAGTATGACCTGTCTATGTGGTCACGTGATATCTCAGAATCGTCGTTCATCTTCTTTGTGTGGTAATCTGTATATTGTCTAGAGTCTAGAAATCGAGGCGATAGAAGAAGTTGGGCAGGGAGATGCCGCTCTTGTCGTAGCGCAGCTGGCCGGTGTTGAGGTCGTAACGCTCGGCATAAGGCGTCTCGTTCTGCAGGATATTAAGTCCCTCGAAAGCAATGGTGTGACTCACCTTCTTGCCTGTTATCTTGTAGCTGACGGTGAGGTCGAGGATGTTGGTGGGGTCGAACTGAAGGGTCATGACCTCGTCATCCTTATAG